>Ga0334892_1002645_pt1 | contig 12497 bp, 10 predicted proteins | sample GraSluR3_MG_4_FD_207213 | JGI IMG/M metagenome (GOLD analysis project Ga0334892, IMG submission 207213) | Sludge microbial communities from methane-producing bioreactor in Wageningen University, Netherlands - Granular Sludge_15_04-R3 | ecosystem: Engineered > Bioreactor > Anaerobic >... | reverse complement strand
TATGTTCATAGCAACCCCAGCAGTTTTATAAGCTCGCCGGCCCTTTTTCTCTGGGCATTTATTGAAAAAAAGGCAAGCCTTTTCTTCTGGGTCTCAATAATTTCTGATGCAAGGGTGCTGTCTGTTTTTATCCTGTAGATGAGCTCTGCAATCCCGTGGAAATCCTTCTTTTTGAGAATTATCCCCCCCTCTCCCATGGTCTCGGCCACTGCCCCGGCATCATAGGCAACCACCGGTATCCCTGAATAAAAGGCCTCAAGAACCGGGACACAGAAGCCCTCATGCTCGCTGAGGGAAAGCAGAAGGGTGGAATGGCGCAGAAAGGTGGAAAGCTCCCTTTCTGTAACCTTTCCCGTAAAGTGTATGTCGGTAAGACCCCATGCCGATGCCAGCCTGAGCAGGGCATTGTAGTAGTCTGGATGGTCTGTCGCCTTGCCTGCTATCCACAGCCTGCTTTTAGGGTAGAGCTTCAGCTTCAGGGGGTTAAAGGCCCGGATGGCATCCTCTATCCTTTTATTCGGGGCTACCCTTCCCAGCACCAGGACATTAAGGTAATCGCCCAGGTGGCGGGCCAGGGGCCTTTTCTCCGGCCTGTCCAGCCTGGAAAAGTCAATGAAAACCGGGTAAACGACTACATTATTATAACCGCAGGACTCGAGGGTACTGCGGTTGAAGGATGAATCAGCAATGGCCAGGTCCACCTGGTCTTTGATAAGATCAATCTCCCTGTAGCCAGCATTTATTACATTCACAAACCTTTTATCCGCCTTCTTAAAGTAGGAAGCCGGTGTGATATTATGGAAGACAAGGACCTTCCGGCCCTTCCGGGACAGGAAAATCCCGGTTACAGGAGAGGGAAGGGCATAATGCAGAAGGTTTATATCATCCCGCCCCTCAGTGATCTCATCAGGGGCTTTGATGCTAATTTCCGCATCCCGGTCGCTGTCCAGGGCGCAGACTTCATTGGCAATCCCTGCTTCATCCAGGAAGCGGGAGAAGAGGATTATGGACTCCCCTATGGCATCGTTCCTGTGGAGTACGGGTATGAACTGCCTAATTCTCATACAGCCTTTCTATAAACCCCTTCAGAATTGTTCCCAGTCCCTGCTGTGTATACTCCCTGTACCAGTCAAACTGGTTTTTGACTATTTCATTGTAGAGAATTTCATCTTTCATGATTTTGTTTATCAGAAAGGCGGTCTTTAAATAATCCTTTTCCCCGAGCAGAACACCGCCGTAGCCCAGTGTATATTTCAGCGCGCAGTCACCGACAGATATTACCGGTATCCCTGCGGCCATGGCCTCCATGACCGGGGCGCAGAAACCCTCGTGTTCGCTGAAGGAAAGGAATATATGGGCTGATTTGTATACGGCAGCCCATTGCCGGGAATCCGTAAACCCCGTAAAGACTATATTATCCAGTCCCAGCCTGTCTATGGCATTCAGTATGCTCAGATAATAATGGGAGAAAAGCCCCTCCTTGTCACCCATGAGTATGAGACGTGAATTGCGGTTTAATGCCCTGGTATAGTGGTAAAACACCCTGACCAGGTCATCAATCTTTTTCTGGGGGCTTATTTTGCCGGTAAAAAGGATATTGGTCCTTCCGTCATTGAACATTTTGCTGTAAATTCTGCAGGGCTTTACATTGAAAAGCTCCTCCCAGTTGATAATCAGGGGAAGCACGTGGGAATTCTCAAAGCCTTCCCTGTCCAGCTCTTCCTTGTTATACCTGGAATCGGAAAGGTAAAGGTCAAATTTCCCTTTCATGGAAAGCAGTTCCTTTCTCCCCTTTTTAACCTCATCATAGAGTATGGCGCTGTAGTCCTTAAAATATTCAGCCGGCGTGATATTGTGGTATATCATGATCTTTCTGCAGGGAAGGCCGGTAACATAATCGGTAATCCTTGAGCCTATGGAGAAGTGATATATTATTATATCCTCATCCTTTTTGCTGTTTTCGTATTTTTTGTAGAAAAGGGCCCTGTCGGCAGTCTCATGGCTGAAATACTCGGCGTATATGCGGGTATCCCAGCCCCAGGATTTGATTATATTATGAATATGCCATGTATAATTTCCTATGGCATCTCCCAGCCTGAAGGCCGGGAGAAACTGAACTACAGCCATAAACAGCCCCCGGTAAAGAGTAATTCAAAAGGGGAATATATACCCTATGCAGGCAAAGTTCAATATAAATAATCCTGATTAAAAAGGCTTGAAATTTTGAGTGTAAAGGATTATCTTTAACAGTGTGTATGCAAATAATTTATACAGGAGTAATAGAAATGAATGTGAGTAAAAACCGGAAAGCCTTTTCCCTGGTTGAGCTGCTTATAAGCATCCTGCTATTCGGCATCATCTCGGCATCCATCATGGTCACGATGTCCAGCTCCTACAGGACATCCATGGTCTCCAAGAATGTGGGGGACATGACCCAGAGCACCAACAGCGTCTTTGAACTTATAAAGAGAGACATTGAGCTTGCCGGGAGCTTTGTCATGGGGGGTATTTTTATACCCAACAATAACCCCACCCGGATAATCAGCGGTTTTGATAATCCCGGATGCAGGAACAATATAACCGTTGCTGTGCCAGTCATGGATATCAGCGGTATAAACCAGCTCGGAACAATACCTGCCGGCACCGACACCATAGCCTTTGCCCTGATGAGGCCAGCTTCAGAGCTGGGCATAGCGGGGTGCAACCCCGCCACCGGCCCCATAGACCCTGTGGCGACAACAGCCATTTATACGACCGGGTCCTCAAGCCTGACGGTAGGTGATAATTCCCAGATGATATGCCATTTCAACAATGATGCAAAAAGGCCCATGTATGCCATGATCATGGATATGAGCGCGGGAATGCTGTGCGAGATATTCTCCGTAAGCAGAATGCAGTTAAACCGGATTGACATAGCCAGTGACGGCTTTTCCTCAGGCACCCTCTTAAACAGCTTTGACTCAGGCTCAATGATATACCTTCTCGGCTCAACTCCCAATACAGGCAAGATAGAGTATTTCATCCTGGAAAAAACCGAGACCAACCCCAGCGACCCCAATACCCCCTTAAGAAGCCTGGTAAAGAGGGTTAACAACAGGGACATCTACCCCGTCGCCGACAATATAACAAATATGCAGATAACCTATTTCTTCACCAACGGGCTTTCCTCCAATAACCTTACAGCCACACCGGCGGCAATACAGCTTGACATGACCATCCGCTCAGAGGAGATGATAATAGGGGACCCGGGCTCGCCCCCGGATATTGACGGTGTGACCCAGACCGACAGGGCAAGGTATTTTGAAAACACCTACACCACCATAATATCGGTTATGGGGACAGTCTATAAGCCTGCCTTTGATGTAATGTACTACCCGTAGGATATTAAACAGGATAAATTAAAAAGGCCGGCATAATGCCGGCCTTTTTTTATCATTGGCGGTCTGGCGCTTTATGTCGCCTGGCTCAGCCTGACCCATTCAAAGATCAGGGAGCCCTGGTTGGTTCCAGGCATGTACTTGGGCTTGATTATGCTCAGCCTCTTGTCAAAGTAGTATCTCTCATACATGCCGTCCTGATCTGTCTGTTTAATGGTCATTACTCCCATTTCATAATTGATGACAGCCCCCTTGGCAACCATCTGGCCGTGGATAATCTTGTCCCAGTTGCCGTTGGAGAACCCTATCTTTGTCCCCTTGGTATTGCCTACATTGTTGTAGTAAACTATATTTGCAAAGACCCCCCTGTCCCTCGTCTTGGGATCAGGGTCCGAAACATCAAGGCCGGTGGCAAAGACAAATGCATTGACCTCCCTTGACCTTACGTCGGGGGCATCTGAAAGAAAATGCTCAGGGACCACGAAGGTATTCCTGCATATGAGCCCGTTGAGGCTGTGGAGGTTTTTAAAGAAATCATTGGTATAATCATCAAGGTCTTCCGGAACGACAATGCCCGAATAGGTCAGGTCGCCCGTAATAAGTATATCATAGGATGCGGCAATGGTAAGAAGGCCGTAGGTCTGTCCGCTGAGTCCCTTGAATATCTGGTCCTCAATATAGGGGACTTCGATTTTTGCTATACCGTCCCCGGGTTTTTTTCCAAAATTGCTTATACCTACATAGGTCCCCGGCGAAGGCTCAGCAATGCCTATATTGCCGTCAACATAGATGGCCAGGCCCCCCAGGCCTATATTGCCCGAGTATTCATAGTGCTGGATATGATTGGGGGGCAGTACCTTGTTTTTGTAAAAATCCCTGGTAACCTTTGTAATATTGCCCTCAGAATCCCTTACAAGCTCGATTACCCATATCAGAAGCTCCTTGTTATTTTTCAGGTTGGGCTGTTCAACGGTGAGTATTGTATTCCATACCTCATTTCCGTCCGAATCATGGCCCACAAAGTCTCCGGAGCGGAAGGTAAGGGCTGAATCCCCGTATATGAATATTCCGCCCTCGGGCCTGGAGGCATCGGGGATAAGAACCCTCTCAGGAGAATCGCTGGCCAGGGGGGGTTTGGGAACCGTGGTGCTGGAATCCCCGTCGTAAACAAGGGTACGAAGGTCTTCGTTCAAAGTCGGGAAGGGGATATAGTCTGCATCCAGGTCTATCTCGGTAGGGCTTCCGCCGAACCCGCCGAAGGTTATCCGGGAATCCGGGTCGGCCGCGCCGACAAGACCGTACCAGTCCTTATTGGGATTCTCGGGATGGTCCCAGTCATAGGGGTACAGCCCCGGAGAGAAATCCCAGTCATCTATCCCTGACCCGTGAAATGTCAGGGGCTTTGGGGTAGCCCCCCTGTAGACTGAAAGAATGGACGCATAGCCCAGGTCGCCCCAGTCATTGAAGACCGGGTCTTCGGGATTAAGTACGGACTGAGTGCCGTCTGCTGTCGTGGTTACCGAGCCGTTGCTGTGGACCCTGCCGTAGAAACGGGTGGTGGGTACTGTCTGGGTGGGAACCGAGCTTACCCAGAAGGTATTGCTGGGGACATCATGCATGAAATAGGCAAACTCTATCTCCGGCGCAATCCTTATCCTGGTCCTTATCCTTGATTCATTGACAGGATTGCCGTCCTCAAGAAGGTAACCGCCCACCACAACCTCAAAATCCTGGGGCAGGTCACCTGCGACGCCCCCTATCCTCTCGGCGGACAGGACGCGGAAAATCCCGGCGGTATAGGTGCCCTGGGATGACTGGTAGTTCAGGGTATAGTCATTACGCAGGGAAGCCGGGAAACTGGGCAGGACATCCCCCAGGTCCCCTGTTGATGTGGCCCATTCCGGGGGGTCATTAAGCCTTTCAAAAAAGGATACTACCATATTTACACCTGTCATGGCGTTAATATAGCTCACATTGCTGTCCTGGAAGGCAGAGCTCCTCTGTATGCCTGTCCAGGAGCTGACAATAATCCCCAGGGACAGAATAAGCAAAAGCACCAGCATGAGCAGAACCGTAACCAGGGCAAAGCCCTTTCTTTTATCACTGCACATAAAATTAACCTCCTTAATCAGTTAATATTTTAATTATAAACCCTTTTATTAGTAAAAATAATGCTGGAAGTCGTAAATTCCCTGGCTCTTCCCCGTGAATCATTCCAGCGTATGGTAACGCGCAAAAGGTGCCTCTCGGTAAAATCAGCATCCGCAGGGAGCTGGCGCACATCTATAGCCCTCTCATAGCCTATATAGCGCTCAATGAGGGTTTCATCCCCCAGATAGACATACATCTGCGTATTGGGTACAATGGCCCTTCCCCCGGCGTTCGTATCCTTTATGGGCATGAAACCCCGGAGTATAGCGCTGGTCAGTATGGCTGCCTGTATATCATTAACAGGCTGGTTGAAGTACTCAACGGTGGAAGCTGCAAGCTCGGTAGCTATAAGCAGATCCTGGGATGTCTGCACATTCTGAAGGGATAAGGGGAAAAGGGTAATTACTGCTATAACTCCTATGGAAAACACAAGTATGGCTACCAGCACCTCCACAAGTGTAAGGGCGTTCTTTCTCGATTTCATTCTTCATCTCCCTGCTAAATTTAATAAACAATCCTCTGAGTATAAAATATATATCATTTACCCTCAATGTCAATATCAACATTTAATATATAAAAAATATTTCCAAAAATAATTGAATTATTGATTTTTGCATTGTATATTTAATACTGTAAGTTTAAAAAAACAGGAGTAATTAAAGATGAAATTTCAAAAAAACTCAGGTTTCAGCCTTATAGAGCTTCTAATATCAATAGTAATATTCGGTTTTATCTCAGCCGGGGTAATGCTTGCCATGAGAAGCTCCTTCAGGACCACCCAGGTCTCGCGCAATCTTGATGATATCAGCATAAATGTGACCCAGGCACTTTCCATCATGAAGCTGGATATACAGGAGGCGGGAAGATACGTGTCCCAGGGAATTGTAATACCCAATAACCCGGTCAGCACCAGCATAAATTACGGTTTTGACACCAATGGATGCCATGATGATCTGACAGCCTCCCAGAATGTCTCAAACCTGTCCGGCACCCCCATAGGCACCATACCTGCAGGAACCGATGTGATCGCCTTTACTACCATGGCACCGCCCCAGCAGCTGGGGATACTGGGGTGCAATCCCAATGCAGGCCCCATCGGTCCCCAGAACCTGACAGTAAATTATGTATCCGGCTCCAATACTCTTGATGTGGCTGATGCTTCGGACTTTGCCTGCTATCTGGCCAGTACGGCTGAAAGGCCTGTCTTTGCCATACTGTACGCAAGCATCTCAAACAGCATTCTTTCCGAAATGTTCACCATATCAAGGATAAGCGGAAACACTGTTGAGATTGCCAGTGACAGCTTCGGTACAGGAGACCTGACCCGCAACTATTTTTCAAACTCAGCGGTATATCTGCTCGGCACCAGCCCTAATGCAGGGAAGATAGAGTATTTTATCCTTGAGAGCAACCAGCCCAACCCGAGGGACCCCAATACCCCCATAAGGCACCTTGCCAAGAGGATAAACAACCGGGAGGTTTTTATAGTCTCGGACAATATCACCAATCTGCAGGTGGATTACCTCATGTTTGACGGAAGCAGGACCAGCGACCTTAAAGGGGAGGTTCTCAGCAACAGTAATTTTCCAGTTGTTGTTGAATTAATGCTTTCTGTCAGAAGCGATGAGATGCTCAGGGGCGATGAGGACAGCCCGGCGGATATTGATCCGGTTACCCTGACAGACCTGGCCAGATATGTGGAGGAAACCCACCATACGGTAATCACAGTAAAGGGAATGACATACAAGCCTACCAACCAGCTGGGTAAACCCTATTACCCATAATATATAATGTAAAAAAGGTTGAGGGGGTATCAGAGGAGCCTGTCCCTCTCAGTATATTCTTCATCCCTCTTTACTGCAGGCCTCCGGGGCATTCTCCTGCGGGCCGGGGCCTTTTTTTCTTCTTTTTTAGGGCCTGTGACCTTTTTTATAAACAATGCCCCCAGGAGCACAACCGTAAAGAAAAATACTACCTGCACCCCTGTAGATATCCATTTCTCACTTTCTTCCACCTTTATCAGTATCGGGGATTTTGGGGAACCGAAGCTGGCTTCCCTGCCGATAAGGCTGGTGGCTGTGATGTAGAAGCTTATATCCCCTCCCAGGTAATATTTCGGGATTGTTACATTAAACTGCTGGTGGTATATTTTCCTTTTTCCGGACATTTCCTCTCTGCGGAGGGACTGGTCTTCAGAACTGCTTAATATGTCATAGCTGTTCTGGTCAGGAATCTTTATATAAAAAAAGCAGTTGGTGAAAAAGGGCGAGATGGTCTTTATTATTATCTCAGGCGCTTCATTCAGGGGGTCATAGCTTGCAGGGTATACAACGTCAATCTTTATGGCAAGCTGGTCAACATAAGGCCCTTTGATTTCTTCTTCGGGCTTTTCATCATCATAGAAGCTTGCCCAGTCATCCTCTTCAACAGGTGCTTCATCGGCAACAACAACCCTGCCTTCATCATCTATGATTATATCAGAGTGCAAAAAAATGGGGAATAGCAGTAAAACTGCTATTCCCGCAATTATGACGCATTTTCTGCTCAAATTATCAGTTTACCTTTGAAAGTTCAAATATCCTTGCCCTGAGCCCTGCCTGGGGATAGAAGGGAGGAGTCATGATTCGGAACCTGAGGTCATAATACCAGCTGTGGGTCATGCCCTGAAGATAGGTGGAGCTCATGGTCCCGAAGGCTGTCCTGTTATTGGCCGCATAGGAGCCCCTGAGGAAAAATCTTCCCTTCTGGTAGGTCCCGTCCAGCGGGTCAGGTCCGTTCAGGGCCGTAGGCAGATTTGACGATGGAGTCCCGAAATTCTTGAAATAGAGCATATTCCCCATGGATCCGTGGGTCCTGTTGCTGGAACCTCCTGACTGGCTGAGGCCGGTGCAGATTATGCCGGCATCAACATAGAAGGGTGTGTCGAAGTTCCTGGATACACCGTCCTCCGGATCATAGAAAAATGGAAATATTGCCACATTCCTTGCAACTATTCCGTTTACATACTGGACCTGGCTGTAGTCATAGGGTGTAAAATCAGGGCTCATTGGCACCTGGTAATCCTTGAAGACAAAATTGTCAGAAATAACCACATCCATGGATGTATAGATGGTAATCCTGCCGTAGGTCTCGCCGGAAAGCCCCCTTATGCTCCTGTCCTTGGCCCACTGCTGTTTTGACTTTTCGTTTGACAGGGTTATACCCTGGCCTTTCTGGGATAGCCAGAATTTATCGGTATCCCCGTTGTCTATCCAGCCGATATTGCCGTCAACATAGATACCCAGGCCCTCATCATTGAAGGGGCCGTCGAAAATCTCTTCCATCTGGCTTGAATTCCTGAAAACCGGAACCTGCTCAACATTGGAGATCTCGTTGTTCTTGTTATAGGTAAGCTTGTAGAATCTCCTGGTCATCCTAACCGGGTTTCCCTCTTCATCCCTTTCAATATCAATGGTCCAGCGGAAAAGAAGGTTCTTTGCGCCTACAGCCGCCTGGTAGGGAGGCTGTTCAATAATTATCTGGTTATTATAGACCTTGTTTCCATTGCCGTCGGTAAGGCCTGAATCCAGTGCTTCAAAATGCATGGACACATCGCCGTAGATGAATATGCCCCCGTCCTGCCTGGAAGGATCTGGAATAACAACGCACTCGGGATTGTGATCCGGTGCCGGCTGATAACCTCCGTTGGGATTCTGGGGAGGCTTTGATTCCGGATCCCCGTTCCATATCTGGTTCCTTATGGCCTCAGTATCATCCCTGGTCGGGAAATTGACATATTCCGGGTTGTTGTTTATCTGGTTCCACCCCCCGTAGGTAATCCCAAGGTCCTGGTTTGCCCACCCTGCAACGCCGAACCATCCTTCATTGAGATTGCCTGAAGAACCCCAGAGGTAATCCCGGTACTGCTCATCATAGTTCCACTTGTTCAGGGGCTTGGAACCCCAGCGGAAGGTATTGGTGAAGTTTCCGTCGGCAACAACGCTCAGGTTAGGTGTCCTTCCATAATCCCAGGAGACGAAGATCGGGTCCTCGGGGTCGAAGTACCAGCCTGCGGTATTGTAAAGGTTGGTCTTCTCATTGAAATGAACCGGGCCGTGAAGCCTGGTGCCCCTTCCTACCTTGTCATTGGTGCCTATCCACCATATATCGCTTGGGTGGGTATTAAGGAAATAAACCCATCGGGTAAAGGTGTCTGCCTCCACCCTGAGCCGCATCCTCATCAGAACCTCATTGGACATGTCACCCTGAGGGCCTGCTGACCTGCCGGCTATCATAACCTCGAAGTCCTGGGGAACTACATTGGGTCCGTTGCTTCCGAGGAGCCTCTCAATGGATAAAACCTCAAACTCTCCTATAACTGCAGGTGTTCCATCGGTTCCTGTAACTGAAACGGGGTAAGGTGCCTGGAGCTCGGCGGGAAGGTTCTGGAATTCTTCGCCTGCAGGCCAGGGCGGTGTCCTGTTAATGGTCTGGAAGAAAGCCGATACCATATTTGCGCCCGAAAGGGCGTTAACATAGGAAATGCCCGTGTCAGTATAGGCCGATGTCCTTTGAATGCCTGTGGAGGAAAGATATAGGATACCGACTGAAAGCACTGCAAGAAGAAGCAGTACCAAAAGCACGGTAACCAGCATAAAGCCTTTTTTATAACGACTAACCATAAAAAAAATAACCCCCTATGGTTTTTTGATTTAGAGGGATTAAACTCCCAGATAGACAGCCTTGTTCAGGTCAATTACCGCCGGCATGGACATGGTCCTCTGCCTGCCTGTAGTATCTGTCCACCTGACTGTTACAACAACCCTGACCCTCGGCCCGTAGTCGGGATCATCCGGCATGCGGGTAACCAGTATCTGCCTTTCAAAATTGGTATAACGGGGTATCAGGGGATTGGAGTTATCATTATAGCCTGCGATATTGGGAACTATAAAGCCCTCCAGTTCCCTTATCCTCTGAAAAGTGTTCTGTACGGCACCGCTGGCAAGGGCTGTCTGAACCGGGTTGGAGGGCTGGTTCAGGAGCTCGATGGTGCCTGTCATAATCTCCGAGGCTATAAGTATATCCTGGGATGTTTCAACATTCCTGACAGAAAGGGGAAATATATTGGATATGGCCAGAATCCCTATTGTAAAAAGCAGCAGGGCGATCAGCACCTCAACGAGCCCGAAGCCTTTGCTGTAGATTATTCTCATGGCATAATCCTCCTTCCTGTAAAACATCTCCATTTAAAAATATACTGACTGTATCATAGCGAGTCAATATTTAATTTGATTTTTTTTGATTTTTTTTTTATTTATGCTAATATTCTATTAACAGAGAAGCTAAATTATGAACCTCAAAATATTGCATATATCAGACAGCCATATTTTCTCCCTGTCAGGCAACCTGAATGATATGATATACCGGGAGAGGAGCATGCTCCGACCCTATTACAATATCTCAAAAAGAATGAGGATTTTTTTCACCAGAAAGGAAAAAAACCACAATCTTTTTCTTCTTAAAAATGCACTAAAAGGGCAGGATTACAGTCACCTGGTCTTCACCGGCGACCTTACTCAGACAAGCAACTACAATGAGTTTCTTCTGGGAAAGAGCGCTCTTCTGGAGCTGCAGGCCAGCCTGAATTCCAGCTTCAGCATAATACCCGGCAACCATGACAACCTCCCCAACCGTGACAAACTGAACTTCTACAGTTTTTTCAATATCCCCCGGGGGAACTATATACAGGTGTTCCGGGAGTCAGGATACTGCGTCATAGGATTTGATTCCACCTCTTTTGTGCAGGGGATGAAGAGGCCACTTTCAGCCCTGGAATATGCAACCATATCATCCAAGGGTGAGGTATCAAAAAAACAGCTCCTGTGGCTCAGGGATGTTCTGAAAAACCCGGAATACAGCGGTCTCTACAAGATTATACTTCTTCACCATCATCCCATAACCCACAGAAACGATACCTTTATCCGGAATATGGCACTGCCCAGGATAAGGAACTCAAGAACCTTTGTTTCATACCTCGGTGATATGGGGGTAAACCTTGTCCTTTACGGGCACAAGCACCCGAAGACATCATGCTATAAGAGGGTGGGAAATATTCACTTCGTCCTGGGCCCCAGCATAAGGGACGGCCTTTATAACTGCATTGAACTTCATGGGAATGACATAGACATAAAAACGTTAAGCATTTAGGACAAATGCCGGGGGGGCAGGGCCGGATGCTTTCACCCGGCCCATGGAGATTTATCTTATATAGCCTCTGTTTCTTTCTGCTTCTTCTCTTCTCAGCCTTTCTTCTTCCTCGAGCCTCTGTATCTCTTCTTCTTCCGCTTTCTTCTGTTCATCCTGGCTGATCTGCTGGTTAACTATATCCAGGGCCTCTTTGGCTGCCTTATAATTGGGATCAAGCCTCAGGGAAGTCTCATAGGCGGATTTTGCTTCAGTTCTTTTCTCCTGCTTGTTAAGAGCAAGGCCCAGATAGTAATAAGCCTCAGCATCGCTTTTATCCTTCTGTATAGAAGTATTAAGGGCATTTTCGGCCTTTGCAAAATCATCGGAATTGAAATGGGCGATCCCTTTTAGCTTATAGGCTTCCGCCGGCTTGTCCGTATTGGCTGCTATTGCCTTGTCCAGGGCATCAACGGCTGATTTGTGGTTTCCGGCAAAGATATAGGACCTTGCCAGGAACATTATGGCATCATCGTTCAGTTTGGCAGGTTTTCCCGTATCGTTAAGCTTTTTTGCTATGGATATGGCAAGGTTTCCATCCTGCTGGGCTATGGCCGATGTCCAGAACTCAACAAGGGAATAAAAGTCTTTTTCTTCCAGCTTGTCCAGGCTCATTATGCCTGAATTCTTGAAATACTCAATAGATTCAGCGTTCTTCCCGAGCTTTGCAGCCGATTTTGCCAGGAGTATGCTAAGGTCTGCATCCTTGATGCCTGACTTATGGGGTCCTGCAAGCAGTTCATAGGT
>Ga0334892_1002644_pt1 | contig 12498 bp, 7 predicted proteins | sample GraSluR3_MG_4_FD_207213 | JGI IMG/M metagenome (GOLD analysis project Ga0334892, IMG submission 207213) | Sludge microbial communities from methane-producing bioreactor in Wageningen University, Netherlands - Granular Sludge_15_04-R3 | ecosystem: Engineered > Bioreactor > Anaerobic > Unclassified... | reverse complement strand
TGATGCCCGGTATGGACGGGTTCAGCCTCTGCCGCGAGTGGATGGCGGACGAGACCTTGCGACCTATCCCCCTGATCTTCTACACCGCGACCTATACCGATCCCAAGGATGAGGCGTTCGCGCTAAGCCTGGGAGCAGCGCGCTTTATCGTCAAACCGGCAGAGCCCGACGCCTTCATCGAAATCCTCGAAGAGGTGCTGGGGAATCACGTGGCTGGTCGCTTCGGCCAACCCGACCTCCCAAGGTCAACGGATGAGGCCTATTACCAGCAGTACAATCAGGCCCTGATCCGCAAGCTTGAGGACAAGATGGCGCAACTGGAGGAGGCCAATGGCAGGCTAAAGCTCGATATCGCGGCACGTGAAGTAGCGGAGGCAGAACGCGAGGTCCTGACGACGCAAGTCCGCGATCAGGCCCACCAGATGGAGCAGATCCTCGTCAGTGTGCCCGAAGGCGTGCTCCTCATCACGTCGAGCGGACAGATCGCTATGGCCAACCCCAAGGCCGAGGAGTATCTTGCCTTATTGGCAGCAGGGCGAGTGGGTGACACGCTGACCCGTCTTGGGGACCAGCCGCTGGGGAGGCTCCTGACCTCACCGCCCACTCAAGGGCTATGGCACGAAGTGAGGGCGGGCCCTCACATCTTCGAGGTCATTGCACGCCCGGTCGTCAACGGCGCAGAGCCCGAGCACTACGTGCTGGTGATCAATGACGTCACCCGTGAGCGTGAGGCGCGCGCCCGGATCGAACAGCAGGAGCGCCTCGCCGCCGTGGGCCAACTCGCCGCCGGCATCGCCCACGACTTCAACAACATCCTCGCCGTGATCGTCCTCTATGCCCAGATGGACCTGCATATCCGGGAGCTGCCGTCCCGAGTTCGCGAACACCTCAAGACCATCGCCCACGAGGCACAACAAGCCTCCCACCTTGTCCAACAGATCCTCGACTTCGGTCGTCGTGCCGTCCTGGAACCACGTCCGATGAACCTGGTCCCCTTCCTACAGGAGCGCGTGCAACTGCTGAAGCGCACCCTGCCTGAGACGATCAGAATCGAGTTCAATCGCTCGTCGGATGAGATCGTCATGCGGGCTGACCCGACACGGATGCAGCAGATGGTCACCAATCTCGCTGTGAACGCGCGGGATGCTATGCCCAACGGCGGGACACTCAGCATCACCCTTGATGAGACGCGCATCGAGCGCCACCGTCCCGTGCCGGTGCCCGGTATGACACCAGGACACTGGATCCGGATCGAGGTGAGCGATGCCGGCGTCGGTATGCCCCCCGAGATCCAGGCCCATCTCTTCGAGCCCTTCTACACCACCAAGGAACCCGGCAAAGGCACAGGCTTGGGACTCGCCCAAGTCTATGGTATTGTGAAACAGCACGAAGGGCACATCCGTGTGGAAACCGCGGAGGGCCAGGGGACCACCTTCACAATCTATCTGCCGTCGCTGCAGACGACATCGGTGGAGGATCAGCCTACCCTAGCAGCTGCGCTGCCCCAAGGACATAGGGAGCTGATCCTGATCGTGGAGGACAACGCCGCGGTACGACAGGCCCTGGCGGGCATCCTCGCCTTACTCAACTACCGCACCCTCGAAGCGAGCAATGGTCAAGAGGCCCTCGCCCTGCTGGAACGCCAAGCAGCGGAGATCGACCTCATTTTGAGCGACATGGTGATGCCCGATATGGGTGGTCAGGCGCTCTTCTACGCTCTGCAAGCTCGCGATATAACGATACCGATGGTGACGATGACGGGCCATCCGATGATGCGCGAACTGCACAAGCTGCGGGCGGAGGGCTTGGCGGGCTGGGTCCTCAAGCCGCCCCGCATGGAGCAGTTGGCTCACACTCTCGACCAGGCTTTGCGCGAGGCGACATCGAGCGTACGCGTCAAGCCCGATAGTTCGGTAGGCGAACTATCAGCGTCCGGTTAACCTTACGAGGAGACGACCCATGACCGTCAGAAACCTGAGCCCCAACCAGATGTTTGTGGAGATGGCCAAGGCCCATCGACCTCAATATCACTTCAGCGGCACCACGCCCGCCGACTTCAGCGCTTGGAAGGCCGAGGCCCTGCCGAAGGTGCTCGCCACGTTGGGCGACGCCCCGCCCAGCGTTGATCCTAACCCCGAGCTCCTCGCGGAGTGGGAGGAGCGCGACCTCATCCGACAGCGTTGGATCATCGACGTACAACCCTACCTCTCCGCTACGCTGCGCGTGAACGTCCCCAAGGGACTTGCCCCCGAGGAAAAGCGACCGGCCCTCCTCTGCTGTCACGGACACGGCCCCTACGGCAAGGAACCGGTGATGGGCAACCAGACCACCCCGGAGCTGCGACAGGAGATCGCCGACCACGGGTATAACTACGGCGAGGTGATGGCCCAGAAGGGCTTCGTGACCTATGCCATCGACTGGATCGGCTTCGGCGAGCGCAATGACAGCCAGAAGCCCAACCACCTATCTGTGGCGCGCGCCCGTGACTGGTGCAACCTCTACTATCTCCACGCCACGATGTTCGGGATGACCTCGCTCTCGATCAACGTGGCCCACGGCAAGGTCGCGACCGACGTGGTAAGCGCGATGCCCAATGTAGACGCCGACCGCCTCGGCGTGATGGGTCTGAGCGGTGGGGGCACGATGACGCTCTGGATGACGCTCTGCGACGAGCGCTTCAAAGCCGGCGAGATCATCTGCTATAGCGACCTCTGGTGGGCCTTCGGCATGCGCGACATCAACTACTGCGGCATGCAGGTCGCCCCGGGCCTCTTCAAGCTGGTCGATCTACCCGACCTGCAAGGGCTCATCGCCCCGCGCCCGCTGCTGATAACGATCGGCGCCAACGACACCTGCTTCAAGGTGGACACCGCAATGCAGTGTTACCGGCAGCTCTCCACGATCTACGAGGCCGCAGGCGCAGCGGAACAACTCGAGCTCGACCTCCATCCCGGCGAGCACGGCTGGGCCGGCAACAAGTCGGAGGCCTTCTTCAGCCGCTATCTGGGAGCGTGAGCGAACGGTCAGCGATCAGTGACAGGCTGATCGCTGACCGCTATGTGCAGACCATTGCGCTCCGCCCTGCGCCGCACATGCCACAGCAGAATAGCCCCCGCAAGGGTCGCTGCCGCCGCCAGGCCGAAGGCGACCGGGTAGCCCAGGAAGTCGCCGGGCTGCAGGGCGTTAACGCCGTCGATCAGCGGGCCGCCCAAGCGGCTCAGCGCGCCGGCGCCCGCCGTCGCCAAGTTGGTGAATCCCAGGAACTTGCCGCTCTCCGCAGCCGGCACCAGGTCGGTCGCCAACGCCCAGTTGACGCTCACGAAAACCCCCGTCGCCATACCGATGATCGCGCCAAAGGCATAGACCGCCTCCACACTGCGCGCGAAGACCAGCAACCCGATGCCGATCGCGGCAACGGCGCCGGAGGCAATATTCAGGGACCAGCGCCCGATCCGATCGGAGAGCCAGCCGGCGGGGAAGACCAGGAGCGTCAGCGCCAAGCCGATCGCCGCCATCAAATTGCCCGTCACCGCCGCAGCGTTGGCCATCCCCAACCAGTCGCGGATGTAGTACTGCGCGAAGCTCTGCACCACGTAAATCCCCAGGAGGATCAGGAAGCGAGCGACGAGCATCTCCGCGTAAGCCGGGTAGCGCCCGAGATCCGCCCGCAGCGCGATCGCCTTGCCCGGCGCAATGTGCGGGATGCCGCCGATGGCCTCACGCGTCGCCAGGATGGTGATCGCCGCGCTCACCGTCAAGACGACCGCGATGATCGCGAAGGCGACAACGGGGGCATCGCCGGCCATCAACTGCCCCGCCACCAACGAGGTCACGACGAGACCACCCATATCGAAGAGGTTCTTGACGCCCGAGGCCAGGCCGTGGCGCGCGGGCGGGATCAGGTCCGGGATCAACCCCTGAGCCGGGCCGTGGGCCATATTGGAGAAGAGCTGCAACAACACATAGCCGAGCGCGAGCGCGCCCAACTCCCGCGCACCCGCCATGATGGCAAGGCAGCCCAAGCTTGCCAGCGTCCCCGCCACCATCCACGGGCGCCGGCGTCCCCACCGGCTTCGTGTGCGGTCGCTCCACGCCCCCGCCAGCGGCTGCATCGTCATCGCCAGCATCAAGCCTACGAAGGTCATGGCGCCCAGGTAGGTGTTCTTGAGCGCTTCCGGTACAAAGCGGAGCAACAGCGCAGGGAGGACGATCGGGTGCAGCGCGTTCCACATGAAGGCCAACCCGAACCAGTAGATGTTCATCGTGATCATGGTGTGAGCACGGGGCACGGAACGATCGCGCGTCTGCATCGTCTTCCACTCCTGGCTGAAGGGTGTAGGATAATCGCTATGGTACCGCCATTCCCCGCAGATGCACGGGCGCTTGATGCGCGGCCCACGCCTCTTGAAACACCTGAGGCGGCGCCGAGTTACACGGTGCCGGCGAGCGTGACCTGGGGGCTGATCCGGGCCGCTGCCACAGGGCGGCGACGCTCCTTCGCGCTCGACGCTCAGGTCGCCACTCAGGCCATGCGTCCGTCGGTGCGCGTGACCGGCGCGGAGGCCATCCCCGCAACCGGCCCCTGCCTCGTCGTCTGCAACCACTACACGCGGGCAGGCCTCGGCGCTTGGTGGATCGCCCTAAGCGTCACCGCAGCGATCGCCGATCGCCGATCGCCCGGCGTGCCCCGTGACGTGCACTGGGTGACCACCGCTGCCTGGCGCTATCCACGCGGCGATTGGCGTCGGCGGATCGTGACACCCGCCACACGCTGGGCCTTCGCCCGGGTCGCCGGAGTCTATGACTTCGTCACCATGCCCCCCATGCCGCCGGATCCGAATGAGGTGGAGGCCCGCGCGATCGCCGTTCTTCGCACGCTGCGGCTGGCCCAACGCCTCGTGGCCGAGGGCGGACTGCTGGGGCTGGTCCCGGAGGGCCGCGACACACCGGGCCTCTTGGGCGAACCACCCGCAGGGGCCGGGAGCTTCATCGCTCTGTTGGTCGAGACCGGGATGCCGATCCTGCCGGTGGGCCTCGCCGAGTACGCCGGACGGCTGCACCTCAGCTTCGGGGCCCTCTTCGTCCCCGAGATCCCCCACCGACGTGCGCTCCGTGACCGCGTCGTCATCGCCCAGGTCCTCGACGCCATCGCCGCGCAGCTATCGACCCCAACCTAGCCCCGCGCTCGCTACATCGCTGAGGCTGACACAGATCAGGGCACGCTGCGTCCCGTCCGGCTTTGCCTTCGCCGCTGCACAGGCTAGAATGGCCTCTACCGCTTTGGTCAGGAGCCGACCCGGCAACATAGGTCGAGGAGACATGATGATCGAGGTCCATATTTACGGCAAGCTGTCGCAGCGCCTGTCCGACGAGGCCGCACGGCACAAGCGTGTCCTCCACCTGGAGGCTCGCCCTAACGAGACGTTGAGCACCCTTCTCTCGCGGCTGGGCATCGAGCAGGACGAGCTCTACACCGTCTTTCTCAACGGCAGCCTCCTGGTGACCCATAATGCGATGGCCCCATGGCTGCGCTATCCCCAGGCACGTGAGGACGTGTGGAGCTGGGACAAAGATGTCGCGCTCAGTCCCGGTGATCGCCTGGGACTCTTCGGCGAGGACATGGCCCTGCTCGTAGTCTAGGCACCAGAAAGCAGCCCGTCCAACTACAGCAGGGATCCCACGGTCACCCGCAGAGAACGGATATGCCCATCGCGGCGGAAGATGTGGTCGCTCAGTGACGCGTCAAGCAAGGATCCGGACACCGTCTGCGTGCTGCCGTCGCTGAAGGTGACCTCGATCGCCTGAGAATCACCTGGGACATACACCACGGGCACTTGGCAGAACGTGAAGGCGAGCGCATCCCCGGGCAGCTCAAGCCGCTGCCGTTGCCCATTCACGTCGATGTAGCTGAACACCGTCGGCTCATGCATCAACTCGGCCGCGCGTAGCAATCGAGGCACAAACCCCAGGGCCCCCTCCTCGACCACGACGCCGAGCTCGACCATCCGCGCGAGCATCTCCTCCTTCACCGCCCCCGTCATGCCGGGCTGCTTAGCACCCTGACCGGCCGGCGTGTGTGAGTAGGGATCCGTAGGAAAGGCCCCATAGGCCTCCGCCGTCTTGTTGAAGCCCAACCCCAGCCGAATGTCATGGTACGCCGCCCCCAGGTCATGAACAATCTCCTCGGCAGCGTGCGCCGCCACGGCCCAGTCGTGAGCCTCCTGTGCCGCCAGCAGCAGCTTGCCGACCATATGCCAGTAGATGCTGCCCAGACCCTCGTAGGCAAAAAAGGTACCCGACCGCCCGGTAAAGGCACTATGGTGGAAGACCTCCTCGAACAACACGAGGATCGCCTCGGCCTCCGCCTCTACCGGGTCAGCATACGTCGCGTGCTCCCTCAGTGTTGCCAGAGCACGCTGGACATCCTTGGCATTTCTGAACGAGCCGTTGAAGTGGTAGACATCGTTCTCGTCCCTAACGACTAATGAGGTATCGCCCGCCTCGATCAGCTTCGTGATGAGCGCGGATCCCGCGACACGGTCCGCGCTGACACGGTTCTTCTCCAGGAAACCCGGCAACTCACGATCAGGATAGAGCAGGTAGCTGTGTTGATCCTCGCGATAGAGGCGGCTCTGTCGCAGCGCACGCAACAGGTCCAGCGCCTGCTCGCTCGTTAACATCCCTGATGAGAGGATCGCCACCTGGCCTTCCAGCATCTCGTAGAGACGCTCCAACGAAGCGGTACCGTCGGCGAGGTGCAGCACGTTGTAGGCGTGATAGAGTCCATCGGGGCGCCGGTTAGCGTGCAGCGTCTCTTCGATGTAGCGCTGTACAAGGGTCAGGAAGGCCGTCAGCTCGACGCGGTCGAACGCTGCCATCTCGCCCGAAGGCCCCCGATCGTAGAGCTGCTGACGGTAGTCACCGCTCGCCCGGCCCAGCTCGTCCATCACCGTGCGGCGCTCGACATCCGTGAACGATGTCAGCAGCATCGCCTCGTGCTTCGCCAAGACGGCGCGCATCGCATCGAAGAGCGCACGCACTTCAGCGGTCACCGCAAAGGTGTCAGCAGCAGCCCCGGAGAGCAGAGTGCGCAGGAAGACGACGTAACGGCGGAGATAGGCGACTGTCACCACCGATAGCCCTTTGCCGACCAGGGCATTGTTGGCATCGTTCCATTCAGGGCGTTGCGTGTTCATCCAGATGCCACCCTCAGGCACGAAGTTTCCCAGCTTGGCCAACAGAAGGATGAGCAGCTTCTCAGCGAGGTTAACGTGGAGGACCTGCCCCTGTGCGTCAAGCACGAGCTTAGCGTCGGTCCCCATCTCACCCGCACGGTCGGTGATCTGCGCGTCGAGCGCGCGATCGAACTCGATCGTGTCGTACCAGTCCTCAATCAGCTCATGATAGGGCTTGATGCGATAGGGCACGTTAGCATGGCTGAAGATCGGCGTCCCGAGCAGGCGCGCGAGTCGTCCGGGGTGAGTTCTGGCGGAGATCTCGAGAAGCTTTTGTAGATAGATGATCTGGTGGTCACTCCAGTAGCCGATGTTGGCCCACGGGTCATCAGGCGCGGGCGCCTCCCACTCGATGCCGTCGCGCGTGACCCGATAGGGATTGTAGCCATCAGCGGTGGTGGCATTGACGAAGGTACTGATCATCCCTTCCACGAACTCCGGATAGCTCCAGGCCAAAGGCTCCCAGTTCTGAAAGATGTCGCGCCAGTTGCCCTCGTAGTCGAGCTTTCGCGAGCCATCAGGGTGCTTGATGTTGATCGAGAACCTATTCCAGGGCCTGCTGGGATCACCGTGCCGGCGGCTGAAGGTGAGCGGCAGGTAGCCGAGGCAGAGGCGCACGAGGTCCGGTTGTTGAGTCGCTTCCGCCCGTGCCAGGAGCTCCGAGTAGCCGATCCGCTCAGGAAGTGCCTCAAAGAAGGTCCTGTGTGCGTCCAACACGTGCCGATTCCGGACGCCGACGAAGTCGAGCAGATCGCTCTTCTCGACGCTGTAGTTGTCCGCGAAGATCCCGCCGCGCATGACATTGAAGAGCGTGTTGGACAGATGGTGCGCCGTAGCCACCCGGTCGGCGGAGACCTGCAGCCCGTCGGCAGCAGCGATATATCGTTCGAGCTCTGCAGTGCCTCGCGCGATATCCTCCTCCAACGCCCTCACCAACGCACCGGCTGCATCCCCAGCTCGCGCGGGTAGCAGCAGATTGATCAGAGAGGCCACCCGACTGCTGTCCTGGTTGACCTCAACAACCATGTGCCACCGCTGTGTCTCACAGGACGCCAGCGTGAAAATCGCCTGAACCAGGAAAGCCCCACGATGGCCGCGGATGTCGCGCTCCTCGCTGATCGCTCGACCACGCCGGAAGTCGTCCAGTTGCCGTGTCGACAGCAGGTAACGCGGACGAGGCAGACCCACCTGCCACGCCGTGGTCGCCATCAAGGATTCACTGGGCTCAGCCAGATCGGTCAGCGTCGAGCTCAGCGCAAAGATACCCAATCCGCTCTCGGCGTGGAGCTCGTTGCGCTTGTAGGCGTTGAGCAGGTTGCTGAAAGTGCTCTGTAGCACCGTCGTTGCCCCATAGGGCAGCAAGTTCTGCACGCCGCTGACCACGTCAATCTTGGTCTCCTCCTCGGCACCACTCTCGACCCAACTCGTCAGCACAAAACCGAAGCGATCGCTGAAGCGCCAGGCATAGCAATAGCGCAGCGTGAGGTCGTGGTTGATCTCCTCGAAGATCAGCTTGTCGCCATTGACGCTCTTGTAGAGATGACGCTCGATCCGGTAGGTCCCGCGACACTTGGAGAAGGGCTCCCAGACGACAGTACGCTGACCCTGAGTCACCAGCAGCACAGCGACGTGGCCTGTGTTGTCGCTGTTCTCGGTGATCTTGTCGTCGGTCGTGTAGGGGAAAAGCGCGGATTCGGCATTGATGCGGCCCGCCGTCAGCCCGCCTGTACTGGAGACGAAGAGCCAATGGTCCGAACTGCTGACCAGACTCATGAAGAAAGGATCCATCTGGTCGTAGTGCTGGATGCTGTGATAGGGTTCCCCCATCATATCACCAAGCTCGCACGCTACGCAGCCACAGGCATCGCGAAGCGGTGTATCACCTAGGTAGATGCAGCGGTCCTGAGTTTCCATTCGCCGGAAGGCCCCCTTTCGAGTAGGCAACTCTCACACCACCAGTTTAGACGTCCCCATCATGCTGTCAAACCCGCGATGGCACCACTGGGTTGGCAAATAAGAATGCAGGCCTATAATGCCAGCGATGAACGGTATGGACGACATCCCTCGCCGGACCCTGAAGCAGATCGTGGATCAGTTCGGACACGACGTCTGCGATGACGCACGGCGCTGCGAGGCCCTGCTACGCGACTTCTGTGGCGAGTACCGGCGCGAGATCTTCGTCCTGATCAGCGCCTTGCAGCACGGCGTCGTGGACGACCTGCGGACGATGATGGCGCAGCTGCCTTTCAGCGTCGTCCTTCCCCGATTGGCTACCGAACTGCACGAGACAACAGCCCTCTCCGAGAGCGCCGCGCGCTGGGCCGTGCAGGCTTGGGCCGAGGCGCTGGGCCTCGTCGATAGCGCGACGTCGGCCGGAGTGCCGACGATCACGTCCGAGCCCACCGCATCCGGTCCCCTGCCGTCCCGCTTCCAGCTGATACGCCGGTGGACGGCCCACCAGGGCGCCATCGGAGGCATTGCCTTCAGTTCCGATGGTCGCCTGCTGGCATCCGCCGGGCTGGATGCCGCAGCTCGCATCTGGGACATCAGGAGCGGCGCAGAACGGGCGAGCCTCAAACAGCAGACGGGGATTCTGACCTGCGTCACATGGCGCCCCGATGGGTTGGCGCTGGCACTGGGTAGCGGCGATATGGGGATCTACCTCTGGCCATGGACCGAATCCGCCGGTCGCGTGCCGCGCTTACGCGGACACACAGGCGGTGTGACCGGTGTGCTCTTCCTCCCCACAGGCGACCGCCTTATCTCCTGCGGACGGGACCACGTCCTCCATCTCTGGGACGTCGATCAGGGTACCATCGACAGCTCCCTTCATGGCCACGCTGACGCCGTGTTAGAGATTGCGCTCAGTGGAGATGGACGCACTCTGGCCTCCGCCGGTGGTTGGGATCGCACGGTACGCCTATGGGATGTGGCACAAGCGCAGGAGTTATGGTCCCTGCCGGGCCATACAGCGCAGGTGACCTGCGTGACCTTCATCCACAAGAGCGGGATGCTCGCCTCGGGTGGCTGGGATGAGACCATCCGGCTCTGGGATCCCAAGTATGGACGAGACCAGGGCCAACTGGCGGAGGAAAGCGAGGACCTACGCCTGATCGCGACCGTAGCGGCTGCGCCGAGCGGCGACATGTTGGCAGCAGGCGACGGAAGCGGTCAGATAGTACTTTGGAACCTGCCCGGCAGGACCACGATCGGAAGGCTCTCCGAACACGAAGGGCGCGTACGCCAGGTGGCGTTCAGCCCCGACGGACGCTGGATAGCCTCTGCCGACGATCGCGGCGACATCTGCCTCTGGCGCGCGGGCCAACCCAGCCCGTCCTAGAGTGCAACTCACCAGACCCAATTTCGTAGTAAGATCAGACAGGCAAGCACTCGCGCTGTCGCCTATTCGCCTGCTTGCTCATGCGCCGATGTGTTCATGTGTTGATGTGTCCATTTGCCGATTTCCGCTCAACACCGGGGACAGGATATGAATCGTACACGCTGGATTTTCGTTGGCATCGTGGTCGTCGCCTTGATCATCGTCGGTGTCTCCCTGGCCTACCAAGGCCTTCGCCCAGAGGGCGACACAGGGAGCACGCCGAGCAGTGGGGGGCAACCCATTACGATCGACCGCCCGGCGGCGGTCACTGTGCGGGTGATCAGCGCGCTCCCTGTGGAGACCTGGGTACGCAACGCCGCGGCGGCCTATAATGCGACCTCGCCCACCATTGAGGGCGTACCGGTGAACGTCGAGATCGTGGCGATGGATGGGCTGACGGCTCTCGGACGGTGGGACCGCAACACCTTCGGCGCCCTGGAGGCGGGGATAGCCCCCGAAGACCTGGACTCGGCGGCTCGCGCCGCACTTGACGACTTCCCCACGGCGTGGATCCCCGAGAGTCGCTATCTGGTCGAATTGGCCAATGCCTCTTACAAGGAGCGACTGGGCCGGGACGTCTTCCTGACTGACGGTGAGTATCGCGCCCGCCCTATCGCGACCAGCCTGCTGACCTGGGGCCTCTATGAGACCCGGGCCAGCATCCTGCAGGAGACCTTCGGCACGATCAGTTGGGCCTCTATTCATGATGCTGCCATCGCCAGAGGTGGATGGCCCGAGTTAGGCGGAGATCCCGGCTGGGGTTACTTCAAGCTCGTCGTCCCCAATCCCAACAAGAACGTCGCCGGGCTGCACGCGATGATCGCGGCTGCAGGCGAGTACTACGAACGTCCGGACATCAGCGTCGCCGACGTGACGAATCCGGCCTTCCAGCGATGGCTGCAGGAGTTGATGGGCGCCGTGACCGACTTCAGCAGCGCCAGCGCCTACACCGCCGAGGACTTCGCCCTCTTCGGCTACAGCGTCGGCGATGGCGGACAGCTGCTGGAGGCCGATCTTCTGCTCAACATGGAGGGCATCCTTACCCGCTGGGAGGACCCCATCCACCTCTACTATCCCCGTTACGTGACGTGGTTCGACTTCCCCTTCTCGGTCTGGGTCGGGCCCGAGACCAGCGCGCTGCAGAAGAACGCGGCCCTCGATTTCCAGCGCTTCCTGCTCAGCGACGAGCAGCAGCAGGCAGGGCTTGCCTTCGGCCTGCGCCCGGCGAACCCCCGCGTGCCGCTCGATGCGGTGCCGGACAGTCTCTTCGTGACCTGGCGTGGGCGTGGCGTGGAGACCGTCATACCGCGTGCGGACGCTATGCGCAATCCCGATCGGGATGTACTCCTCGCATTGCTGCGCTGGTTCGAGCTCAACGTGGCGGAATAAGATGAGCAATCGCTTCGACTCACCGCTGAACCTGCCCCCCGACCCCGCTCAGCAGCGGCGGCAACGACGGCTGGCCCTCACCTTTCTGGGCCTAGGGCTGCTATGCGCCCTTACCGGAGCAGCGCTCTTCGGAGGGCGCGTGGCCATAGGCTGGCTCAGCGAGCGCCTGCCTCGCAGCACGCCCGGCGCTCCGGTCGAGGCGGGTACACGCGAGGTGATCATCGCGGTCTCCCCCGGGATGAAGCCGACCTTCGACCAACTGGTCGAGACCTTCAACGCGACAGCCACTGAGGACATCCTTCCAGTCCGCACCCTCGAGATGGCGCCCGACAAGATGGTTGAAGAGAGCCTTGGGCCTGCTCCGGCCTTTCACGCCCTGGCGCCCGACAGCAGCCTTTGGTTCCATCAACTTGAGCAGCGCTGGGGTGAGACCCTGGGAAGCGAGGAACAGGGCACGGTGATCCCCATCGCGACCCGGCGAACGAGCACGCCCGT
>Ga0334892_1002641_pt1 | contig 12503 bp, 10 predicted proteins | sample GraSluR3_MG_4_FD_207213 | JGI IMG/M metagenome (GOLD analysis project Ga0334892, IMG submission 207213) | Sludge microbial communities from methane-producing bioreactor in Wageningen University, Netherlands - Granular Sludge_15_04-R3 | ecosystem: Engineered > Bioreactor > Anaerobic >... | reverse complement strand
ACCAGAAACAGCCTCCCGCAAATGTAGCTTTTGCCATGATAAATCCCTCCTTACTTTGTAGTGTACCCAAAAATGTGGCAAGACAACAAAAAACGAGAACCACAAAATGTGTTCTCGCTTTAGTCCTCTTCCACCTGATTCACATGACGCATCACCAAAAATAAGATGACTCCAACAATCGCAGCCCCTAATAGCGTCAACACCATGTTGTCTCGAGCCGATAAAGTATAAAAGATCGCTAATCCAATCAAAATGAGCGCAATCGGAATAAACGCTCGTTTAAAATGATCCCAGTAACGCACGGACAGTCCTCCTTTTCTCTTATCATACCAAACTTTCGATTTTCCATAACGAAAGTTATAAAAGATGAGGAGAACTTGAACAAATCCAAAAGGATTCCAAAACGATTTGCTTGAATAATCATTCAAGAGAGCTTCTTTCCGCAAGCAGGTTATTCCTGTTTGTTTCCAACTAGATGCTATATACTGTAACTAAATATTTCCATACGGGATAAGGGGGAGCTCCGATGCTCACAATCATAAATGCGTTCTTTATCAACCTGTGTATCTTGTTCACGCTCTTCACGATTTCCTTTTTACCGTTTCGAAACCGCCCTCGTCTGACGCCACAGTCTCCTCTCAAAGGAAGGATTTTACTTGGGGTACAGACCGGATTGATTGCCATCCTCCTTTTAGTAAATGCCTTACCGCTCGAGGGGATACTCATCGACTTACGTAATATTCCCGTTTTGCTTGCCGTTCTATTCGGGGGATGGATGAGTGGTGCTGTCGCAGGTATCATATTATTAATCGGTCGTTCCCTAGTTCTGTTCTTTACAGACGGTACCATGCTCGGTCTCTATCTAGCCATCGCCACAATAGTTACGTTAATTGTCTTAACAGGTCTTTTACGGAAACGCATGGATAATACCCGCCCAACTTTACTTACATTCACTACGATCAGCATCGCCATTTTTGGAGCAGCGATTTATGCCGCGCTTCCACTAAACTTGTTCTATCCCGTCTTAATCGTCTACACGTTAATGTCTTACGGCGGAGCTTGTGCCGCCTATCGATTGTTGCTCGAATTGCGCCGCCATTTCGAGAACGTCCAGCATCAACAGCAACTGGCGCGTACGGATGCGCTCACCGGGATTGCCAATCGGCGTCTCTTGAACGAAGCGATGGCCAACTTGACGGTCGAGGCAGAAGAATACGCATTGATTTTGGTCGATATCGATCATTTCAAACGGGTAAATGACACATACGGTCACGACGTCGGAGATGATGTCTTGCGCGAGCTCGGCATGCTCCTCGTCAACGAGAGCGACGAGCGCCATTTGGTCGGCCGCTTCGGTGGCGAAGAATTTTTAATCGTCATGCCACATGCGACACGTGACGAAGTATCACGGCTTGCTGAATCTATTCGAGAAAAGGTTTCAACGTTCCCGTTCGAGACGAGTGCCGGTACGCTCCACATCACTGTTTCGCTTGGAGCTTGCCATTCGAATGATATTGAAATCGACAGTGTGTTAAAACATGCAGATGAAGCGTTATATCACGCAAAAGAGTCCGGTCGAAATCGTTTCATCCTCGCCTCTTAATGTGTTAAACTCTTCAAACTTGAGCGCGTTTTCTCGCTTTACTTTCTCGAAATGAATCGTTAAACTAGGCTAGACTTTGATTCAGATCGATACATCATGATTTATTCAGAAAAGGGGAAACATCGTTCATGTCAGTTTTGTTATCTTTATTTGGAATTATGTTTATCGGCTCGTTCGCGATTGACTATAGACGTGGAAAGACACTTCAACAATCGGCAATCGGGGGGATTCGTTCGATTCAGAACAACATGTGGATTTTCTTCCGGACCTCACTTTCGATGATGATTATCATCGGTCCGCTCTTGTTGATTTCAGGTTTCGTGTTCTCGGATTTAGTGAGCTTTAACACGATCCCAGCATTCATCATCGCCGTTCTCAGTATCGGCTTTGCGGAACGGATCATCGGGATGACCGTGGCTCCACTCGTCCGCACATTTTGGCATCAACGCGGTCGTCTCATGCCACTTTATTTAGATGCCGCTCTCTACGTATTCCTACTCTCTATTCTCGTATTGGAGTTCTTGATGAACATTCCGGGGATTGATCTTCAGTCACCGTTCATCGCGCTATTCTATGCGTTCGCTCTCTTCTTCACGAGATACTTGTTCAGTTTGATTCGATTCACGGTTCAAAAAGGTGTAGCCTCGAACTAATTGAAGACCCAATCCATACGTGTTCGCACGTATGGATTTTTTTCATTATTCTCATTGACAATGAGAATCGTTATCAACTATACTCTAGTTGTAGCTTCCCAAAAGCTTGACGTGCACGTTCCCCAAACATATCACGTCACGTGGATTCCCCTCCACGACACTCTTTTTGAAAGCATTGCGACAACCCCCATTTGTTGCACCCATATTTGCCAAAAACAAGACGAGCAGCCCACCGACGGGGCTGCTCGTCTTTTTCATGATGCGAACACTTCTTGCTCAATTTGTTTCAATTCATAGAACATGCCACGTTTCGTCATCAGTTCCTCATAAGAACCGACCTCAACAATTCTTCCGGCTTCCATAACGATAATTTGATCAAACGTTTCGAGACCCGTCAAACGGTGACTGACGAGAATGAGTGTGCCTGTTCCGGCTTGCTGTAACAATTCAGAAAAGACATGGGCCTCCGTTCCTGCATCGAGTGCCGATGTCGGTTCATCGAGCAACCAGAGAAGTCCGTTTTTAAGAAGTGCTCGTGCGATGGCCAGGCGTTGGCGTTCTCCACCTGACAAGTTCGCCCCTTTCTCAAGGACCGGTTCGTCTAGCGTGAACGCCAAACGGACCCGCTCAAGCGCTACGCTCATCTCTTCATCTGTGAAGTCACCGGCTAACGCCAAGTTGTCCCGTACAGTTCCATAAAAGAAATGATTGTCTTGCAAAACAACGCTCGCATGTTGCCAAATGGCTGTCTGTCTGACATCGTTCACGTTGTGCTCATCCAACCGAATCGTACCGTCTTCCGTCCGAACGAAAGCCAAGAGCAGTTGAAGTAACGTCGACTTCCCTGACCCGCTCGGTCCCACGATGACCGTCTTCGAACCACTCGGAATGTGTAACGTCACCTCATCGATGACATCTCGATACGTATCCGGATAACGATAGCGAACATGGTCAAATGAAATGGATGGTGCATCCGTAAACGTCACGTCTTGACGTTTCGCCTCACGCGCCTCAATCGTTTCACTCGGCTCCGTCACTTCAAACAAACGATCCGCTGCTTGCTTGCTGTCTGCAAAGTGACCGGGGAACACGGCCATCGGCGTCGTATTCTCAAACGCTGTGAGCGACATCATGATCAGCATTGCCAAGAACAACCCGTTCAAGTCTCCATTTACCACCTGATACGCACCGATGGCCAAGACGCCCCATGAGACAAGTAAGGAAGCGGCAACGACGAGCGCCGAATTGAAGAACTGATTCGTCGTGTCTTTCCGCTCTGCCTCCATGTAACGCTCACTATGCGAATAGACAGCTTGTTTCGTGCGGTCAAGTTGGTGATGAAGTTTTAAATCCCGGTATCCGAACAGCATCTCTGTCAATTGAATCGACACATCTCCACGCAATCCACGAATCGTCTCGTCATGACGGGCACGAATTCGTGCAAATCCGAGCGGAATCAAGAATCCTGTAACGAGTACACCAAACAAAATCCATAGGCTGACCGCAAACGAGAAGAAGGTGACAAAGAAGATGGTACTCAAAAAGACGAGTACGAGAATGATCGGCGGATAAAACACGCGAAGGAAGTAGTTTTGAAGACTCTCAACGTCCCCGACGACGCGTGCGAGCAAATCGCCGCTCCGATATTTCGCAAAGATGGACGGAACGAGCGGCTCTAACTGACGATAGAACCGGACGCGCAACTCACTTAAAATCGTAAACGTCGCCCGGTGTGAGGCGAGGCGTTCCCGATAACGGCTTCCTGCCCGGATGACACCGAACAGTTTAATTAAGACAACCGGTACCATGAGTGCATACAGTGGCGGGACGAGCCCTGCCCGTGATACGAGATAGCCACTTGCCGCGAAGAGGGCGACCGCTGCAATCCCTGCCGCATATCCAAAGAAGATGGAGAGAAGAATGTCTTTCTTCTCGCGCATCATCCATTTTGTGATGGTCCAAAGCGAGTTCATCGGCTCACCCCTTTCTGAAGTGCAAACAGTTCTGCATACTCTGGGACAGCGAGTAACGCTTCGTGCGTCCCTTCTGCGATTCGTTTCCCGTCATCCATGAACCAAATCGTGTCCGCCTCTTTGATTGTATGCAGACGATGCGCAACCGTGATTAACGTCGCACCTTTCGACAGCTCTTCAATCGAGCGTCTGACAATCCGCTCTGTTTTCAAATCAAGGCCGGTCGTCGGTTCATCAAACAATAAAATACCAGGTCGCTTAAAGAAAGCCCGTGCGAGTGCAAGTCGTTGTCGTTCCCCACCAGATAGTCCAAACCCACCTTCTCCGAGTTCTGTCCAGATTCCGTTCGGCAACTGGTCAATCACCTCGGATAGTCCAGCTGCCTCGGCTGCTTCGAGTAACGCACGCTCGTCAGCCACTTCACCTAAAGCAATGTTTTCGGCGAGTGTCCCGGCGAACAGATACGGATTTTGAGAGATATACGCAATATTTCCATACCAGGCAGATTCCTCATACGTATGCAAGGGTTCGCCATCCACGAGGACGCGCCCTGATTTCACTTGCAAAAGTCCTGAGATCACGTTAAGGACAGTCGTCTTCCCGGAACCGCTCGCGCCGACTAACGCAAGGTGGGTGCCGGACGAGATGCGACCACTCAATGGCTGAAGGGAAAAGCGTCCACCAGCGTACTCAAACGATATCTCTTCAAGCTCAAGGTCCGGTGTCCGTGAACGAAGCGACTTTGTCCCCCACTGAATGCGATCATCCGGGGCGTCTAATACGTCAAAGATCCGGTCTGCTGCGCCCATACTGCCACGTCCCGTATGAAAGGCGCTGCCCAGGTCTTTGATGGCCAAGTAATACTCTGGCGCCAACACAAGAATCAAGAATCCTGAGAAGAACGTCAGGTTCTCCCAAACGACCATCTGTAGCGCAACTTCTAATGCCACAACGCCGGTGCTGAGCATGGAGATGAATTCCAACATGAGACCAGATAAGAATGCCGTCTTTAAGACGACCATCGTCGCATCCCGAAAGTCGAGACTGCTCTTCTCAATCGCTTTTGCTTCCTGTTCGGTTCGATTGTAGAGTTTGAGTGTCGTCAAACCTTGTAAGACATCTAAAAACTTTCCGGAAAATTGATTCATCTTTTCCATTTGCTCTTCAGATTTTTTCTGCGTCGCAATCCCGATGATAATAAAGAACAAAGGGATAAACGGCGCTGTCACCATCATGATGACACCTGAAATCCAATGTTGGCTGAAGACGACAACCAAAATCAGAAGCGGGATAATCGAGGTTTGAATCACTTGTGGCCAATACTGACTGAAGTAGGCGTCAACCTCGTCAACAGCATCCATGAACACACTGACCTTCTTCCCAGATTGTCCCGTCAAAGACGACTCGACGGGGCTCGTGGCATAGCGATCTAGCAATTGCAGACGCAACGTCTGCTTCGCCTTTTCCGATAAACTCGCTCCGATTCGTCCGGAGACGTATCCAAAAAGTGCTCGTACCAATAGGGCGACGACGAGCCAAAGTAACGCCGGAACGACGGTTTCAAACGATTCATCTTTTAAAAAGATTCGGTCGACAATGTCGACGATTAAATACGCTTGCGCCAAAATCGATAGTCCAATCATGACCGCAGACAATACCAGTCCGATGATGTGACCTCGCTCGGCGAACGCAAGGGCTTGCAGTCGTTTCACTGCATTCATCCTTTCTCTATTCACAATCCGATTGCTTTGTGAGATTCATCACTAATTATACAATATGACACGTCTTGAAGCGAACGCTCCGCTCGTTCCGACATGTAAAAGACGCCCTCTCCCGAGCGGCGTCAATCGAAGTCTTGCTCAAAGTATTCAGGATGCCCGATTACAAGTTGGTGGTCATCCATTCGAAGCACCTCTTCTTTACGAAGCTTCGCTAAAATCGTAGAAACCGTCTCTCGAGACGTTCCAGATAGACGAGATAGTTCCATCGCCGTGAACGGACAGCGGACACGTACCCCTTGCTCATCCGGTTCACCTAAATCTTCAATCAAAAAATGGATGGTATTGAGTACACGTTCTTTCGCGCTCGGGGTAATGATCTCTTGGACACGTCGTTCATGTAAATCTAAAATACGATTCATCTGTCCGATGATATAGAGCAGCATATTCGACTGTGTAGATACAAACCGCTCGAACCGTTCGGTCGGGATGTAGATGACGTCAATATCCGTCACCGCTTCGGCCGTATGACGGTAGTCTTCTTCCGTGAACAAACCATTGTACGGAAAGAACTGTTTGGGCTTCACGTAGTCCGCATATTGATGCGTCGCATGCTCGTTCATCCGTTCGAGTCTGATGTATCCACTCATTAAGAAATACACGCGCTCTCGCGGGTCTCCTTCCATGAACAGGAGCTGTCCTTTTCGATATGTTCGGCAATAGACGTGCGGGACGAGCTGTTCAAGCGCTCGACTCGAACAGTTCGCAAACAGTGTCAACTGGCGTAAATCATCAATCGTCCACTTATGTCGCATCTGTATCCCCTCATTTCTAGTTAAATCCCCTACCTTAAGTATAAAACGATTCAGAATGATACCGCTTTCAAAATCCGACAGTTTTCTGACATGACAAAAGGGGGTCTCCCCCCTTTTCAGTCCAACATCAGTTCTAATAGGGCGTCTTGCAAATCTCGATCGAGTTCTAACGCATGGAGGTCAAACAGCCAGGCCTCGAGCCGCGTCTTCGTCGTCGCCATCTGGTACAAACGATCTTTCAAATCGTAGGCGATTTCCGCGCGGTCTAAGAATCGATAGAGACGGTCAAGTCGATGGGCGTTCTGTGTCACATCGACGGGGAGCGTCACCGTCTGCTCCTGCTTCAATTCACCAATCGAGATGTGTAGCGTCTGCGTCTCAGCGTCATAGTCCCCTTCCCCGACAACGCCTCGAACAAGAACGGTCAATGTCCGATTCGCCGGAACGAGGGTCAGGTCTCCTGACATCTCGATGCGAAGCGTCCGCGCTTCCCAGTCGAGCGTGAACGTCGTTTCAAGCGAGGCACCTGTCTCATAATCCCGGCTTTCCCCGTCATCTTCGTACATCGTGAACTTGTTCGAGGCACCTGGAAAGACGAGTACTTCTAGCTCGCTCGGGTTCCCCGTCTCGTTCGCATGCGGTTGATGCGGCATGAGGGGAACGATGGCACCCGCTTTGGCGAAGACCGGTTGTCCATCGAGTCCACGAAACACACGAATCGACTTGTCGCCTTCGTAACGATGTCCTGTGAAGAAGTCAAACCATTCTCCTTTTGGCAGCCAGACATTCGTTCCGGCGACGTGGAGCTTTCGGTCCATCGGCGTGACAATCGGGGACACCATGAGTTCACTGCCAAAATAAAACTGATTCGGCACTTGATAAGCCGCTTCGTCATCGGGATGTTCGATATACATCGGCAGCACGAGCGGTAACGCATTGGCATGGTTACGATAATTCATCGTGTATAGATAAGGAATGAGCTCGTGACGCAGACGTAAGAATCGCTTCATCGACTGTTCGGCTTCGATTCCGAAACGCCAAGGCTCTTTCCCGTTGAATGTGCTGAACGTCGAGTGGAGGCGCATGATTGGACTGAATACCCCGTATGCGACCCAACGCGCGGCGAGCTCATCGTCTTTTTTCCCACGATGATGCCCCCCGATGTCGTGACTCCACCAACCGTAACCGATGTTTGTCGCTGTCGCTGTAAAATACGGCTGGAAGGCGAGCGAGGCCCACGAGATGATCGTGTCTCCTGAGAATCCGACCGGGTAACGGTGGCTCCCTGGTCCTGCGTAACGAGAGAAAATGAGCGGGCGTTTGCCGTCACGGGCGATGTCGATGGCATGATAATGATTCAGCATCCATAGCGGATCGAGTCCTTCCATCTTCGAGGTCGACCCTTGTTGCCAATCGATCCACCAAAAATCAACGCCATCCGCCTCATGTGGATGGTGCATCTGCTCAAAATATGCTTGAATGAATCGTTTGTCTGAAAAATCGAATGGGATTCGGTCCCCCGATTCCGGGTCGACGCCCATGGCCTCGGCCATCGCCACGTACTGATCTTCAAACGCACGGACACCGTCCGCGGGATGCAGGTTCAACGTCACCATCATTCCCTCATCCTTTAACCAGTTGAGGAAACGCTTCGGTTCGGGAAACAAGTTTTTGTTCCACGAATAGCCCGTCCAACCACTCCCGTACTCTTCGGGGATGTCCGTCACGTGCCAGTCCATATCGATGACACTGACCGAGAACGGGACATCTTCTGACTTGAAACGGCGCATTAACGCCTTGTACTCCTTTTCGTCGTATCGCCAGTAGCGGCTCCACCAGTTCCCGAGCGCTTTACGAGGGAGCATCGGTGTCGGACCCGTCAACGTGTAAAAGTCTCGAAGTGCCTGTTTATAGTCATGACCATATCCGAAGTAGTAAATGTCATGGATCCCTTTTCGTCGCGGCTCGACGAAGCGATCATCTGTCATCAAAAACGAGGATGAATCATCAATGATCGCATATCCTTGTTTGGAAAGAATTCCTTCTTCTAACTCCGTCGCCCCGTCAACATGATCGAGCGTCCGCGCCGTCCCTTTCAGCGTCCGCTCCGGACCGTTGAACATGTAGCGGCTATAATACGTGCTAAAGTTCCCTTTCACGTCCACGTAGAGCGTGTTCGGTGCGAACGGACCTTTCGTATAATACAAATGAACATGTTCTGTGATGATTTGGAGCTCTGTCTCATCTTCAATCACTCGGAATTGTGGAACGTCAAATTCCCGATTCCACGCCACTTGGGTGGCACGGTCTTCAAAAATTCCGTCTTCCGCGTATTCCATCCGAATCAACTGACTCGTCAATACGGTGAAGCGATAGCAGCTTCCTTGTACGATTGCTTCTTCTCTTGCTTTTGGTCTCATCCACGACTGGTACACATGATTTTCTTCGAATAGGCGCATACATTCGAGCGTTTCCGCTCTCCGTCACTTCCTTCCTGAAATTAGTGCAAACGTTTACACTGAATATGATAGCAATCTCATTTTTGGCATACAACCTTCGTTCCCCTTGAACCGGAGCAGAAAACAAAGAAGTCGCAAACGCTTCACGTCTGCGACACATTCTTATTGTTGGAGCGATGGAGCTAGGCGGACACGTGTGCCCGCTTCTCCGTCAATGGCTGCTAAAGCCTGATCGAGCGACGTGATGATAGCGACACGGTTCGTACCGGATTCGGCAAACTGAAGCGCCGCTCTCACTTTCGGCAACATACTGCCTGGTGCGAACTGTCCTTCCGCGATATAGGTCTCCATCTGTTCTTTCGACGTTTCTTGAAGTGCCATCTCGTTCGGCTTCCCAAAATTGACATACACATGTTCGACAGCCGTCAAAATGAGCAACACGTCTGCGTTGACGAGGTCAGCCAGTTTCGCAGCCGCGAAATCTTTATCAATGACCGCTTCGATGCCGACGTATCCGTCCATTGTCTCCATAACCGGAATGCCACCGCCACCGGAAGCGACAACGATGTGCCCCGCTTCAACGAGTGTTCGAATGACGGCGTGTTCGGCGATTTTCATAGGGAGTGGACTCGGCACCACACGACGATACCCTCGTCCTGCATCTTCTTTGAAGACGTAACCTGTCGTCCGTTCGAGATGGAGTGCCTCTTCTTCCGTATAAAACGGACCGATCGGCTTGGTCGGATGATGAAACGCACTATCGTTCGGATCGACAATACTTCGTGTCACGAGAGAGGCCACATGCTGTTCAAGACCACGTGCACGAAGCGCTTTGGTCAGTGCATTCTCGAACCAGTATCCAATCATCCCTTGCGTCATCGCACCACAGACATCAAGCGGCATCGCCGGTGTGGCCGAACTGTCTGATGCGGCTTGTTGCAACATCAGGTTTCCCACTTGCGGACCGTTCCCATGCGTGATGATGACCTCGACTCCTTCCGCGATGAGTGCAGCGAGAGATTCCGCCGTCGCCTCAACCGCCTGTATTTGTGCTTCGGCTGTCGCATCTTTCCCTTGTTGAATCGCATTCCCGCCTAAAGCGATGACCACTCGTTTTTTCTCCATATCTATACCCCCGATCAGATGACTGAAATATTACCCGATAGTATGCGTACGACTGCGAAGATGGCGAGTGCGGTCAACACACCGGCGACCATCCATTCCGTTTTAGTGAGTGACTTGATGCCATTTTCACGTTGCGCCTTCATGTAAAGAAGGGTTCCGGGTGCATATAAAAGTGTGGTGAGAAGTAAATAATCGATTCCAGCGGCGTAAATGAGCCATAGTCCATAAACGGAGGCGACCAATCCAATCGTCAAATCGCGTGTTTTCCGTTCACCGGTACTATATCCGATTCCGTTCTTCGCCACTTTCACTTGATAAAAGGCCGAGAACACGTATGGGATCAAAATCGCACTCGAAGCGAGAGAAAAGGCAAAGTTATATGCGGCATCTGAAATCAAGAATGTGAAGAGGAAGAGCTGAATCAATCCGTTCGTCAGCCAAAGGGCGTTGACGGGAGCCTGGTTTTGATTCTCTTTCGTGAACCATTTCGGGAAGACCCCGTCTTTGGCGGCAACGAATGGAATCTCAGCTGCTAAAAGCGTCCAACCGAGCCATGCGCCAAGGACAGAGATGACGAGCCCTCCGTTGATGAGCATCGCACCCCACGGACCGACGGCCGACTCGAGCAAATATGCCATCGCGGGTTGCGAGGCGTTCGCCACGTTTTCCGGTGTCATGAGACCGAGCGACATGATGGAAATGAGCAAATAAATGACGAGCGTTCCGAGCAACCCGATTACGGTTGCTTTCCCGACGTCCGAACGTTTCCGAGCACGACCAGAAAGAACGACGGCCCCTTCCACACCGATAAAGACCCAAAGTGTCACGAGCATCGTCGAAACGACTTGGTCACGCACACTTCCCCACGAGAAGCCGCCTTGTCCCCAAAAATCGAAGGTGAAGTTTTCGAGATTAAAGAAGAACAAGGTAATCGTAATGAATGCAAAAATTGGGACGAGCTTGGCAATCGTCGTGACGATGTTGATCATCGATGCCTCATGTACCCCACGTAAGATGAGTGTATGCACGAGCCAAAGCATAATCGATGCGCCAATAATCGACGCGATATTCTGTCCCCCTTCAAAAATCGGGAAGAAATAACCGACCGAACTGAACAATAGTGTGGCATACGCCACATTCCCGAGCCAGGCAGACAACCAATATCCCCAGGCCGAGTTAAATCCGACGAATGATCCAAAACCTGCCCGTGCATAGCTGTATACGCCACCATCGAGATCTGGACGACGCATCGTCAAATTTTGAAAGCTAAGACCGAGCGCGATAATCCCGATTCCCGTGATGACCCACCCGATAAGAATGGCACCCGCATTCGCACCTTGTGCCAAATCGGCAGCCAAGTTAAAGGCGCCACCGCCAATCATCGACCCGACGACAAGTGCCGTCAACGCTCCGAGACCTAACCGCTTATCTTGCTTGTCAGGATGTACTCCAGCCGAACCACCTGAGTCATGCTCCAACTTCGTAGACATTCTACTCATCCCTTTCGCTTATTTTAAAGCAGGAGGGGGAATCCCCTCCTCGTCAACGATCAAGCCATTCGCGTGTCTCCGTGAGCGTCGCCGCCATCACCGCCTTGATGGTATGCATCCGGTTTTCCGCCTCATCAAATACGAACGAATGACGACTGCGGAACACTTCATCGGTCACTTCCATTTCCGTCAACCCGTACTGTTCGTGAATCGCTCGACCGACTTCCGTTTCTAAGTCGTGGAAGGCAGGGAGGCAATGTAAGAACATGATGTCCGGATTGCCGCTCTTTTGAAGCATGTCCATGTTCACTTGATATGGTCGCAACAGTTCAATCCGTTCTGCGAACGCCGCTTCCTCGCCCATCGATACCCAGACATCGGTGTAAACGACGTCGGCTTGATCCATCGCTTCCTCAATGCTCTCCGTCAAGGTGATCACAGCACCGGTTTCAGCAGCGACCGACTTCGCATAGTTCACGATTTCGTCAGATGGCCAGAGCGATTTCGGTGCACAGATCCGCATATCCATCCCAACTTTTGCACCACCGATCAACAACGTGTTTCCCATGTTGTTCCGTCCGTCACCTACGTACACAAATTTAATTCCGGCAAGTTCTCCTTTTTGCTCTTTTACCGTCAAAAAGTCGGCCAAGATTTGGGTTGGATG
>Ga0334892_1002635_pt1 | contig 12520 bp, 7 predicted proteins | sample GraSluR3_MG_4_FD_207213 | JGI IMG/M metagenome (GOLD analysis project Ga0334892, IMG submission 207213) | Sludge microbial communities from methane-producing bioreactor in Wageningen University, Netherlands - Granular Sludge_15_04-R3 | ecosystem: Engineered > Bioreactor > Anaerobic > Unclassified... | reverse complement strand
GGATCGCTGTCCTGCTTCCAGAGAGCTATCGTGGGTTTTATTCAGACCATCCCCGGTTGAAGGAATTATTGGCGGAATAGGGGGAAATTTGAGAGATGTTCGGCAAATAAATGATTAATTGCCCTCTTCTCAACATTCTTGATTTATTCAGAAATTGACTAAATCTATACCTGTGAAAAGAGTTTGGGGAATAAGAGCTCTCAGATTTTTTACAACAGTTTCTCCGACCAGTTACTCCCTTTTTATCAGACTGGAATCGAGATAGATTTAAATGCTCTTCTGTCTTCACAATCTCTAAATCAGATAATAGGTGAAGAATACCAGATCAAATTCATGCAGTCAGATAAGTGATCCAGACATGCGAGATGCCAAACAGAACCGAAGCAGCAAGCATCCACCAGGAATCCAGCAGGTAGGACGAAAGAATAAAAAATAGACTTGGTGCAACTGCCAGCGGCAGGGGAATCCCGAACAGAGATTTCGACAACCATTCAACTTCCCTTTGATGGATAAAATAACGCATCCATGCGCTGTAATAAATCAACAGCAATATCGTCATGACCGCCAAAACAGGAATAGTAAATTTCTTTTGCCACTGAACTGCGTAAAAAAGAGGAATGAGAAGGGTCGCAAACCTGCCGATATTTTCAATAATCGTCAAAAGGACAGGCTCTTCAGAAGTTGGGATACTTTCTGGTTTTGGCATAATCATCCAAACAAGATTGGGTATCAGGATAAGAAGAGGGAAAATAATTCCCGAATTTATCGTTATGTTGAAATCACCAAGTCGAATTATCACCAGGTTTTCCTCCCATTACCATCCAATGCCAACAGAACAGCAGACAAGTCATTCATTTTCCAAACAACTCACTTTAATTCTCGGTTGAACAGGCATCACAAATCAGAATAGGTTTATAGTTCGAGGGCTTCCATATGAGTCTACACCGCTAAATATTAAACCGGATGGTGATCACATCCCCATCCTGCACAAGATATTTTTTACCTTCCAGGCGGAGTTTTCCATGGTTGCGCGCTTCAGCATAGCCGCCCAATTCGATCAGGTCTTCAAAAGACACCACCTCCGCCCGGATAAAGCCTTTCTCCATATCCGAATGGATCGCACCGGCAGCTTCCTGGGCTGTGACACCTTTTCTAACTGTCCAGGCATGGACCTCTTTTTCGGCGGCGGTAAAGAACGATATCAAACCAAGTAGATCATAAGACAGCTTGATAAAACGCTTCAGACCAGGCTCTTCAATCCCGTATTCTTCCAGAAAGAGCGCTGCCTCCTCTATTGGCAATTGTGCAATGTCCATCTCCAGTTTCGCCGGCATACTCACAACGGTTGTTCTGACAAAGGGCATATTAACCTCAATAGGTTTTTGGTTCTCATCATGATTAATCACAATCAGTTGAGGTTTTTTGCTGAGAAAACCATAGCTTGAGAGCATCTTCTCTTCATCATCCGTAAAAGTCTCATGCCGCAAGGGAATTTCTTCTGACAGGAGGTTTTGCAATTTTTCAAATAATTCCGTTTCGCGCTCCACCACCCCTTTGTCACGGCCAACACCACCCCGTTTTCGCTCATCCTCAAGCCGTTGAAGTTTCCGTTCGACCAGGATCAGGTCATTCAGGATCAATTCCGCTTCCATATTAGCGAGGTCTCTTTGGGGGTCAATACGCCCATGAAGATGCGGCACGCTGGCATTCTCAAACTGGCGTACCACATGGATGTAACCATCCATCTGAGCCAGTGTATTGAGCAATTGCCCGGAGATTCCGCCTTCCGCAGCTTTCCCTTCCAACCCGGCAATATCTGCATAAGTCACTTTGGCTTGGACAATTTTTTTGGGCTGGAAAATATCCGCGAGCTTCCCCACCCGTTCGTCAGGCACATCGATCACAGCGGTATGAACTTCCAATTTGCCGCCGCTGATGCCCGTCGGTGCGTCGCCGTGGGTCAAGGCATTGAAGAGCGTTGTTTTGCCTGACTGTGGTAATCCGATGATGCCTAATTCCATAAGTTACTCCATCCAAAGCAGCCCTACCGGTCTACTCAGCAGGGCTGCAGATCTGATGTTCATCATACCAGATAATCATGCATAGGAAACAGCAAAATAAGACTTGATATCCAAATCCAAACCTGTCATTCAGCTTGACCTGCCAAACCGGAACGGTTAAAATATTAACCACACTTGCCGAAGTGGCGGAACTGGCAGACGCGCACGACTCAAACTCGTGTGCCCTCGGGCATGTGGGTTCGATTCCCACCTTCGGCATCTTATGAACATCAGGAAGTCCACTATTACCAAAGTGGACTTTTTTGTTCGTGTAGACCGAAATGTGTCATAATGGTAAAGATGCAGGCTAAATTGCAAGACATGAATTTCAAACCATGATGGGCGAATGATGGACTCAGCACAGCTAAAAATCCGGCTCCTCGGTCCCGTCCAATTATTGTTCAAGGGACAACCCCTCCAGATCAGGCGGAGAATGGAACGGGCGGTCCTTTATATCCTGGCGGCAGAAAACAAACCCCTCAGCCGTGCTCAGCTTATTGACCGGTTTTGGCCCGATGGAGAAGTCGCTAATCCCCGCAGTGCGTTGCGGACCACGCTTTCGCGCCTGAGGAATGAACTCCCCGATCCCGATCTCCTGATTACTGACCTGGATCAGATCCGATTGGACAGCCGGAAGTACCAGACTGACCTGGTGTTGTTTGAAGAGGACTACCTTCACCTGAAAAACTCGCTCTCCGCATACCGTGAAGACCATCCGCTGCCCGCTCAAGTCGTCCGTCAAATTGAGAATGCCCTGGCGCTTTGGGCAGGAGAAAACATCATTGAAGGGGATGACCTCAGTGTCTATTCTGCAGTCGAAAGCTGGCGACAAACCCTCAACAGAAATTTGAGGCAGCATCGTAAATTCCTGATGAAAAAACTTGCCCATCATCATGAAACTGCCGGCAGACCAGATCTGGCGTTGGACATCCTGTTAAAAATTAGCAGAAGCGATGCCCTGGAAGTCCAGACGCATGTAGACATTCTTAATTTGATGATCTCTCTCGGCAGGCATCAGGAGGCAGCGTCGTATTGTGACGATTTGGAAATCCTCTTTGAAAAGGATTTCAACGCCCCTCTGCCGGACGCCATCCTGGAGCGATGCCGGAATTCGCAAATGCAGCTCAATCAGAAAAAGACCAGCCAATCTGATTGGCCTTATCCATTAAGTATGCAGCTTCAATTTGTCGGCCGCCAGGAGCAATTGACCCAATTACAGCAATGTTTTTTTCAAGGCGGCCTTATCCTTCTCGAAGGGGTGATGGGCAGTGGAAAAACACGCCTCGTTCAGGAACTTTACCGGACACTATCACCCAGACCGCACCTGTTCCTGGCTCCATCCCACGAAATGGAACACAACCTGCCTCTTGCGCCGATCATCCATGGTCTTCGTAAATGTATCCCTGGTGATATTTGGACTCAAATTGACGAGATCTGGGCCAGACAGATCAGCTTACTTATCCCCGAACTGAGTGACATACGGCCGGATCTTGATCAGCTGAACATTTCGAATATGTCCAGCGGACAGCAACACCTCTTTGATGCTTTGCTTCACCTTCTGACTACAACCGTCAGAACTCATGGCAGAATGCTGTTCTTCCTGGATGACGCCCAATGGACGGATCAGTACACAATCCAGGCTATATCCTATCTCCTGGCCCAGGGTTTCTTTGATCAGCATGGGGTGCTGGTTCTCGCCGCCAGACCGGAAGAACCTAACCAGGTTCTTGACCAGATGATCGAGGAATTCCATCGAAGTCAGACCGTCCGAAAAATAACCCTTAACGGCTTGGATCGGGATGCATTGCGAGAGCTTGTCAGGCAGATCTTCGATGAAGCTCCTCAGGAAAAGTTTATCCGGCGGCTCTTCAACGAGACAAAGGGCAATCCTTTCATAGCAATAGAAATTGTCCGGGCCATACTGGAAACACCCGGTGATCTTGCCGGTCTGGGGGCGATCCTCGACCTGCCGCTCCCCAACAACGTCCGAAGCTTGATCCGTAAAAGGTTGAACCTGTTAGACAATAACGCCCGCCAGATCCTCGAATGCGCGGCTGTCCTTGGGAGTTCATTTTCAACCGATCTCCTCCTGGCCGTGTCCGGGCGAGATTCTGAAAACCAGACGGCGGCCATTGACTTACTGGTGCGTTCGGGATTCCTGCAGATTATTTCCGGAGATCCCCTCACCGGAACCGCTTTACAATTCGTTCACGATAAGATGCGTGAGGTCACGCTTTTGGAGACCTCAGTCATTCATTTGCAGATGCTTCATCGCAAAGTCGCCCATCAACTTTCAAAAAGGCCGGACAGCCCTGCCAAAGCCGCTGTGATCGCCAATCACTACCTCTCTGGCGCCGATGTCCGCAATGCATTCAAATGGTTTCTCAAAGCAGCAAAATATACCTGGTCAATTGGATCCACAGAAGACGCCACCCAGAATTATGAACAGGCTGAAAACCTGGTGATCAATGCGCCGGCAAATTTCTTTTCCCTCCATGAAATCATCAATCTGTATCAGGCCTGGAATGATTTTGCTTACCAGTCCAATCAAATCGCCACTTTGGAAACCAATGGCATCAAGCTTCAATATTTTGGCGAACGAGATTCCAGCCCCATGCTCATTGGTCTCTCGCAAATCGCCCTGGCGAACGCCGCTTTCCTTCGCAATGAATTTGACACCGGCTCGGATTTGATCGATAAAGCACTGCTAAACATCAGGAAAGGCAATCATCCCAAAATGCTTGCAGAAGCCCTCATCCGCAAAGGCGCTCTGAGCTGGTGGATGGTCAAACTTGACGAGTCTCTTACGGCTTTCAATCAGGCACTGGAAATCATCCAAACAGCCGGCCCAACACCCGACCTCCGCTCCCTGGAGTTCACCGCCCGGTATATGGCAGGGACAACCTATTATGCGCAGGGAAACGGCCTCCTGACCCTCAGCAGCGCGCATGAATTGATGGATCGTTTCTTTCATCTTCTCGCGCCGTTTGATCGAATTCGGGCACTGCTCCTGCTCTCCTATGGGACTTTGATCAGAGGTGACTTTGGGGCCTGTCTGGAAGCTGCATCCAATGCCCTGGAAATTGCAGGTGGTTTGGAAAATCCATTTATTGAAGAGATGCTGCTTCTCACTCGGAGCAAGGCGGAATTGGCCCTGGGTTATCTGGACGAGTCTTATCAACATGCCCAAAAAGCGCTCCGGCTTGGCGAAGCCAGCCGGCACCAAAATGTAAGTGTTGCCGCCAACAGCATTCTGGGGGATATCCACTTCAGAATTGAGCAGTTTACAAAGGCCAATCACTATTTCCAATATGCAAAATATCGGGAAGGCGTAAAAAATGTGTCCCACCATGGCCTGGAAAATGACATTCATCTCGCTTATTTCCTTGCCCAGAGCGGCCAAATCCGGGAAGCTAAAACAGTGCTGGAAAAACCACTCGAATTTGCCAAACAATGCGGCATGGAACAACTCCATGCCCAGGCGCTCCTGATCTCCAGCGTCTGTGACCAGAACGAGCCGGATGGCGCGGTTGCCAAAAAGAAATTCCAACAAGCCGAAGCCATCTTCCAAAAGAACGGGCTTGATGTTGACCTGCTCTGGCTAAAGGCCGCACGATCAAGATCATTGATTTTGCATCATAAATTTGACCAGTCCCGTGTCATACTCAGTGATTTACTGACGGATAAACAAAGCCCTCAATCAGTCTGGATAACACTCGAAGCATTGGACCTGTTTGCTCAGCTTGACAAGGCAACTGAAGATTGCACTCAGCAGACAGAGAGACAAACGCTTTTCGAAGCCCTGGTAACAACGCTGACACAGCATGTCCGCTCTGAGCCTTTAAGACTCGCTGTGAAATCTGCAATCAGTTCATGGAAAAAGCGAGGGTATTCCCCCTGACCCGTGGCAATGTTTTGGTAACGCTCCCATGCTAAGCTTTATTGGAGATACAGCACAAGAAACATTGCATCCGGGCGTATGGTTTCAGGGGCCCATATGCAAAAGAACCGACATTGAATGATACCAAAACATCACTGCCGGTTCTTTTCGTTTTAACCGACCTGTAAATGTGCCACAGTGACACCATCGCCGCCCTCTTTTTCCCCGCCGTTTTCAAAGTTTTTGACATGGGGGTTGCTGCCCAATGCCTGGCGGATGGATTCCCGTAAACGTCCAGTACCCTTGCCATGGATGATCCGGACAAAGGGCAGCCCCGCCAGGTAAGCTTTTTCCAGATACCGGTCGAGGGCATCCAATCCCTCATCCACCCGCTGGCCACGGATATCCAGCTCAACACCGGGAGATTCCGAGAATTCGGGCAGGGTGATCCTCCCCGCTTTGGGTTTGTCCGGCTTTTTCTGAGGTGCGGGCTCAGGTTCACCCTTCCGGACCACATCCGAAAGCCTTGCCCTGATCCGAAGCTGTCCGATTTGCACTTCCACCTCGCCCTCGCCGATCGCTGTGACGACACCATCCTGATCAATCGAGCGCAGGTGGACTCTCTCACCCAAGCGCAGCGGCCCCGCCGGTTTGCGGACCGGGCTTTTGGGCGTCTGCCGGACGATGGGTTCGGAAACCTCTTCCTCCAGTTCCTCGACCACCGCCTCAACTTTATCCACCGCTTCCAGGGGTTGGCGCGCCTGTGCCATCTGAAGACGCAGGGATTCCAGCTCTTCACGCAGGACAGCCAGGTTCCGCTCGGTTTCCTGCCGGGTCGCCTCAAGCATAGCCAGACGCTCGTCCTCAATTTTCTCCAGCCTGTCAGCCAGTTCGTTCCGCAGGGATTCCGCTTCCTGCCGGGTGGCTTCGGCGTCCTCACGCGCTTGCCGGGCAAGATCACGTTGCCGGTGGATCTCATCCAGCAGGTCTTCCGCTCTTAGGTCAGCAGGATCAATCTCTGCCCGGGCGGAGTCAATAATTTCCTTTGACAGGCCCAACCGTTCGGCAATTGCCAGCGCATTGGAGCGTCCCGGCAGACCGATCGTCAGGTGATAGGTGGGTTGCAGGGTTTTGAGGCTGAACTCCACACTGGCATTCAGAACACCCGGGGTGGTATGGGCATAGGCCTTCAGTTCCGGGTAATGTGTGGCGATCATGCTGGTGATTCCCCGGTCCAGCAGGTGGGTCATGACCGCCCGCGCCAAAGCTGACCCCTCCTGCGGATCGGTCCCCGCGCCCAGCTCGTCGAGTAACACCAGAGACCGAGAATTTGTTGTCTTGAGGATCTCAACGATGTTGGTCACATGCCCGGAGAAGGTAGAGAGGGATTGTTCAATGGACTGCTCGTCGCCGATATCCGCGAAGACAGCCTCAAATACGGCTAGGCTGGATCCTGATTGTACGGGAATTTGCATGCCGGACTGTGCCATCAGGACCATCAGGCCAATGGATTTGAGAGTGACCGTTTTCCCGCCGGTGTTCGGCCCGGTGATGATAAGGGCAAATGTTTCATCATCCAAATCCACATCAATCGGCACCACAGTCTTTGGATCAAGCAAGGGATGACGGGCTTTATAAAGCCGGATGGTACTGCCAGGGTGCCTGCCGCGGGTGTTCTCCCGGAAGGGGACAAGCTCAGGTTCGCTGGCGTCCAGATCTTGCGCATACTTCGCACGCATGAAGGCCAGATCCAGCACCGCCATCACCGTCACCATCATGGTGAGGGTGTCCGCATGGGCGGCCACGGCCTGGCTCAGCGCGGCCAGGATCCGCCGGATTTCATCCCGTTCAGCCAGTTCAAGCTCCCGGTAGCGGTTATTCCATTCAACCACGGCTAAAGGCTCGATAAAAAGCGTCGCGCCGGAAGCGGATTGATCGTGGATTACAGCCTTGATCCTGCCCTTAAATTCCGCCCGCAGGGGCAGCACATTGCGACCATTGCGCTGGGTGATGATCGGTTCCTGCAGCATCTTCGCAGTATTCGAATCAGAGATAAATTTCTGCATCCGGGCCATCATCCGCTCGTAGGTGATTTTCATTTCACGGCGGATCTCGCCGAGTTTTTCTGAGGCGGAATCCATGACCTCGCCCCGATCAGAAACTGTTCTGGAGATCTGATCCACCAGCCCCAAACCGACGGGCAGGCCTTCAACCAGCCCTGAAAGATGCGGGGTTTCTTCCGCCATATCTTCCAGAACCCGCCGGACATTTCGCGAGACAATCAGGGTATTCTTGACAGCCAGCAAGTCCCCCGGCTCCAAAACGCCGTCCCGCCTGGCCAGCCCGACCTGCGGACGGATATCCTGAGCATTCGTGAAGGAAACATCCAGATCGACATCAAGGATATGGCGCGCCTCGCGGGTGTTCGCCTGCCGCAACCGGGCCTCAGCGAGGTCAGAGGTCGGGTGCAGCTGGCGCGCCAGGTCGGCCGAGGCTGAAAAATCCGCATAGGCGGACAGCCGGCCGATGATTTTATGGTATTCAAGCGTCTCTAAAGCTTTCTCATTCATGCGACTGCAAGTTTATCATGATTCGGGAGACAGGATTTGAGATATTACCTTGAAGGATGAGGGAAAAGGTTTTTAAAGGATGAGAACTGTGAAAAGGAATAGGAAGAGAAAATCGAAAAAGCAACCTGCCAAATCACGAAATCTGGCATGCTTCACAAAAAAGGCGTCCCTATTACGAAGATCACCGCCCGTTCAGATTGGCCATTTCCACCACAAACGCATCGCATTTCTGTTTATAACGCTCCAGTACCAGGTCATAGAACGGGAAGCTCCCCCATCCGTCAATCCGGTCATGCGTCACCAGCCAATCAAAAGTCCGTTTTGCCCCGGTTCGCCAATCAACGGTGTATTTAAATCCCAGGTCTGCCCTGGCGGCGCTGTTATCCATAATGTTCGTGTATTGAAAGTTGAGATAGGTGATCATCGTTTCCTCCGGGGCAATCCTGACAAGGATATCCGCCGGGATATGTACAATGGATGGCTTCGGTGCGCCAATGGCTTCGGCCAGACGCTCATGGTACTGGTTCCAGGTCTGCCATGCTTCACCAGTAACATGATAGGCGTTGCCAAAGGCTTTCGGATTGCCAACCGCGTTCACGAAAGCCCGCGCAACGTCATCAATGTGGCAGGAAACCCACAGGGCTTCGCCATCGCCATGGACAATGACAGGCCTGCCCTCCCGCAAGCGGTCGAGGAAATAGCTGCCGAATCCAAAAGTGTGGATGATCCCCCCGCCCTCACCATAGGTGTGCGCAGGACGGATAATCGTCACAGGGAACTGGCCCTCCTGATGGGCAGCCATGAACAGATCCTCGCACCTGGCCTTATCCCGCCCATAATCTGAGAGCGCACGGCGTTCATGCGATTCGGTTACAGGAAAGGAGGCAGGCGGTTTGGTATAGACATCCACCGTGCTGCAAAAAATAAACTGACCGGTGCGGCCCTGAAAAACGCGGATATCACTTTCCGCCTGGTCCGGATGGAAGCAAATCATATCGATCACACAATCAAAGGTCCCGGCGTCCGCCATCTGACCTTCAAAGGCCTTGAAATCGGTGCGGTCGCCATTAATGACCTGATACCCTCCAGGAAGGCGAGGATCTGTTTCGCCGCGGTTATACAGGGTCAGGTCGTGCCCGGCTTCCAGCAATTGGCGGCTGATGGACGTGCTGATCAATCCTGTCCCACCGATAATCAATATTTTCATTTTGGGTCTCCTGACACGAACCGTTAGATCAAATGGTTATTATTCTCTTTTTCAATCAAGATCGATATTGCCGCTGTTATACTCAACCAGTTTATCCCAATTGATGTCACCAGTCTGATGACAATATTCGTCTATAAAGCGTTTGGTGAACCTGTTCACAACACGAGCTTTTTCTTGAGTAAAAGATTCATTGTGCTCTCTGGCTCGATAGCCAATGGGCTCAATAATTTCTTTATAAAGTTCCTTATTATCACTGATAAAATACCAGAAGTTCTGTCCAACCACTTTGAGATAACCATGCAAATATGAGGTCCTGGTTTGTCCATAACAAATCCCAAGTACAGCTTGAACATTAGCAGCATGATGAGATTGTTTTATTCTTTTTACAGCATTCGCAAGATCTTCTCTGAGTTTTCTATGTTGAGAACTATTTCCCCAATTTGTGCCGGACTTTATTGAAACGATATAGTGAATATCATTCTTAAAAAATTCAAGATCAACTCCTGGAGCAGTTGATTTATGCCCATTATTTGTCTTTCCTGCAATAAATACGGCTAACTCCTCGAGAAAATCCCCGAATAGTTTTTCCTCAGAGGATGAGAGAAAAGCTTCCAATAATCCAGTGATTAACTCATTTGCGGTTGTAATATTCTTAGCCTTAAATAAATATGGGTTCTTTCGTAATAATCTATGTAGATCAAGACACTCTAAAGAATTTATTCTTCTTTGGTGAAAATAAATGATGTTCTGATTAACAAATTCACATACCTCAGATAAATCAAGATTTACCATTGTCCCTCACATTCACTCAGCCGAATAATCTCCAGGTTTTTCTGCAACAATCGGCAGCCTGATTTGAATATCCGAAATCCGATCTTTGCTCAACCTGACATATTCTTCTTCTGTTTCAATGCCAATATACCTTCGTCCTAATTGTAGAGCAGCAACGGCAGTCGTGCCAGATCCAAGAAAGGGATCCAAAACGACATCATCCGTTTGTGTAAATAATTTTATAAACCAGGTTGGTAAATCAAGGGGGAAAACCGCACTGTGGTTCCGATTTGAGCATTCAGTTGCCAAATGCAGAACATTGTGAGGATAAACTTTCTTTCGCCCTACCCAATTACTAATATTTTTACCAAATCCACTTCCGACTCTTGATTCATCTCTTTGCTTATCAACCTCACTAAGATTACTCAACCGATCTTTAGCCCAATCTCCAACTGGCACCATTACAGCTTCTTGATACATCTTGAATTGTCTCTGTTTATTAAATTGCAGTAATCTCTCCCAATTATCTCGGAATCGATTAGGCCATTTACCGGGATAGGAATTCTTTTTGTACCAAATGAATTCCTCGGTCCAGAGCCAACCTTGTTTGCGCAGTTCAAGTATTAAATCAATTACATAGGTATGACGTTCGCCATTGACGACCCGCTCTTTAATATTTAATACAAAGGTTCCTTCAGGATGAAGAACGCGGAAGAACTCCGCCGCCTTCGGTAAAAACCAGTTGACATAATCATCAGGCTTAATGCCACCGTAGGTATTTTTCCTCTGGTCCGCGTAGGGAGGAGACGTAAAAATCAGGTCAACATAGTCATCGGGAATATTTTTTAAAACATTTTCACAATCACCCAGTAGAATTTGGTTTTCAAATTTCATTTCACAGTTTCCAAAATAATAGAACACTTGTTATAGATAACTATATCTTAATTTGATAAAATCCGTCAAGAATTTCACCTGCCAAATCGTTCTTCAGACTTCAACCGGGATTTCTCCCGCAATTTCATTCCCCTGCCAGTTCCCACGCTGTCAAACGATCCAGCTCCGGCTCAGGCCCTGATCCAGAGACCATCCGACCCCTCCCTTCGCCAGCCGCTGTCGGCGGGCAGGTCCTGCACTTCAGCCTCCCAGCCGCGCTGGATGCGCGCCAAGGTGTCCTCCCAGGTCAGCAAGCCGGAGGTCGAATCCGCCTCCTCCACACTGCACGCCCCTGCCGCTGAGGCGGCGAGCAGCGCAGTCTCCGGCTCAGCCCCCTGCAGGAGCCCGGCGAGAAAACCGGCAATGGCTGAATCGCCTGCACCGGTCGTCCCGCTCACAGAGACTTTAAACGCCGGCGCCCAGATCTCCCGATCATGCCAACCGGGGGACATGCCTTCCAGCCCGCGCCCTCCCTTCCCCCACACCTCCGCGCGGTTCGTCCGCAGATAGATGCCCCGGTGACCGAGCTTGATCACCACAACTTTTACGCCGTATCCAAGGACCCTGTCGCTCAATTCTGTGAGCATCTCCGGGGTGATCGCATCGAGGATTGAAGTCTCAGAATCCCGAGACAAAGTGTCAAACAGATCCCGTTTCAAGAGGAATAGAAGCTCTTCACCGCTTGGAAGGAACAGATCAACCATAGGCAGGCTGTTGGCGAGGATCAGAGGCCAGTCCACCTGGCCGGCCGGGCTGGTCGGGTCGGGCAGAGAAAAATCAAGCGAGGTTGTCAGACCTTCCCGGCGGGCGCGCTGGAGGATGGATACCAATTCCGCACCCTCCCCGCGATAAATTGAGCGCATCAACGAAGGATAGCCGAAATGGAACAAGTCCGCCTCCCGAAGCGTGGTGCGGGGCAGGTCGGAAGCATAGAAGGTGTCATTTGCGCCAGGCGCATGCAGAAAAGTGCGGTCATACCCGGGCGGGTTGAGGATAATCGTGAAGCTGGTGCTGCTGCCCGGATCAATGACCAGGTCTTCCCCCAGCCGGGCATCTTCTCCGCTGATCACTTCCTGAATAGTCCGTCCAAAGAGGTCGT
>Ga0334892_1002633_pt1 | contig 12523 bp, 7 predicted proteins | sample GraSluR3_MG_4_FD_207213 | JGI IMG/M metagenome (GOLD analysis project Ga0334892, IMG submission 207213) | Sludge microbial communities from methane-producing bioreactor in Wageningen University, Netherlands - Granular Sludge_15_04-R3 | ecosystem: Engineered > Bioreactor > Anaerobic > Unclassified... | reverse complement strand
ACGGCATCGTCGCCAGCATCGGCATGCTCCCAGAGACGTCAACCGGCTCGGTGGCCTATCCGGTGCGGATCATCATAGAACAGGCTCACGGTGTCGATATCCGAGAGGGTATGACAGCCAGCGCGACGATCACGACCGACGTTGTGGACGATGTGCTCCGCATCCCCAACTGGGCCATCCGCTCGGATACGACCACGGGTCAGCTCTATACCTATCGTATGGTGGGGGGGCAACCGGAGCGCACAGTGATCGAGATCGGCGCAAGTAACGAGACCTGGACGGAGGTGCTCTCCGGTGTCGAGGTCGGCACGACTGTGGCGTCCGTCGTCGAAGCGCGCAGCCTCCTAGACTTCCAGGGCCCGCCCTCGAGAGGCAGTGAGTAGTGTGATCCGGCTATGAACAACAGCAACACGGTCATCTGGACTCAGGATCTACACAAGGTGTATAAGATGGGCGAGAGCGAGGTCCACGCTCTGCGTGGTGTCTCGTTGGGTATCCAGCGCGGTGAGATCGTTGCCATCATGGGCCCCTCCGGTTCGGGCAAGTCAACGCTGATGAACATTCTGGGCTGCCTCGACCAGCCAACGTGGGGCGTCTACGTACTGGGAGGACAGGATGTCAGCAAGATGCAGGATGACCAGCTCGCTGCCGCGCGCAACAAGCTGGTCGGCTTTGTGTTTCAGAGCTTCAACCTGCTTCCCAGGACCACGGCACGTGACAACGTGATGCTCCCACTAATCTATGCAGGCACAACCGCCAAGGACCGTCGCAGGCGGGCGGAGGAGGTGCTCGCGTCGGTTGGACTAGCGGACCGCCTAGATCATACACCCAACGAGCTCTCCGGCGGGCAGCAGCAGCGGGTCGCCATCGCTCGCGCCTTGGTGAACGAGCCCTCCATCATCCTGGCTGACGAACCGACCGGTAATCTCGATAGTAGGTCGGGTCGCGAGATCATGGCGATTCTCCAGCGTCTGAATGCCGAATTGGGCATCACCATTCTCCTGGTGACCCATGACCCGCACATCAGCCACTATGCCCAGCGTGTGATCCACATCTTCGACGGAAAGATTCTGAAGGAGGAGACGGTCGAGGAGCAGATTGATGCACGGGCCGAGGCTGAGGCTTACGCCCTATCCGATCAGGAGCCGCCGGCATGAGAGGGCTCGAAGGTCTCCGTCTGGCGCTTAGAGCGCTCACGACCAACAAGCTGCGCTCCACTCTGACGATGCTGGGCATCATCATCGGCGTGGGAGCCGTGATCACCTTGATGTCCGTCGGTGAGGGCGTCCAGGCCTACATCACCGATCAATTTGAGGCCATCGGCACCAATCTCTTCTTCATCATCCCGGGCTCCTTCCAAGAGGAACTACGGAGACCGGCCTACCTGACGCTTCGTGACGCCGAGGCCATAGCCGACCCGGTCGAAGCGCCCGATGTCCTCAGGGTGGCGCCGATGGTTCAGGGCAACGCGACCATCACAACGCCCGGCAGGGATCGGACAGTCCAAGTCCAGGGTATCACGCCCGCCTACGCCCTGGTGCGTAGTTGGCCCACGCGTTCGGGCCAGTTCATCACCGCGGCGGACGAACAGGCCCGTAATCGCGTCGCAGTGCTCGGCACGTCCACCGCGCAATACTTCTTCCCGGACACCCCTAATCCCACCGGCGAGATCATCCGCATCAACGGCTCACCCTTTCGCGTGATCGGCATCTTGGAAGAGCGCGGCGGGAGCAGCTTCCAGAACGAGGACGATGTTGTCCTGATCCCGCTGAGTACCGCGCTGAGCCGCATCTTTCCTCGGAGGACCAATACCGGCGAGCCGCGGCTGACGATGATCTACGTGCAGGCCGTCTCGGAGGAACGCATGAGCGCAGCCATCGAGGAGGTCTCACAAGTGCTGCGCCGCCGCCACCGCATCGCCCCTGGCGACCCCGATGATTTCACCGCGATCAGCCAATCTGACATCATCGGAACGTTCCAGCAGATCACCGGCGTATTGACGGTGTTTCTAGGCGCCATCGCGGGGATCAGCCTGCTCGTCGGCGGCATCGGTATCATGAACATCATGCTCGTCTCGGTCACCGAGCGCACGCGCGAGATCGGCTTACGCAAGGCGGTTGGCGCCCGTCGCCGTGACATCCTGTGGCAGTTCCTCACGGAGGCCGTGATGCTTTCCACGTTCGGCGGTGGTATCGGCATCGCCCTAGGGGCAGCGGGAGCTCAAGCGATTTCCTACGTGTTACGTGATGAGGGTTTTCGGGCTGTGATGACGATCGGTGCCGTGATGTTGGCGACGCTCTTCTCCGCCGCCGTCGGGCTCTTCTTCGGCATCTACCCTGCACAACGGGCGGCGGGGCTTAACCCCATCGACGCGCTACGCTACGAGTGAGTCGATGGACGACATCCACCAAAAAACGGCCCGATGCGTCCTATCGGGCCGTCTCACGTGTGGCGAAGGGCAGATTCGAACTGCCAACCAAGGGCTTATGAGTCCCCTGCTCTACCATTGAGCTACCTCGCCAGTTAAGTAGCGGGGGGTGGATTCGAACCACCGACCTTCGGGTTATGAGCCCGACGAGCTGCCGCTGCTCCACCCCGCGTTACGAGTCAGATTATACACGAACTCACGAAGTCGTCAAGGTTTTTTAGGCCTTCCGAGGACAGGATCGCGCGAGGGCCGCAGGGAGCAAGGGCCTTCGCTAGCCGCTCTCCGCGTGCGCTCGGGATCCAATGCCGACAAGGAACGATATGCTAGCCAAGAGTGATCTCAGGACGCTTGAGGGGACTCTCGAACGCCTAACCTACCACAACGAGGACACCGGATACACCGTCGCACGGCTGACCCCTGCGGGAACAGCGTATGAGGTAACGGTAGTGGGGGCACTCGCGGGCGCTAACGTGGGCGAGTCACTACGCCTGCACGGCACGTGGGTGACCCACCCTCGCTATGGACGGCAGTTTGAGGTGCAGTCCTACAGCATCAAGCTGCCGGCGACCATCGAAGGCATCCGCAAGTACCTTGGTAGCGGCCTGGTCAAAGGCGTAGGGCCGGTCAATGCCGCGCGCATCGTCAGCTACTTCGGCCTGGAGACGCTGGACATTATCGAGCAGGATATCGATCGCCTGAGAGAGGTGCCCGGCGTGGGGCCCAAGCGCGCCACCCGCATCGCAGAGGCCTGGGACGAGCAGAAACAGATCAAGGAGATCATGCTCTTCCTCCAGAGCCACGGCATAAGCAGCAGTCTCGCCGTCAAGATCTATAAGCAGTATGGCGAAGCCGCAGCTACCGTCGTTCAGGAGAGTCCCTACCGTCTTGCCGGGGATATCCACGGGATTGGGTTCAAGACAGCAGACAGGATCGCCCAGCAACTGGGTATGCCGCTCGACGCACCTGATCGCCTCCAAGCCGGGCTGAGTTACGCCTTGGGGACGTTCAGTGATGAGGGCCACTGCTACGCAGCCCCCACAGCGCTGATCGCTGCGGCCTCAGACCTGCTGGAGGTCGCAGCCCCCAAGTGCGCCACGGTCCTCAAGATGATGATCCAGACCGAGGATGTGATTGCTGTCACGGACGACGGTGACACCGAACCATCCGCGCTCTATCTTCCGCCGTTCTACTACGCCGAGGCGGGTGTTGCCCGTCGGATCAACCAGCTGCTCAGCAGCCCTCGTGATCGCCTGGCCAACTTCAGAGAGGTCGACTGGGAGATCGCCTTTGATTGGCTGAGTCGGCAGAGCTCGCTGCAGCTGACGACCGAGCAGGCCACCGCCATCCGCACAGCGCTCACGGAACGAGTCAGTATCCTCACCGGCGGTCCGGGTACGGGGAAGAGCACGATTCTCGGCAGCCTCATCAGTCTGCTGCAGGCGAAGGGTAAGAGTGTGCTACTCGCAGCGCCTACGGGTCGCGCCGCCAAACGATTGAGCGAGACCACGGGCCTACCGGCGAGGACGATCCATCGGCTCCTGGAGTTCAGCCCGGGGCCAAGTGGCGCCTTCCTGCGTGACCGTGACCGTCCACTCGATACCGATCTGGTCGTCATCGATGAGGTGTCGATGATCGACATCCTGCTGATGAACCATCTCCTGAAGGCCGTGGAGGCAGGTACGCACCTGCTGCTCGTGGGCGACGTCGATCAGCTGCCTTCCGTCGGCTCGGGCAACGTGCTGCGCGATCTGATCCAGAGCGGGACGCTGCCGGTCACACGCCTTCAGACCATCTTCAGGCAAGCCGAGGAAAGCTCCATCGTCGTGAATGCCCATCGGATCAACCGCGGTGAGCTGCCGCGCTTCGGTGAAGAGGCGTCTGACTTCTACTTCTTTCGGCAGTCCGACCCCGAGTTGGCGGCAGACCTCCTGATCGACATCGTCGCACGCCGCATTCCCGCGAAGTTCGGCCTCGACCCCCTGCGGGACGTGCAAGTCCTCTGCCCGATGCACCGTGGTGCCTGTGGTGTGACGGCCCTGAACCAGCGGCTGCAGGCCAAGCTCAACCCACGCGCTGACACGAAGCCTACCTTGCACCAGGGGACGCACGCCTTCCGTCTGGGCGACCGCGTGATGCAGACGCGTAACGCCTATGAGCGCCAGGTCTTCAACGGGGACATGGGCGTGGTGACGCACGTCGATGCCGAGGAGCAGAGCATCACTGTCTCCTTCGACGGAGCTGAGGCGGCGTATGAAGCGTCGCAACTCGATGAGCTCGTGCACGCCTACGCGGTGAGTATCCACAAGTCCCAGGGATCGGAGTTTCCCGCTGTAGTCATTCCCGTGCTCACACAGCACTACGTCATGCTCCAGCGCAACCTGCTCTACACAGCCGTCACGCGAGCTCGGGGCCTCGTCGTTCTCGTGGGCGACCGTCGCGCTATCGCCATCGCCGTGCGCAACCATCGCGTGGCGCGACGCAACACGCGGCTGGCCGAGCGTCTGTCTGGTGGCGGTGCCGCGCCCGCGTCAGCCGCAACGGGCCTTGTCTATCCCTGATCAAAGCTTGCGTTATCACGGCAGTATGGTATAATGTCGGACATCTGAGGATGATGCGGGTGTAGTTCAGTGGTAGAACGTCAGCTTCCCAAGCTGAATGTCAGGGGTTCGAACCCCCTCACCCGCTCAAACAGGAACGCCGCAGACCGATCGGTCTGCGGCGTTATGCATCCTCTGCCCTGGGCACGCCTAGACTAGGATCGCCGTGATCAGTCCACTGCTCAGCAGCAATACCATACCGGGCCACAGCGCGCGTCGCAGGCCTGCGGATCCGACCGCAAGTGCAAAGCCCCCCTTGACCAGCGTGTTCGTCGTGGCGGCTAGGACAATGGCTCGCGTCGCCACCTCATAGGTCAAGCCCTGCTGACTCAGGTCGACGATGGATAGGGTGATGGCGTTGACATCCGCGATACCCGACAGCACGCTGGAGATGTAGACACCGAGGTCGCCGAGGTAGACTTGGGCCGCACGAGAGACGACCAATACCACCGCGTAAATCGCGCCGAACCGTAAAGCAGGCCCCAACTCGAAGGGATTCGAGAACTCGCCGCTGTCTCGCTCAGTCGACCACTGGACGAAGTAGAGGTAAGCGCAGTAGAGCAGCCCAACCACCGCGGCGCTGACCATCGGCAGGAGCAGCCGTTGTGCTAGTGACGGGGAGAGCGCCGCCACGACAACCAGTATACGGATGAACATCACCACCCACGCCACGAGCACCGCCAGGGCAAAGGGGCGCGAGAGCTCCTCACTGACCTTACTGCGACGAGCCAGGCTGAGCGTCACCGCCGTACTCGAGGCGATACCCCCAAGGAGGCCCGTCAACCCAATGCCACGACGCGTGCCCACGAGCTTGATGAGCACATAGCCCAGAAAGCTGATTCCGCTGATGAAGACGACCATGAGCCAGATGTTGTAGGGATTCAGCACGTTGAGGGGTTCTGGACCATAGGTCTGATTGGGTAGCAGCGGCAGGACGATGACGCTAATCACAGCGAACTTGACCATAGCGTAGATGTCCTCACGCGTGATGCTGTGCGTGAAGGTCCTGAACTCGTGCTTCATCGACAACAAGGCGGTCACCGCCACACCGAGCGCTGCAGCCAGAGAGACCGATCCCCAGTAACAGAGGCCCCCGGTGCCGTACGTTACGATCACCGACATCTCCGTCGTCATGCCGGGCTTACCGATCTCAAGGTCAGCATGATAGGCCAGTGCGAGCAGCACGCCCAACACCACCAGCCCGCCGACAAAGGGAATCGCTGATGCGGCGTCTCCGCCCGCCGCCGCGAGGACGAAACCGGCCAGACTTATGAGGGCAAAGGTGCGAGCACCGGCGAAGAGCTTGCCTTCGGACTCGTCAAAGGCTGACTCACGTTGGACGCCGATCAGCACCCCAATGCCCAGCGCCAGGACAAAACGGTAGAAGTCACTCCCCATCCGACGTCCCTGCCATCACGTCTGTCCTGACCTGCGCCACAACCACGCCAGCAACAGCCGCCACCGCAGACGCCACCAGGTCCGGATGGCACCACGCCGTCGCGAGCTGGAGAGGTCCGGCTCGGACCGGTACCAGGCATCGACGTAGAGCTCTGTGAGATCCTGAATCTCATCAGCAGCGGGTTCGATGATCTCCTCCCCCGTAAAACCGCGCGCCTTGCCGATGGCGGCCACGCGTTGCTGGAGCGCTGCCGCAAGTTCGTGCGGCGTATCACCCTGGTGCACCGACACGCGCAGACGTCGAGCGTAGACCTGCAGGCGCCGGTGCAGACGCTGGGCCATACCTTCGGGTCGATCCAGCAACAGTCGAGCGCTCTCCACGCCCGTCGTCACACCCACCACCGCAACCACCGCGCCAACTCCGAGTAGGGCCCACTGCAGGACCACCCAACTCACCGAGCCGGACTCAGGCTCTTGAACCAGCGGCACCACCGGCCCTGAACGCTCGGGCCAAACGATGGGCTCTTCCTCGCCCGGGCGGCTGATCGGAGGGCGACCGCCGGTAGGCTCAAACTCGATCCACCCGTAACCGGGGAAGTAGACCTCGACCCACGCGTGAGCGTCGGCTCGTGTCACAACATAGCGGGCCTCCATCGCGTCATAGCTGCCGCTGGCGTATCCCACGACCATACGCGCGGGCAGTCCCGCGGCACGCGCCAAGACGACCATGGAGGTCGCGTAGTAGTCGCAGTATCCTTCCTGCAGCTCGAAAAGGAAGTAGTCGGCGATGTCCGTGCTCAGTCCCGGGACCGGCACGTCGAGATTGTAGGGAAACTCGCGCAGATACTGCTCTATCGCGAGCGCGCGATCATAGGGTGTGGGTTCAACAGCCGTCAATGAGCGGCCCAGTGCGATGACCCGCTCCGGCACGGAGTCCGGCAGCTGCAGGTAGCGGTCAAGTATCCACTGTGGGTACTCGACCGAGGCTCCGCGCAGCTGCTCTTCGGTCGCTACTGTACGCAACGAGTCGGCACGATAACCGCGCGCGGATGTGGTCGCAGCGAAGAACTCATCGGGCCTTCGCATGGCGACAGCGAACTCCTGGTCCACGGACACCAGCAGGCCATCGACAAAGACCAGATCACCTGTCTGATCGCCGATGACCTGAACCGACTGCCGTAGAGGACGCAGGTGATCAGCCTCGATTGAGGTCAGGAGCTCTCCCTCTTCATAGTCCACGACATGGGCGCTACTCGTGGCCCATCCGCGTCCGAAGTAGTAATCATAGGTGTGACTGCGCCAATAGTGTCGCGGCACCGAATCCAGGAAGTAGGATGGGTCAGGAACGGGAGCGAGCTCGCCCGTCGTCACGATCATCACTACGATCCTTGACAGCTCGGGGCCCGATCCGATGAGATGGCGCTGCGGGAGGTCTGTGGAGGTAGCAGCCTGCACGGGACGTACCGGTCGCGGCTCAGGGCGCTGCTGCAGGCCTAGACTCTCAGCCACAGTCTCCGTGCGGGTCTCTTCCTCCTGCGCCGTCATCTCGCGCACCCAGTTCGTGATGCGCTCGACCGTGATGGACGGAGCAATCGCAGAGGCCAACACCAGCACAATGGAGACACCGGTGGCTGCTACCGCCACATCACCCCACAAACCCTGTGAGAAATCCACGCCCCGCTGTAACCAGCTCTCCTCGCGTGCATGATGGCTCATCAGAGCCATAAGCACCAGCGTGATGCCCAGGATCGGCAGAAAGACGTAGGGACTTGTGCCCGTGTAGGACAGCGCGAAGCTGAGCAGCAGCCCGCCCGGTAGGATTCCGAGCAGAGGACGATGGTAGCGACGAACAACGAATCCGGCCCAGGCACTGATCGACCATATCACGATGCCCCAAACCATCGGCGGGCCGACGATGTCCAACGCCGACGATCTCGTCAACAGACCGGAGGTCCACGTCAAGGTACGGCTCAGAACCGTACCCATGTCTCGCCAGAGCGCTAGATACAGCGTGGGTAGCGGCGCCCAGTTAGGCGTCTGCTCGGTAAAGTACCATTCGACAAGCTCCCACAGTAACTGCAGCGCTGCACGCCCGATCTCGACAAGGCGTGCCTCGAGGCTCCCAACGCGTATCAGCAGATACTCTGCACCGGCGACCAAGCTGAGAAGAGCCGCCAACCACGCTTTCATCGGCAGCAGGGCCAATACCCAACCCAAGGCACTGCCGATGATGGCCACTGTGAACATCAGCCCGGACTCCAGGTTGGTCACCGCCTCGAGCAAACCACCGATCATACTCAGAACCATGGCCAACAGGAGCGCAAAGACGAACAGGGCCCTAGGCCCCAGCACGCTGATCATCGATCCTACGCTACCCTTGCGACCGTTCCTCATGCCAACACCCTCCAGGCTACCGGCTCCTCTTGTCGAACCGCGATCGCCTTGCCTGTTCCCGAGACACGCCACTCGAGCCGGCCTTGCCGCCCCGGACGCACCTCCGGAAGATCCAACACATCCTTGGTGATCTCATAGTAGGCCACTCCAAGGTTGGTTAAGGCGGCCTGCACCGCCTCCATCGTCCCCGGCCCACCAAACGAGACCGGATCAAGCAGCATCACCGTCGGGACCACACCACGGCGGATCATCGTGACCAGCTCCTCAACCCAGGCAATGTCGGTTGAGGGCGTGATCAAAACCAAGCTCGCGCGCTGCCCGATGCTAGGGCCTACCCTCGCCAGCACTTCGGCAAACGGCACCTCACCTCGGGTCACAAGAGCCAGGGAACGCAGAATCTCCCATCGCTGTCCCTCACCCTCCGCGGGCGGCATCCAGACCAACTCCTCGCCCTGAGCCACAATCCCAACCGCACGTCGCAGCCTTACCCCGCGGTCAGCTAGCGAAGCCGCAAGAACGACGCCGTGCTCATCCGTCAAATCCTCGTCCACGCCTGCCTGAACATCCTTATCCATATCCAGGACAATCCACCAGTCACCCGATGGCGTGCTCTCGAACTGCCGCACATACAACTCTTCACGCCGGGCCGATGTACGCCAATGGATGTGCCGCTGGCTATCCCCGGTCGTGTACTCGCGTACCGTCGCAGCGCCGACAGTACGGTCGACGATGTTAGCCCGAGGTCGCGCCTCACCAGACCGACCACCGGGCGCCACCTCGATGCTCGGCAAGGGCGCAATGGGCGGCAACACCAGCAAGGGCAGCGAGGCCGGGAAGTCGATGGTGGCGGAGAAGATGCCGAAGGGATCGCCGGTGCGAAGTTGTGTAGGCCCCAGCGTGAAGAGCCCTCGCCGCTGACAGACCGCCTCCGTATGCCAGCGGATGAGGTCGAAAGAGGAGATGCCCGTGCCCCGGCTGATGAAGTAGCCCGGCAGCGTGGATTGATCGAGAACCTCAACCCAAACGCCGGGCGCCCAGCCGCCGTTGTGAACGGTGAACCGCTCGATCAACCGATCACCGACCTGGGCCCAACCAAAACGCATCTGACGTGTCAGGTCCAAGTGCCTCATCAGCGAGCGTGTCCATAGCCAACTTCCAATGAGGACCCCGCCCAGACCGACGATCAGAATGCGCCAGCCACGGTAGGGTTCTAGCAGCTGTGTCACCACGACGATGAGCAGCAGAATCGGCACCAACCAAGCCCGCAACTCCATGTTGGCCCGGCGTCCATTCCCATCGGAGTGCCCGACGTCACTCTCATCTCGGGGGCGTGGCGGCGACACCGCGTGTCGCTCTCGCTTCAAGTGTCCTTCTCGTACCACACATCACCTCGCATCACTCGAGCTCACACCCTCACGCTTGCGCCCGCGCGCGCGTCGGCTCCGGCATCGGCAGTTGCTCCAGAATCACGTCAACAATCTGTTCGGCGAGTACGTTCCGCAGCCGAGCACTGGGGCTGATGATCAACCGGTGGCTCAGCACATAGGGCGCGACGAACTTCACGTCATCGGGAAGGGCAAAGTCGCGACCGAACATAGCTGCACGAGCCTGCGCCGTTCGATAGAGCGTCAAACTACCACGCGGGCTCGCGCCCAAGTAGACATCCGGGTGCTGCCGCGTCTGCTGTACCAGCCGCACAGCGTACTCCTTCACTGAGGGCGACACGAAAACGCCGCGCACCGCCTCCTGCGCTGCGAGCAGATCCTCTGCAGATGCCACGGGCTCCAGATCCACGACCGGATGGCGATACTGCTGGCGATCGAGCACCTCGATCTCATCACGCAGGGCAGGATAGCCCAGATCGATCCGCATCAGGAAACGATCCAGCTGTGCCTCAGGCAACGAGTAGGTCCCTTCATACTCGATTGGGTTCTGAGTCGCCAGAATCACAAAGGGTTCAGGCAGGGCATGGGTCACGCCGTCTACGGAGATCTGTCGTTCCTCCATGGCCTCCAGCAGAGCCGACTGCGTCTTGGGTGTCGCTCGGTTGATCTCGTCAACAAGCACGATCTGCGCCATAATGGGTCCGGGCTGGAACTCAAACGCGCGGGTTGCCTGGTTATAGATCGAGACGCCCGTGACATCGCTAGGCAACATATCCGGCGTGAACTGAATGCGCCCAAAGGTACAGCCGAGAGAGCGCGCAAGGCTTCGTGCGAGCATCGTCTTGCCTACACCGGGCACATCTTCGATCAACAAGTGCCCCCGGCTCAGCAGGCCGATGATGGCAAGCTGCACAACCGAGGACTTGCCCACAATAACGCGCTCCACATTGGCAACCAGCCGGCGGCTTAGCTCCTGAACGTTGACGTCGACCATCAAGACCTCCCTATGTGTATGGGCTAACAAGGAGTCCGTTCCCTTACGAATGCGGAGGACGCCACGACTATGCTACCACCCTCGCTGGTGAACGCTCCAATTAACGCTATAACTATAACACAAAAAAGTATGGAGGCACGCGTTTCGTGGAAAAATCAGCTATGAGACACCACCCGGATGCGCACGATCCTACCTCAGACTGGAGACAGCAAGGGACTGAGCAGTTGCCTGACGGCCCTGCGACGCTGGTGAGCTTCCCGGGTACCGCCACCTTAGGGGCAGCGCACGCCGCGCTTTTCGGTGCTGTGCGCCGGATCCAGGCGGCAGAGGTCTTCGTCTCCGGACCGGGAGCTGCGCCCACCGCCGTCTGGGTAGCACGCTCAGGCGCACGGGTGGTGACGTGGCACGAGCACATCGCCGAGCACCTCTCGGTGACGCACAGCCTTGCCGCGAACGGATGCCGAGACCATCAAGCCCATCTGCATTGGGACTTCACGGACCTCGTGCCTCGCGCTGTCGATCTTGCGCTTGTGCACCTACCGCGCGGGCGAGAGCGGCAGCGGGAGGCTCTTCGACTCGGGGTCGCCGTGCTACGTCCTGGCGGTAAGTTGATCTTCGTCGGCGCGACCCGTGAGGGGGTGAGAGCGGCCCTACACGATGCGACGGAGCTGTGTGGTTCGGCGGGCATCGTGAACCGCAAAGGTGGCTATCACGCGGGCTTAGGATACGCGCCGCAGGCGTCACTCCCGCTTCCTACCGTTGACCTTGGCGAACACGAAATCGAGCTTGACGGGCTCCCTACCCTCGTGCGAAGCTGTGCCGGCGTCTTCGCCCACGATCGACTCGACGCCGGGGCTGCGGCGTTGATCGATGCCATGCAGATCGGAGCCGGGACCGAGGTCCTGGATCTCGGCTGCGGTACTGGGCTGATCAGCCTCGCCGCACAGCGGCGGGGCGCGGCGATGACGGCGACCGATGTCTCTGCACGTGCCGTGATCAGCACCCAAGAGACGTTGGCAGCCAACCGCCCCGCGTTGGGCCAACCATCCGGCGAGCCACAGATCCATCTGTGCATAGGGGCGGCGGCGGTGCGCTCGTCCAGCGTCGACACCGTTATCACCAACCCACCCTTTCACCGAGGACACAGCATAGCTCTCGACGTCGCGCAGCTCTTTGTCCAAGAGGCCGCTCGTGTACTGAAACCAGGTGGGCGCCTCTTCCTCGTGGCCAACAGCTTCCTCAACTACCGTCCCTGGCTGGAGCAACAGCTCGCCGCTGTCGAGGTCATCTCCGAGACCCCGACCTTCCGCGTCTGGACCGCACAAAG
>Ga0334892_1002632_pt1 | contig 12526 bp, 16 predicted proteins | sample GraSluR3_MG_4_FD_207213 | JGI IMG/M metagenome (GOLD analysis project Ga0334892, IMG submission 207213) | Sludge microbial communities from methane-producing bioreactor in Wageningen University, Netherlands - Granular Sludge_15_04-R3 | ecosystem: Engineered > Bioreactor > Anaerobic >... | reverse complement strand
CGCCACAGGAACCTGTTCGCACTCCTTTCCTTCTGCCGGACCAACCGCTCAATTGACCATCCGCAGTGATATGAATATCATTGTTACATGAGATCATCAGTTGAAAAGATAGTACAGGATGCCCTGACTCTTTCATCTCATGCACGGGCATACATCGCCCAGCAACTCATCGAGAGCCTTGATGCCTCTTCCGAAGCCGAACTATCCGAGGCTTGGCGAACCGAGCTGCGCAGGCGGTGCCGCGAGATTGATGAGGGAGCAGTTGAACTCAGGGACGCGAACGACGTTTTCGCCCGTGCGTTCTCCGCCATCAAGTGAAGCCTGTTTCATTTAGTCCAGATGCTGAAGCGGAGATGACCGAAGCGGCTGCCAGGTATGAGTCTCTGCAACCCGGGCTTGGTGGACGGTTTCTTGTAAGTGTACGGGACGCGGTCAATCGAATCCAACTCAATCCGGAACTCTTCCCTGCTCTCGAGGGTGATGTTAGACGCTGCCTGACAAGAACCTTCCCTTTCGGTGTCATGTTCCGTATCAAATCCGATATGCTGCAGGTGGTTGCGATAATGCATCTGCGGAGGGAACCGGGATACTGGAGCAGCAGACTGGGGTCTCAGCTTCCAAAATCGTATCTTCCCTAATTCCACTTCTGTTTTCCAGAAAAAGCCCATTCCACTATCTTCCATAACAACCTGGAGGTCCTCGGGAAGCGCTATCCTCTTCCACTCAAGCGGGGGGTTTTGCTTCGCGGTCTCTTCGGGGGTCTTTTCAACGAGTTCAGGTGCCTTGAGTCCCTTCTACCGGGATTCCCCTTCAGTCCCCAAGTGAATGTCGAACCAGCGCAGCTGCTCCCACAGCACGTGCTCCACGCTCTCCCTGGCAATGTAGCCGTGGTCCTCATGGGGCAGCAGCACCAGCCTGGCCGTTCCCCCGGAACTCCGCACCGCCTCGTAGAACACCTCTGACTGGTATGTGAGCGTTCCCGGGTTGGAATCATCGGCGCCGTGAATTATCAGAATCGGTTCATCAATCAGATCCGCCTGGAAGAGCGGTGAAGCCTGTATGTACGCATCCCTGGCCTGGAAGAGCGACCGGCGTTCCGCCTGAAAACCGAAGGGCTGGTTGGTCTTGTTGTATGAACCGCTCCGGGCTATGCCCGCCCGGAAAAGGTCGGTGTGGGCCAGGAGGCTGGCCACCATCAGGGCGCCGTGGCTGTGTCCGAACACGCCTATTCTGTCCAGGTCCGCCACACCCATTTCCACCGCCTTGGCCACCGCGGCCTCGGCACTGGCCACAAGCTGTTCGTTGAAGGTGTCGTAGGTGGTTTCGGGGTCGCCGATCATGGGCATCGCGGTCTGGTCCAGAACCGCGTAGCCCCTGAGGAGGAAGAAGAGGTGCGAGGCTCCGTAAAGGCGCATGAAGCGCCGGGCCGAGCCCCTGGTCTGGCCCGCCGTCGCCGCCCCGGAATACTCAAGGGGATACGCGCTGACCACCGTGGGCAGAGGCGTGCCCTCCCTGTACCCCGGAGGCAGGTACAGGTGAAAACTCAACGGGACGCCGTCGGCCCTCTGGTAGTGGACTATCCGGCTTGAAATCTGCCGAAGCTGCGGCGAGGGGTCTTCGAAGCCGGTTATGGGCACGGAACGAAGGGCCCGGGTCGCCTCCCCCTCCCCGGCTTCAACAACTTCCCCCAGCGTTGCCAGGTAGTAGTTGGGAACCTCCGTAGGGGATTCGGAGCGGAACACGAAGCGGTCATCGCTCCCGGCGAAGGCCTCGAAGTATTCGTAGCGCTCGGGGTGGCACCGGAACAGGCGTTCAGTCTCCCCGGTCTCAAGGCTCCGAAGGTCGAGGAAGGGCCGGTCCCCCTCTTCGGTGGCGCCTGTGCCGCTGAAATACACCCCTTCCCCGTTCTGGCGCATTACCCATCCGCCGTGGGGCAGCTGGCTGAAAACGGGAGAACCGGGATGGCCGTAGCTGTCCCCCACGTCCAGGTCGTACCAGGGCCGGGCCGTACCCGAATCCACATCAAGGAGCCAGACATGGTACCACCGGCGCATCCTTTCGTACTGGCCCAGCATCAGCGTGCCATCCCGGGCGCCCCATGCGAACTGAAACACCCGGTGCTCTGCCCGGAACACCTCACCAGGCTCTCCTGTGAAGGGTTCCCGAAGAACCATCAACCTGTCCCGGTGGGGAACCTCCGCCACTGGGTCGCCGCCGTCCAGGGCCTCAATCCAGTAAAGCTCATGGGGCGCAGTGGCCCTCCAGGAGACCTGCCTCGGCCCGGTCCTTTCACCGTGTACCGGCACAGCGTCCGCCAGGGGCAGCACCGCGATGTCCGCCACCGGCTCGCCCGAGGCGTTCCAGACCTGAATCTCCCTTCCGAACCGCCACCAGGCCACCTCCCGGGACCAGGGGCCCACCAGCCGCTCAACGAGAATGTACTCCCCGTCAGGCGAGTAGCTGAAGTTGATGTAGAAGCCCGCCTCTCCCATCACCGTCGAGCCGCCGTCAGAGGGGTTGACCACGACCGGCTCCGATATGAAATGGTACTCGAACAGCTCTTCGTCGTAGCGGCTCTGAAGAAGATTCCTGGCCTCATAGGTGGAACGGGCCGAAGCTCCCGCCCCCTCCGCAACAACGGGTCCCGCGGGAATGTCAGGCGGCTCGGGAGCCGGCCCCCTTTCCGGAATCCGAAGGCAGATAAGCCGTTCCTGATCCGGCGTCCATCTCGCCGCGTTGGCGATGAGGGGATTCAGGGCCAGATTCCCAATCTCGATCAGGCTCCCATCCACCGCCCCGACCCACAGGCCGATATGATCCGACCCTGCCACCGTCAGCGCGAAGCGGTTTCCGTCCGATGTGAAATCAACGGCATGAACCTGAAAACCCGAAGGCAGCGCCAGGGGCACCACCCCGCCGTCCTCCACCCTGACCAGCCGGGGGGATGTGGCCCCGTAACGGCCATGAACGCTGTTCAGAACCGGATTGACCCTGATGCCGGCCAGCTTGTGCATGGGCGCGGCCAGAACCGCGAGGGGGGGATAGAGCACCGGGTCCGCCAGGAGCAGGTGCTCCCCGGTCGGGGATGTCCACACCCAGGGAAGCTGCGGCGCGTGAAGCACCTCCAGTATGTCGCCGGAAGGAGACTGCCAACCGACAGCAGGCTCTCCCACCCCGGATGCGCTCCGGGCCGCCACAATAACCAGCAACCACGGGAATACCTGTCTTGTACTCATATCACCATCCTTCCCGGCGAACTTCCTCGCCGGTTCAGCCTTCTCCTTCGCAAGGGCGGTAACAGCCCGCTGGGGCGGCCCCACCGCCGGCTCTCCTCCGTGCAATCCAGTTCAGAAAAAACAGAACTCCGATGAGGGCCAGGCTTCCGGATATGCTGGCATACGCCGCCCAATGCTGCCTGCCCCCGGTGGAGACAAGATAGAGCACCGCCAATGCGGTGAACGCCACCGCCCCCACCCACTCCCGACGCCAGGATACCGCAAGTATCAGGGCCACCAGGAACACCGGAGCAAGGTGGATCATGAGGCCGAGGAGCGTTTCCCCCACTCCCCTCCCCGCTTCGAAAACGTCCAGGGAAAACAGGCTGAGGAACACTCCGAACAGAATGCACAGAACCCTTGGAGCCCAGTAAAGCACCTTATTCAAAGCTACCTCCGGTTCATGGAGTTGGCTGCTCTGCCGTCAACAGGTCGGTGAGAAGGGCCTTTTCCTTCAGGCGAAGCAGCGTCAGCCTGCCCTCCCCCTCAACCATCCTCTGGGTCTCCAGTATCTCGAACATGGCTTCCGCCACTTCCATGTCGGAGCTAATCTCCGCCATGGCCCTGCCCACGATGGCCGGGCGCACCGCCCCCGCCTTTCCGAACTCAACGGCGGCCAGTTTTTCCGCGGTGTTCCTGATGATGTTCACCTGGTTGGCCCCGTCCTGCTTGATGGCAGCGGTAACCTGGCGAAGCCTGTTCACCACCTTGCTCTCTATCTGGGCTATCATCCCGGGGTCCCGGAAGTGCACCTTCCTGATGTAGATGGACCCGAGCCTGTAACCCCACTCGTTGGATTTGGGCGTAACCTCGTCACGGACCGTGCGGCTCATGGGGTGCCTGTCCACAAGCATCTTGGCGAGGGGAAGGTTGCTCAGGCAGCGCACCGTTGAATTGCTCACGTTGGCCGCCAGAGAGCCCCTGGGATTCCTGTTCTTGAAAAGGTAGGCAACGGGATCGCTTATGAACATCTCAAACCAGATACCGATCCCCATCGGCGCCCCCTCCTCGGAGTTCACGGGCTGGCTCCTCAGGTACTGCTGATCAAGCCTCATGTCGGTTACATGGCAGCGCCCCAGCCAGTTCACGAAAAGGGCTCTCCAGCCGAGTTTTGCCCACAGGCAGGTGAAGCCAGGCCTGTCAACGATCCCTATCACGTTCCCGAAAAGAACGTACACATGGCACCGGCGCTCGCGCACTATGGTGTACGCCCCCGTCATCCTCAGAACCCACAGCAGAACAGGCACGCCAATCAGAAAAACAAGGAAGGTGATTGCCCCGTAAATGATGTCGTTCACGGCCTCACCTCCGTTATCAGGCGCTGCGCCTTGGAAAGAAGCGCCAGTCTCACCGTTCGCAGGTAGGCCTCCATGGCTCCCATGCCGCTCTGCTTCAAATGGGCCAGCTGGGCCGCCAGCCGCCGGAGCGGCTCAACATCCGCCTCCGCCTTCAGGGTTTCTATCTCAACGGCCCTCTTCGATTCAACTATCCTCTGATCCGCCGCGGCGGTCGCAAGGCTTATGTCCGAAGACACCTGGTTGTGGGCGGTGTTGATGGCAGCCAGGGCCGACTCCACCTCGGGGGGAGGGTCTATTCCCGTAATCAGAGAGGCGTCCAGCAGTATCCCGTACCTGGCCTGGGAACTCATGCACTCCATGTCCATGTGTTCGTTCAGGTCTCGGAGGTTTTTACGAAGATCGTTGATGGATATCCCCTCAACAGAAACAGAGCCAACCTCGGCATCCGCCTTCCCCGGCGCCTCGAAAGTGGCTATCCTCTCTCTCAGCACCGACACGAAAAACCCCATTACATGAGCAATTGGCCTGGTAACACCGAAGATGTAGGCGTAAAGGTTCCTCTCGGACACCTGGTACCTTATCTGCCCGGTGAGACCGGTGTTCAACTGGTCCTTGGTCACCGCCTCCAGCATTGTCCCGTTGTGGTTCGCCGTTGGTGACTCCGGGTCGAATGCCATGTTAACCGTCTCGGTGGCCACCGAGACTTTGTGGATCTTCTCCCACGGCCATTTGAAGTAGGGCCCGCCGGGCATGATCACATGCACCTGCGGGAAGCAGTAACGCTCCTTCTCCGTGTCACGCAGCATGTCCGAGATCGGATCATCCAGGGTGGTGAGTTTGCCATGCCGCTTCGCCCGGCCGAAAACCGTCTTCACCGCCCTCTGATGAGGCGCAACCGTATAGAAGCCGGAAAGCACCACCCGAATGAAAAACCATGCCCAGAACCCCGCCCAGAACCAGGTTGGAATCACCATTCCCCTCCGTTACTGAAGTGTTAAAGGACAGTTAAAACGTGCCCCAACTGATAAGGACGGCGGGCAAAAAGGTCAACGGCAGATCGTGAGTTGAATCTTTGGCGGTAAAAATCTCATTGTCGCGGCTTTATCTGGGTTTCCCCCTGAGGAATTCCCTGAACTCCTGACGCGCATCGGATGTGAAGGAACGCAGATGACTCGCAGGCACTGGAACGAAGGCGATGCCCTGACGCTTTGCCTCGGCAGCCAGATCGGTCTGGTAACGGCCGGTTGGAACCAGGAGTTTGCCCGGGTATGCACTTTTGTGGGCCCAGCCAAGCCTGAGAAGGCGCTTTGCTTCCCGCGCAGAGGGCTCTGATTGATCCGCCGGGACCATGACATGCCCCATGATGTAGCAGCTCGCAGCATCCATCAGGCAGACGCAGTTGAACGAACCGTCCCGTATCGTAACGATGGGCGTGTCATTCAACTGAAAAGCGATCCACGCTTCGTTGACGTGGAACTGATTTGGATGAAGCACTTTACGACCTCCCCGTCCAGATCCGCAGAAAAGCCCCGCTGACGCAGGGCGAACAGCTGGCCCGGATCACTCTGTTAGAACACCTCCTCTGTCACGCAGAGTATCCGCTGGAGCACCGGGGGAAACAGTTCCAATGTGCCGCACGAAACGATCGCGATCGACTGAGCGGATATGGTCGGGGCCCACATAGCCCAGTTTTCCTGAAAGCGACAGGGAATGCATTTCTTTTCGATCACATGAGTACGTTCCGCGGTCATTTCATCCCCAACGTTGTTCATAACCGGGCACCGGAAAATGCAGCGCTTTCAGTAAAGTGCAGGCACCCTGTCCGCCCCGTCATTCCGTTCCTCTCCCAAGGTCGTAGTAGAAGTGATCGGCGGCTTCCTGATCATGTCCCGAGAGAATGCGGGACACAAGCCGGCGGTTGCGGAAGAGATACCAGTCCCCGAAGAAGTCGAACTTCCGGCATGATGTAACTATGTAAGCACGGTTGATGATACCGTAGCGAAGTCCGGCACGCCGACCATGCGCGCGCAGGCGGCGTGCGAAGTCCACATCCTCCGCGCTGACGAACCGTTCATCAAAACCGCCCAGGGCATCGAACCCCTCCCGGCGCATCCAGAACATGCCGGCCCAGCTGCGTTCGAGAAGCAGTCGCGGAGCGAACGTCATAGAGCTGAAAAAAATGCCCGGAGACATCCTTTCGGGCATGATCCGAACCCCGCCCCCAACATACCTTCCGGTTGAGAGCCTTCGCGACACCTCGGACAGCATGTTGGCGGACATCCAACTGTCAGCGTCTATGGTTACTATCGTGTCGGCCTGGCTGGAGAGGATTCCGGCGTTCCGAATTCTTGCCAGATTCTTCGCGGGTTCAGCAACAACACCGGCACCAAAACCTTTGGCGATGGATTCGGTACGGTCGGTACACCGGTTGAGCACGACAACTATCTCGACCGGGGCAGACAAATAAGTTTCCGCCGTCCGTACCGACGAAAGGCAGCGGGGCAGGCAGACCTCCTCGTTGTGCGCCGGGATAACGACCGAGATCTCCGGCTTCATCGTCCCTCTCTATCCGGAAGGCAGGCCACGCCGGCGGTCACCGACTTGCCGGGCGCAACCAGCCCATCACGACTCATGTTCGACATCGGTCGGCAGCACCACCCATGAGTGCTTCCGGTCAAGATAGACAGTGACTCGCGGAGCCGGAAAGGACGGGTCGGCGAAAGCACCCACGGGGATCCCGTAGTAACCTTCAAGCCCCTCTGCTTCATAGTACAAAGTGGCGCCACAGTTCGGGCAGAAATGGAAGGTGATCGTTCCCCCATCGTCCGGTATCCTTGTGTAAGCCCTGGCTTCACCACTTACAGCAACGTCTTCCCTGCGGAAACGTGCCTGAACGCCGAAAACGCTGCCCGTTCGAAGCTGGCAGGCAAGGCAGTGGCAAACCGATATTCTTGCCGGTTCACCGGTGATGCGGGCCGTCAGCCTGCCGCAACTGCAGGAGGCCACTCTCTCCGCCATACTGTCTCCTTCCGGTTGCACCCAGCGATCGGCATGACCAGCGCCCCCGCCTCTACCCCATTCAATGACTGGCGCCTGGTTTTGCCGTGGCTTTCCGGTCAGTGCTTCAAGTTTTCCCATTCTTCCCTCAGAATACCCATGTCTACAAGATCGGCAAAGCTTCCGTTGATCCATCTGTATTGTCTCTGCCTACCTTCTTCAACAAAACCGCAGGAGAGAAAACATTAGATCGCTCTCTCATTCCTTGAGTTCGTCAGAAGACCAATTCTGCGCGCACCCAGATACTGAAACGCAAAGTCAACGACAAGCCTGGTCACTTCTGAACCATAGCCCTGGCCCCAATTTTCAGGGTTGCCTATTGTCAGTCCGTATATGTAACAGCCGAGATAGCTGGTCAGATGCTTCAGTGAACAGTAGCCAATGTATTTGCCCTCTACTTCGATTGCAAAAAAGTTCAGGTTCTCATCCCTCTTCGTACAGAGCTCATACCATTCCTCAGTTGATTCTATCGGGCTTACATGTGGAAGACCTGCGTTCAAAGTGAATGTTTCGATGTTTTGGTAAAAACCGTGCTGTATCGGGATGTCTTCCCGAGTCAACGGTCGAAGCAGAACTCTTTCACCCTTGATCATCACGCTCCCCCTTGCTGAATGCGAACTCGGCAGTTCGATCTATGCTTGCAACGCCTGTACGACATCCACACCGTTACCATCGGGGTCCTTGATGTTGAAATACCGATAGCCCCAGGGCGTGTCCTTCGGAGGTTCCTTCACCTCGACACCCAGGGCTTGTATCCGCTTGAACTCGGCGTCAACATCCAACACTTGGAACTCGAACCCCTGGCATGCGTTGAACTCCCGAGGGACGTATTCCCCGTCGTAGTTCACCACGACAAGGACCGTCCCGTCGCGGCTGTCGCCAAACCATATCTCGATGCGGTCCGGCCCGCCATGCGATTCATCAATGTTCGCACCCAGAATGGTCCTGTAGAACCCGGCAAGCCTTTTGGGATCAGCCGAAACGATGTTCACGCATTTGAGCTGCATCACGAACCGCCCTGTTGTGAAGACTCGGTCATTCTCCACTCCTTCTCCCATCCGTCACATCTGCCTGATGTCACGAATCATTCAAATGTCTTATCAACTTCAACTGCAATTGTTTATCGAGCTGCTTCTCATCATTTCCGCTGACAGCCAACTTAAGTTCCGGTCTTCCCGATTATGCCTGCAAGCCACATGGCGATACCAGAAAACACGGGGGGCTGTTGAAAAACACCTCCCGCATCAGCACGGGAATACTCCTGTCCTCGGTGCTGAATCCGACATGTATCCCAGGTTTGGAAAACAGGCTGAATTGGTTGCCACTTCTCTTTCCTGCCTGGTGTTTGGCTCATCATGAAGATGCGGGATGTTTATTTGCGGAGTGTTTGCGAATCCTGTTCGCCATCCTGACGGCAATAGGTTCCAGGTGCTTCGTAGATCAACGGGAAAGAGCACGGGGTTTTGATCGAATCAAGAGAAAGGTCTACATCAAGCTCCGGCCACCGAAGGTGATCAACTGCATCCTCAACCACAGCGAAAACCTTGCGAAGCTGGGCATTCAGGAACCATGGAAAGTCCCTGTAATCCAGGAAGTATTCCTTTCCACGGTACAGTATCCAAAGACCGAACGGCGAAACGTCGGTAACCTCAGGACCGGAAGTATTTGTTCCAATGCAGGATGATTCCATCTGCCCTGTCCTTAACTATGTTTTCCAGCTCTGTTAAATCCTTACGCGAAAGCCCTCGACTGAAAGCCAGTTCAATGTCCGGTTCCAACCAGAATTTCGCTTCACCTTCGGGAGAGCGAACATGAACGTGACGTCGGGGTTCCTCGCGGGAGAAAAAGAAGAATCGAAAAGCCCCAAAATGGAAAACGGTTGGACTCACAATTTCAAAGCCATTCTCGCCAGTGCCTCTCCCAACAGCTTCTGCATTAGCAGGCTTCTCCTTCATTGTGGTGAGAATGCAGTTCTTTGTTTTTTATGTCAAGGAGCATAGCCCGTCCGATTGGCAATGCACTCCAAGTGAACAAGAGACCTTAACGGAAGCGCAGGATTCCTATCTTCAGGTCAGTGCGCATTCCGGACGAAAAAACTCAGCTGGTCCGATTCGCATAAGACGTCTTTCCGGGGAAGCTTCAGATCCTGAACAGTGACACTTCCCTGTCTCAACAACGAAGAACAGCCATCACATCAACGGAGGCAGGTTCCCCGTCACATTGCCCTGCTTGAGCTGGCCCCCCCATGTAGACAGGGGTGATCGTAAGCTTCAGGCATGGCCCGTGAAAGAGAACCGGGTACAACAGATTCCGGTCCAAAGTTTCCAACGATTCCGGTTGAAACTTACCACGGATTCCGGGGCAATATTTCCAACCCCTGTTGGTCGGTTATCACCGGTCTGGCAGCATCATTCGCACATTTTGTGTCGCCGTTCCGGGCTATCAAACTGCAGGGAGCATGAAAAGTTCCGACGCACGTGCAGAAGGTGTTTTGTTGCCGGTCGGCTCAGTAGATGCATGCATCCAATATGGACAGCACTTCAGAAAGCAGGTCTTCACTGGCATGTTCGATCAACTCAGCACAACGGGAACGGTAGTCAACGGATTTGACCTGCTCAACCATGATAAAGCCCGTCAGCCTGCTGTCATTCGGAATGGGCACATGAAAGGGAAAACCTCGCTCTGTTTTCGTAACCGGACAAACGATGGCCAAACCTGTACTTTGATTGAAAAGCTCCCTGCTGACCACCAGGGCAGAAAGACAACCCTTCTGCTCATGACCGGATGTGATCGTGATGATGTCCCCCTGCCTGGGGGCAAAAGCATCCATTACCAGACCTCCCTGCCGACCGGCTCACCCCAGTCGACTTCGCCGGTCTGGTAATCCTCGGGAATCTCTGCGACAAGATGCTCAAGACTGTGATTCTTCCTGGCAGGCGTGACAATGATGACGCCATCCATTACAGTGACATCCACCTCGTCACCGACTGCAACCCGGGCATCGGCAAGCAGGTTCTTCGTGAGACGAAGCCCCTGGCTGTTCCCCCATTTCTGGATCCTGGCTATCATTCAGCCACCTCCCATGTATATACGCAGTATAGCCCTACTGACTGAGAGGGGCAAGAATTTCGATCAGGCTTCCGGCAAGCTCAACGGGGCACACACGCACTCTCTAAGCGCTCAGTCAGCTCCATTCCCCGTCCAGCCGTAGAAAACGCACGCAGCACGATGAACAGAAAGCACTCCCTGACACTGGGGACACTCCCAGCGCTTCCGCTCGGCAAGAACAAAGGCATCAATCCCCTCATCCCGAATCAAAGCCAGATTCTCAAGCATGCTCATGCCGTACCTGGTACGGTATCGCTTGTCGAGGTCACGCAGCCTGCGGCAGGGGGAAATGCAGGAACAGAACTCCCCCACCCTCTCAACACATTTCCTGATCTTGCAGGAAGCGCAGTACGCAGGCTTGGAGGAATCACTTCTGCAACCGGAACAAACCCTCTTCTCACGAAGAAAACCGCTGCACAGAGCGCAGTTCATCCCGCAGGGAGCTATCATCTCCGGAACTATGGCATCAACATTTACCTTTTCCACAACACTCCTCAGAAGCAAGCACTGCAACTCGACTCAAAACCATCCGAACGACAAGGTCTGAATGAATCGGCCGGGAATTCGGGAACTGAGCCGAACCCCGACCGGTCTCAGGGGGCTGAGCTTCGATGTAACCAATTACTGTGGAGAACTTTGTCATCACAGATCAGATCTCGAAAAAACACTAACAGAACACCAGGTGTCCCCCAACTGCGGGAATCTGGATGTCCCAAAAAGATCACAACCCGTCATCTTCGAGCGGGCCATCAACAGTATCCAGAATGACCCCGTGGAACTCGGCATCGAACCATTCCTCGAACAGCTTCAGGGTCAGTTCGGCGGGCCACATGTCCTCGTCGGTGTACCACCCCTCCAGTTCGGACTCGAAGACGAAGCGGAAGTTCTTCTTAAGCCATCTCCGAATCTGCTCGGGAGAATCTGCTGCATCATCGGCGACAAGGTACACCGTCTTGTCGTCGTTCACCTCTTCAAGCGTCATCGGAGGAGAATCGGGATCATTTTCATTGATCCAGCGCAGGGCTGGTTCCTTGTAACGCAGAATTAGAACGGTTCTATTGAGCATTTTTTTCTCCCACAATCTCTCAAGGATGGTCCTCTCGCGCTTGATGGTTTCCACCGACACTTTCGCCCGAATGATGAGCTTTGTGCCCGTTTCGGCATGCCCCTCATTCATGAGCCAGACCTGAATCTAACAATCAGCCCTGTCTGCAGGGGGGGCCAGGTCAACCTCCCGGAGAACCGGCCATGGGCATCCTGATGCAGTGGTGTTTCCGGGATGAATGGAAACAGATGGCTTCCATTGAAACTCTTCCGGTCTTATGGGAACTCGAAGCGCCATCTTTCCGGGCGGCATGAAATGCCCTTGGCGGGGGCCGGAAGTCTTCTTCAAACGAGGGGTATGGGTTTGACAGGAGGTCGAGTGCATTCGGCGGTTCAGTTGAATAAAGGTATTGACAGAAACCATTGAAACATGCAGTATCTTCTTCAGCTGCAAGCGGGAGGTGTTCAGTGGCGGACGATTCGTCTCTGCAGCGCTTCCGTGAAAGGCGTGAGGAAGTGCCATGTCAAATCCAGGTGAAGATGCCCGGCGGGTCAGCATGAGTCCGGATGCCATTTCCCGGAAAACGTTGCCCGTCGCCAGGAGGTTCATTTGATGCAAACTGCAATGCTGTTGACAGCGGTTCTGGCCCTTGGTGCCCGGGCCGGCTCCAACCTCACCATCACTCCCGCGGACGACGGCACCGGCTGGCTTTGGCTTTCCTGGATCGATGACGATGATACCGG
>Ga0334892_1002631_pt1 | contig 12532 bp, 7 predicted proteins | sample GraSluR3_MG_4_FD_207213 | JGI IMG/M metagenome (GOLD analysis project Ga0334892, IMG submission 207213) | Sludge microbial communities from methane-producing bioreactor in Wageningen University, Netherlands - Granular Sludge_15_04-R3 | ecosystem: Engineered > Bioreactor > Anaerobic > Unclassified... | reverse complement strand
CTTCCATCTTAACCCGGATATCCCGTGGCCCACCCCTTGGATCGCTAAGAACACGCTCAGTGAGGATCTCTTCCTGATGGAGCGCAACCCCTACTTCTTCGGCGTCGATCCTGAGGGCAATCAGCTACCCTACATCGACACGGTGACTCACCGCCTGTTCGAATCGGCGGAGGTCTTCAACCTCTGGATCGTGAACGGCGAGATCGATTTCCACAACCGCCACGTCTCGATCGCCAACTACAGTCTCTTCAAGGAGAACGAGGCCAATGGTGACTACCAGGTGATGCTTGGGGTCAGCGCCGGCCACGATGCGCTCCAGCTCAACCTGGCGACCAAGGAGCCGCGACTCAACGAATTCTTCAACACGCGCGAGGTTCGCATCGCGATCTCCCACGCGATCAACCGTGAGGAGGCCAATGAGCTGATCTGGGATGGTCTGAAGACCCCGCGTCAGTACAGCCCGATCTCGCTCTCACCTAACTACTACCCGAAGCTGTCGAACGCCTACATCGAGTATGACCCTGATCTCGCGAACCAGATGCTCGATGACGCCGGCTACGATCAGCGGGATGCTGAGGGCTTCCGGATGTTCAAGGACGGGAGTGACACGATCGCCTTCACCATCGAGGGCACGGCGCAGCCGGGCACGCCCGACGAGGATATGGTGCAACTGATCGTCAAGTACCTTAACGACGTGGGCATCAAGGCGGTCTACAGGTACTTCGAGCGCGCGCTCTACACGGAGCACTATAGCGCCAATGAGATCGAGGCGGCTTGGTGGGGCGGTGACCGCACGGTCCTGCCGCTGGCACCGATGGCGCAACTCTTCCGTGGCCTCAACCCCGACCGCCCGTGGGCTGCCGGCTTCGGCATCTGGTACAACGATCGGACCGCAGCCGCAGGCGTCGAACCTCCCGCGGATCACTTCATCTGGGACATCTGGCGTGCCTGGGATGCGGTCGCAGTAGAGCCCGATGCCGATGAGCAGAACAGGAAGTTCGAGGCGCTCCTGGATATCTGGGCCGAGGAACTGCCGATGATCGGCGTGTTGGGTGAGTCCCCCGCTCCGGTGATCGTCAAGAACGGCTTCCACAACTATCTGCCGGGGCAGCCCGTCGATGACACGTCGGGCGATGAGCACCTGTTGCAGACCGAGTCCTACTTCTGGGACGACCCGGACGCTCACGCGATGTAGCTGCGGGCCCGACGGGCTTTCTGGAGGGCGGTCCATACGACCGCCCTCCAGAGTCCGCGACAGGTGATAAGGGATGTGGGATAAGGCAACAAGGGAGAAGCAGACCATCAGGAACGAAGTAGCTCTATCGCTCCTTTCTCCCTTGTCCCCTATCCCTTGTCCCTTATAGCGCTCTTAAGTGCAGGAGGACGTGCATGCTGAAATACATCATCAAGCGCATCGGGATCATGATCCCCACCCTGATCGTGATCTCTATGATCTCGTTCGCGGTCATCCAGCTGCCGCCTGGCGACTATCTGACCTCGTATGTGGCAGGGCTTCGCCAGATGGGTGATCACGTGGATGAAGCCGAGATCGAAGCCCTCAGACAGCGGTATGGGTTGGGACAGCCGGTCTACGTCCAGTACTACAAGTGGGTCTCGGGTATCATCCTCCGGGGTGACTGGGGGCAGTCGATGGAGTGGCGCAAGCCGGTCAAAGACATCATCTGGGAGCGGATGGCCCTGACGGTCTTTCTCTCCCTGGTCTCGGTGTTGGTGAGCTGGTTTGTCGCGATCCCCGTGGGCGTCTTCTCGGCGACGCATCAGTATTCGGTGCCGGATTACATCTTCTCGGCACTTAGCTTCATCGGTGCGGGGTTACCGGGCTTCCTGATTGCTCTCGTCGTGATGTGGGTGGCGATGCGTCGTTTCGGCCTCAACGTCGGGGGACTCTTCTCCCAGGAGTACATGACGGCATCATGGAGCTGGGCGAAGTTCGTGGATCTGCTCAAGCACCTGTGGATCCCCGTGGTTGTCATCGCGCTCGGCAGTACGGCGGGCAGCATCCGCACCACGCGCGCGAACGTGCTGGACGAGCTCAACAAGCCCTATGTCGAAACCGCCCGCGCCAAGGGATTGAAGGAGCGTAAGCTTGTCTGGAAGTATCCGGTGCGTGTGGCGATGAATCCCTTCTTCAGCACCGTGGGGTGGACGCTCGCTTCTCTGATCTCCGGGCAGACGCTAGTGGCCTATGTACTCAGCCTTCAGACGACGGGCCCGATGATGCTGCGGGCCCTTACCTCCCAGGACATGTATCTAGCGGGCAGCTTCCTGTTGCTGTTGAGCGCACTGACGGTGATCGGCACGTTGATCTCGGATATCCTGCTGGCTTGGTTCGACCCGCGCATCCGTATGGAGGGCTAGACGATGACGACGCCAACGCAACACGTCCCTACAGAGGTCTCCGAATTGGAGGAGCCCCTTGCTGACGTTGACGAGGAGCGGCTCTATGTCGCCAGCCAATGGCAGCTGATCTGGTGGAAATTCCGCAGACACAAGCTGGCGGTAGCGGGCGGGGTGATCTTGATCATCCTCTACCTGATCGCGATATTCGCCGAGTTCGTGGCCCCGTACGATCCGGAAGCCTACTTCGCCGCGTTCAAGTTGGCACCACCGACGCCCATACGCATCGTGGACACGGAGGGCAAACTGCACCTGCCCTTCATCTACCATCGCGATCGCGAACGCGACGAGGAGACGCTACGCTATTACTATATCGATGACGTCAGCATTCGCCATACGGTGAAGCTCTTCGTGAGAGGCACCCCCTATAAGCTTTGGGGGCTCGTCGAGACGGACCTGCATCTTTTCGGCTTGGATGCCGATCGTGCGGAGCAGGGCATCTTTCTCTTCGGTGCGGATCGTTTAGGCCGAGATCTCTTCTCCCGTCTCTGCTATGGTGCACGTATCTCACTCTCCATCGGACTCATCGGCGTTCTGCTGAGCCTGGTCTTGGGCATCATCCTGGGGGGCATCTCAGGCTACTATGGTGGACGGGTGGACACGATCATCCAGCGCGTGATCGAGTTCGTGCGGACGATCCCCAATATCCCGCTCTGGATGGCGTTGAGCGCGGCGCTGCCGGCGGACTGGCCGGTCGTTCGGCTCTATTTCGGGATCACGATCATCCTTTCTTTGATCGGATGGACGGGCATGGCGCGGGTGGTGCGTGGTCGCTTCCTGCAGCTGCGCAATGAGGACTTCGTGCTGGCTGCACGTCTCTGCGGTTCCGGTGAGGCGCGTATCATTCTGCGACACATGGTGCCCTCCTTCCTCAGCCATATCATCGCCAGCCTGACGATCGCGATCCCCGGGACGATCCTCGGCGAGACCGGCTTGAGCTTCATCGGCCTCGGGCTACGGGCGCCTGCGATCAGCTGGGGGGTCCTGCTGCAGGAGGCGCAGAACGTACGCTCTCTCGCCCAGGCACCCTGGGTCTTCTGGCCGGCTGTCGCCGTTGTGCTCACCGTCTTCGCGTTCAACTTCTTGGGCGATGGCTTGAGGGATGCCGCGGATCCCTACGCAAGATGATCAGTTGTCAGTTATCCGTTACGGTAGCTGCTGTGAGCCGCTCGTTGCGATCGGGCAGCCGGTTACACAGGCGAGCGACAACTGACGACCGACAACTGCCAACCGGAAGCTGCGGATAGGAGCGTACGAAGTGGACAACAACCACCTGCTTGTAGAAGTCAAGAATCTCAAAACCTACTTTTTCCTTGACGAAGGCACGGCTCGTGCTGTGGATGGGGCCGACTTCAATCTCTATGCCGGGCAAAGCCTCGGCGTCGTGGGAGAGAGCGGTTGTGGCAAGAGCGTCACCGCACGCTCCATCATGCGCATTGTGCCGAAACCGGGCAGGATCGTCGATGGGCAGATCCTGTACCACCGCCGCAATGGACATCGGCGAGGTGAGCCCGTCGATCTGGTCCGGCTTGACGCGCAGGGCACTGAGATGCGCAACATCCGCGGCGCTGAGATCTCGATGATCTTTCAGGAGCCGATGACGTCGCTCAGCCCGGTGCATACGGTCGGCAACCAGATCATCGAGGCCATCACGTTGCATCAGGGTATCGGTGAGCATGAGGCCCGCGAAAAGGCGATCGAGATGCTGGATTTCGTCGGTATGCCGCTGCCGGATCGGACGATAGATCAATTCTCCTACGAGTTGAGTGGGGGTATGCGGCAGCGGGCGATGATCGCGATGGCGCTCTCATGCCATCCGAGTTTGCTGATCGCCGATGAGCCGACGACGGCGCTGGACGTCACGACCGAAGCGCAGATCCTGACGTTGATGCGCCGCCTCCAGGATGAGCTTGGGATGGCGATCATGTTCATCACGCATAACCTGGGCGTCGTTGCCCAGATGACTGAGAATGTGGTGGTGATGTACATGGGCAAGGTCGTGGAGCAGGCAACTGTGGATACGGTCTTTCATAGCCCTCTGCATCCCTATACGCGTGCTCTGTTGCAGTCGATCCCCCGGCTGGGTCAGAAGACGCGGGATCGGAAGAGGCTGGCTTCCATCAGAGGAATGGTGCCCGATCCCTATGCGTTGCCGAAAGGCTGCGCTTTCCATCCCCGGTGCAGCGATATGCTCCCCGGTTATTGTGACGCGATCGAGCCGACGATGGTCGAGGTGGAGCCTGGGCACAGGGTGCGCTGCGATGTGGCAAGCGGCCTGGCTGGATGAAAGTCTTTCTCGTCTTTCCGCCGCACTGGCTGCCGGTGATGCCGCATCTGGCCTTGCCGACTTTGACGGCTCACCTGCGCGCCCACGGTCACGAGGTCATCCAGCGCGACCTCAACGTTGAGGTCTTCGACACCCTGTTATCCCCGGAGCACCTGGCGCATTGCGCATCGCAGCCGGTGCCGGGACAGGCTGCGACGGCTTCCCAGCGCGGGTCACAGACGTCCCGCCTGGTGGAGCGGGTCGCATCGGCCAAAGCTGCGATGCGCGACGCGCGCTTCTACGATGGTCGTACCAGTCTCCAGGCCTTTCAGACGCTCAACGCGAGTCTGGCGTTGGCTTCTGCTCCGTTTCATCCGGACGGCTTCGAGTTCACGCGCTTCGTCTCATCGGTGCCGGTGGATAGCAGCGAGGCGCTGCTGCGGGTGGTCGCCGATCCTCAGAGGAACTTCTACTACGATCTCTTTCAGGAGGGCATTGTCCGTGACATCGTCGATGAGCAGCCCGATCTGATCGGCATCTCCATCCCCACGCTAGACCAGATGTTGGCGGGGATGACGCTGGCCCATCTGATCAAGCAGGCGGGGGTGTCGAGCCACATCGTGGTCGGCGGGCCGCATATCTCGATGCTGCGCGACCAACTTCCCAAGACGCCGGCGATGTTCGACCTCTTCGACAGCGCTCTCGTCTTCGAGGCAGAGGGGGCCCTGCTGCGCCTGGTTGAGGTCCTCGACGAGGGACGAGACGTCGCCGAGGTCCCTAATCTCATCTGGCGCCATAGGGATGAGGTGCGCTCGACGCCTCCTCAGGCTCTGCCCGTGTCGGATCTGCTCCCCGACTTTGACGGGCTCCCCCTGGATCGCTATCTGGCGCCCGATCTGGTCCTACCCTTGCTGAGCTCTCACGGCTGCTATCATGGCAAATGCGCCTTCTGCAACGTCGGATACGGGGGACCGTGTGAGTTTCGCATGGTGGATCCCGACCTTGTCGTCGAGCACATGCGTGAGCTGAAGGCGCGTTACGGTGCCCGGCACATCTTCTTCGCTGATGAGGCCCTGACCCCGAAGACGTTACGTGTGCTGTCGACAGAACTGGCTGAAGGTCGTGATGATATCCACTGGTGCGGCTGTGCCCGCTTCGATGACGCTCTGAGCCGCAATCTGCTCGAGGCGATGTCGCGCGGCGGATGTCGTATGCTGCTCTTTGGGTTGGAGACCGCGGCTGAATCGACCATTCAGCGGATGCACAAGGGGACGCGCCTTGAGGTGATGAGCCGTATCCTGCGCGATAGCGCTCGTGCCGGGATCTGGAACCATACGTTCTTCTTCTTCGGCTTCCCCGGCGAGACGATGGAGGCCGCGCAGGAGACGGTGAACTTCGTCTATGCACACCAGGATGCGATTCATTCAGGATCTCCCGGGGCATTTCTCCTGGAACGCTATGCGCCGGCACAGCGCTCGCCGGAAGCCTACGGTATCACGCACATTGTGGAAGAGCCGGACCACGATCTGGCGATCTACTTTGACTATGAGGTGGCTTCAGGATTGGATGAGGCGTTGGCGGACCAGTTGGCGACGCGGCTGATCGACGTGCTGCCTTCGAGGCCGTTCGGACAGTTCTATGTCGCCGATGCCTATCGTCTCCTCTACGCTAGTCATCTTTGGGATGAGGGGCGGCCGATGCCGCTGTGGTTGGCCTAGGTGTCTGCTGGTGACGGCGATCGGTTGCCTGTATTAAGAAGGGACGATCATCCGTTGGGTGGGGCGACCGGTGTCTTCCGCCGGCAGCCTCTTTTCATCGGCGACGCGAGAAAATGATAGAGGGACATTGAATCAAGACCGTGGTATGAAGAAGATCCTACAACATGCGGGCGTTTTCCTCGCATGGGCGGTGAACGTCGCGCTGGGTTTCTGGGTCATGGTGGTTGTGAGACACAGCTTCATGGCTACCATGGCGGTCCTGTACGTTGGCGACTCCATCCGCCGCGCATGGGTATCGAGGTTCTGGGGCCAGGCCTACTATGTCGTCGCCGGACTCGTCTATCTGATCTTCATCTTTGTCCTGGATGGGTATCTCAAAGATGGGATGCACGATGGCGATGTCTTCCGGCGATGTGCCGGGGTATCCGGCGCCTTGCTCTTGATCCTCTTCGCGGCCGACTTGGCGACATCGTTGATTCAGGAGACGATGTTCGGACGCCTGAGCCTGATCCTGTTGCCCACCGAGGGGCTTCTCGGCGCCGCTCTGCTGCTGTTCTTCTGGCTGACTCGTCCTCGCCGTCGTCGACCACCCGTGAGAGACATGTGATCTGCTAGCCGCTTGGATCTACCTCCTCAGCCGCCACGCCGGCACACAGCCCTCCCGGGGCAATTCAAGGAGACCGCCCTATGTTACCAACCCACCTTCGCTATGACCTGCAGGACGGCTATATTCACAACTGGCTCGTGATGGGGCCTCACTTGATGCCAATGACCCGGAAAGGGTCGGTAAGCTCGGCGCCCGATCCGGTGGTCACAACTAACCCGGTGGAGCCCGCGTCTCCCTACGACGTGCTCGTCTTGCCGAGGCATCAGGAGGGGCGCTGGCGTTATGTTCGCTGCCTCGAAGATCATGCCGTGGGAGACTTTCAGTTGACGCCCCTGCCTGACCAAGTCGGCGCGGGTGAGATGGCCTGCGTCTGGGCCTATGCGGAGCTCGAGGCCTCGTCAGGGTGTGAAGCGACCCTCATCCTGACCCTATTCGGCGAAGGCGCCTCAGACGGCGAAGGCGCCTCAGACGGCGAGGGGGAGGATGCGAGCGCTACGTGTGTTGATCTATGGGTGAATCGACAACACGTCGAGCCTCAACCTACCAACAGTGAGCGTGGACGTTGCCGGCGGCTGGACCTGAACTACAGCGTGCACCTCGCGGGGGGAACGACGTCGGTGCTGGTGCGGATCACAGTGCCCCTCGATTGTGTCGCCGCTACCGCGCTGGCGCTGCGGGTTGTGCGCCCAGGTCCCGACGCGGACTACCTGCCGGCAGATGACATGGGGGTGTGCCTCCCCACGAAGATCTCCCCTGTCGAGCGGCGTAACCTTCTCGAAAGGGTCTTCTGGGCCGCCTATCTGGATCGCTACGTCTTCGCCCGGGAGGATGAGTTGCTGGCGCATTGGCCCGAGAAGGGCGATGCGCCGGACTTCGACGCGTCCGTGAGCCTGACCGCACGGCTCATCTCCGTGAGTCGAGGGGCTCGTCACGCTTCCCAGGGCACCGTCTCTGAAGTCGAGGGGCCGATCTACGCCGAGGCCAACCGCGAGGGGGCAGCAGGCAGCGATGCTAGGCTGGGGCGTGCCTATCAGCACCCGGGCGGGGCCTTTGACGTGATCCTGATGCCGCGCGCTAACGAATACTATCAGGGCGGCATGCGCGTGACGCGCCGGATGCCGCTATGGGGCCTCGATAACAGCCACGTTGCGGAGGTGCCTACGGGGACCTATGAGGCGCGACGCCGGGAGGCCCTGCTCAACATCGCACGACGTGAAGCGGGTGTTTACTCGGAGATGGCCAAGATGGCGGTCGGATTGTGGTCGTATGTGGACACTCGGGTGTTGTCGGAGACGGTGGCAGGCTTGGGAACGGGACGTGGTGACACCTATGGCGATCTCCTGGGCCTGCTGAGCATCCAACATCGGTTCCATGACGCGCCGGAGTTCCCTGCGGAAGCGTTGCAGCCGCTCGAGGCTGCTATCGCGCAGATCGACTTTGAAGGTGTCGCGGGCGAACATGGGCTCTTGGAGAGCCACGAGCTCCTGGCTGCGACGGCTGAACTCCTCGTCGGACAGCGTTATCCTGAGTTGGTCTTCGCGTGCAGCGGTGAGCCGGGCGCACGGCACCGCGCGCGGGGGGAGCGTCGAGCGCTGGACTGGATGCAAGCGCGTGCTCAAAGGGGCCTGCGCGCGTGGCATTCGGACCTTGTCTTGGAGGAGACCTTTCTGGCGATCTCCTGCATCATTGACATGGCTGATGACGAGAAGGTGTGGGAAACGGCGACGGTGTTGATGGACAAGTTGCTCTTCCTGCTCGGGCTCAACTCCTTCAAAGGGGTCTTCGGAGCGAGCCGTGGGTTGTCCTCCACGCCCAGTCTCTTCGGCGGTTATCTGGAGGCCACATCGGGTGTATCCAAGCTGCTGCTGGGTATGGGGGTGGTCAATGACGCTGTCCGTGCGACCGTCAGCGTTGCCTGTATGCAGGAGTATGAGCTACCGGTCATGCTGCAGGTCATCGCTGCGGACCTGCCGGAGGAGGGGATCTGGAACCGCGAGCACCATGGGCTTGAGGGCGGTGATGGAGTTGATCCGGTCAGTTACAAGACTCCCGACTTTCTGCTGAGTTCGGTTCAGGACTACAAGCCGGGCGAGCCGGGCAGCCGCGAACACGTCTGGCAAGCAACATTGGGGCATGGGGCCACCGTCTTCGCCACGCATCCGACGTGCAGCAGCCTTGAGGATGCGCGGAGCCCGAACTTCTGGCTGGGTAACGGCGTGCTGCCGCGGGTGGTGCAGTGGCACGATGCGCTTGTCGCGCTCTACCGGCTGCCCGAGGACGATTGGATGGGCTTCACCCATGCCTATTTCCCCGTCCATGCCTTTGACGAGGTCGTGCTCCCTGAAGGTGCGGGTTGGGCCTTTGCCCGGAAGGGCGATGGGTACCTTGCGCTCTGGGCCTCCCGGGAGCTGACGTTCATACGGACCGGTCACTCGGCGTACCGGGAGCTGCGGGCCTACGGACCTCACACCGCCTGGCTGTGTCAGATGGGGCGTGCGGCGCTGGATGGCGACTTTGCCGCGTTCCGCGAGCGGATTCTGTCGCTGTCCGTGTCGGTTGAGGGCCTTGGCGTCCGTTGGACGACGTTGCGTGGCGATATGTTGGAGGTCGGCTGGCAGGGTCCGTGCCTCAGAAATGGCGAACCGCTCCCCCTGCGGACGGCGTCGCACCTCGAGTCCCCTTATTGTGTCGCCGAGTTCCCCGCGTCGGTGATGGACATCCGGCGGGATGATGTCGTGATGAGGCTAAAGCTCGCCGACGACTGAAGGCATCTCCTATCATCACACCCTACAATCCGGAAGGACCAAGATGAACACACTGACCTTCGAGAAGATCTCCTGCTTCGACCGTGAACGAGAGCCGGTTACCTTCAGCCTGCCCTTCGCCGAGGCCCGGCTCCGCGACCCGGAGTGCTTGACCGTCCGTGACGGGGAGGTGCCCCTGCCTCTACAGCGACGGGTGCTGTCGACGTGGCCCGACGGCAGCGTCAAATGGCTCTCGGTAAGCTTCCAACCCGATCTCCCCGGCAATCAGGCCAAGAGGTTATCGTTCGAGATCTCCAAAGCACCTGTTCCAGCCGCACCTGCGGCACGTATCGTGCTGTCCGAGGTCGCTACGGGCCTGCGGGTGGATACCGGACCGTTGGCGTTCACCGTCGGCAGCGAGGGTTTTCTGCCGGTTCAAGACATTTGCCTCGAGGGGGCGAAGCTGTGGCCCGAGTCGTTTGATGCACCCTTTCGCGGCTTCGTGTTGCGCTGTGACGGGGTTGATCACTCGACGGCGAGCGGGCCGGTCGAACTGGGGGTCGAGGAGGCGGGCCCTTTGCGTGTCGTGATCACGGTACGCGGCAAGCACCGTAGGGCAGATGGCGAGGGCTACCTCGATTTTCGGGGCCGGATCACCGCCTACGCGGGCAAATCCTACATCGAGGTCGAGCACCAGTTCATCCACGCGGAGGAAGCTCCCGAATTGATGCTGGAGGCGTTGGCGTTGACCTTCGCACCGATCGGGGCTGAGGCGTTTGGAGACGCTGCTCCCCATCTCGCCTTAGGTGAGGGCTACTACCGTACAGCGATTCAGGAATCCGACGGCGACCCATTGGAGATGGCGCTCACCACCGAGACCCTCCTCTACCAGGCCAACGAGCATTTCGTGGACAGCTTCTATGGCGATTTCTGGGTCGACTGGTGCGATGATCGGGCCGGCGTGGCGCTCTCGATCCACCAGGCGCACCAGAACTTCCCCAAAGCCCTGCGCGTGTCCAAGGAGGGGGTCCTCTGCTCGCTCTATCCGGTCGATGCGCCGCCTGCACCGCTGATGCAGGGAATGGCAAAGACGCACCGTCTGCAGCTCCACTTCCACCGGCCCAAGATCGCCCTCGATACGATCAGCACGCGGAGTCTTCAGTTTCAGCTTCCCGATCAGCCGGCGCTCTGTCGCGACTGGTTCCGTGAGAACAACCCGTGGCTTGAGGCCTTCTTCCCGGCGCAACTCCCCAATCGCCTCCTCACCTTCCTCAACCGGCTCCACGATGGGCGCCCCAAAGCACTGGGGATGTTCCACTTCGGCGACGCGCCCGACGCCGGTTATACGGGGCAGGGTCGCGGTCAGGGCCACAGCGTCTGGGTGAACAACGAGTACGATCGCCCCCACGCATGCGCCCTCTACTATGCCCTGACGGGACAGCGCCGCGTGCTTGACTCGGCGCTGGTCAGCGGACGCCATTGGCTGGACGTCGACCTCTGCCACTACAGCCCCGATCCCCTGATCGATGGCGGGCTCAAGATCCACACCCGCTACCACGTCACCGGTGGGGTGACCCCCTCGCACGAGTGGACCGAGGGCCTGCTCGATCTCTACTTCCTCACGGGGCGCACCGAGGCGTTGGACGCCGCGCGATCGGTCGCGGAGAACATCCTGCGCCACCTGGAGCAGCCGTCCATGCGGACCCCTGGTGCGACCTCAGTGCGCGAGGGCGGTTGGGCGCTGCGTGCATTGGTCGGCATGTGGATTGGGACGGGCGAGGAGCGGTGGCGTGAGGCCTCCCGTCGTCTGGTCACCATGTACCTCGACTGGTTCGATGCCTATGGCGCGTTACTGGCGCCTTACACCAGCCACAGCATGCCGCGGGTGCCCTTTATGATCTCGTTGACCGCCAACTCCTTCGCCCGCTACTTGTTGATCGAACCGCAGGGCGAATTGGCGGAGCGGGTGAAGCAGCTGATCGTGGACACCGTCGATGACATGCTCGCGCACTGCCTAGGCCCGGACGGGATCGCCTATTACAAGGAGCTGCCGTCGTTACGGCGTACGGCGCCCACCTATCACCTGCTGGAGGCTTTGACCCACGCCTATCGCATCACCGGTGACGAGACCTACCTCAAGGTCGCCAACCGCCAGTTTGCCGCGATGTCACAGGACACCGGGGTGGCCCTGCGCCCCAAAGTTGCCGATGACAGCGGCGCCGTCATCGATGGCGAGGGGGGTGGGCGCATCTTCGCCGACAAGTACACGTCGCTGCTGCTCTTTGCCGGCGCCGCGACGCCCTTGGGATTTTTGGATTGGTATGAGTATCCGTTCTGACGCGTGATAGGTGACGTGTCAATCGTCACTCGTCATGCCTTACACAACCCAGGAGGTCTACCCGTGGTACGCACAAACCTAGGAGCACGTTGGGAATCGGAGCTGTCCATCTATGAGGACCCCATCAGCGGGGCGACGGTCCATCAGTTGACGACCTACAAGGGGCACAGCAGTCACTTCTACTTCACCTACCCCTGCTGGTATGATGATGGTAAGAAGATCGTCTTCTCCTCCGACCGCGATAATCGGACGAATCTCTTCGGTGTGGATCTCGAGCGTGGCGACATCACGCAGTTGACCGACTTCGGTCCGGAGGAAGGGCAGGTCGGTGGCCTCACCAAGAACCCGGTGCGGGAGGAGATCTACTTCTACCGCCGGAATGTGCTGACGGCCCTGGATTTGGAGACACTGGAGCAGCGCCCGATCTACACACGACCGGAG
>Ga0334892_1002629_pt1 | contig 12535 bp, 8 predicted proteins | sample GraSluR3_MG_4_FD_207213 | JGI IMG/M metagenome (GOLD analysis project Ga0334892, IMG submission 207213) | Sludge microbial communities from methane-producing bioreactor in Wageningen University, Netherlands - Granular Sludge_15_04-R3 | ecosystem: Engineered > Bioreactor > Anaerobic > Unclassified... | reverse complement strand
TACGAGCCGACCCAAAGTGACGAGCTCGATCGCCACGCCGGGTAACGCCGATGGGGTCGCCATCGAGGAAGACCACGCCTATGTGGCCGATGGATCATCGGGCGGTTTGCGCATCGTAGAGGTGACTGACCCTGCCACGCCCATTGAGATTGGCGCCATCACCCCACCAGGGTACAGCCGTAGGGTGGCGGTGAGCGGGAGCTATGCCTATGTAGCTACCATGTCCGGAGGCCTGCGCATCATCGATGTCTCCGACAAGACGCAGCCTGACGAAGTCGGTTCGTTCACGACATCGGATGATGTCCTAGATGTCTCCCTATCAGGGACGCTGGCGCTCGTCACCAGTCGCTCGCGTCTCCTCATGGTCGATGTATCGGACCCCACCGACCCGAGCGAAGTGGGCTCCCGCAGCGTGCCGAGCCCGCCCAATGCGGTGGCGGTGAATGGAGAGTACGCTTATCTGACCGCATCGCCGACCACGTCCGGGCCGGGTGGCCTTTGGGTCATCGATGTCTCCGACACCACGAATCCCATCCGGGTCGGCTTCTGTGACACGCCGGGGACCGCTTCCGGTGTTGCCGTCAGCGGGCGCTATGCCTATGTAGCCGCTGGAACGGCAGGGCTGCGCATCATCGATGTCTCAGATCCGGCTGATCCGCGAGAGGTCGCCGGCTATGACACGCCAGGATCATCCTGGAACGTGGCCGTGTCCGGCGACCTCATCTATGTCGCTGATTTCTATGGAGGGCTGTTCGTGCTACAGCATTCACCGGCGACCTATCGGGTGTACTTACCCCTGGTTTTGAGCGACGGATAGGTCCAGCCGCAATGCCCTACGGTCCCGCGTAGTAGATGCGGTAGATGCGCCCTGCCCCGTCATCCGACACGAGCATACTGCCGTCGCTCGCGGCCACCACGTCCACGGGCCTGCCCCACTGCGACCCATCGGCCCGCAGCCAACCTACGGCGAAGTCCGTGACGGCGCCGGCGCTATCGCCGTCGAGCGGGATACGGACCACGCTGTACCCCGTCGGCTCAGAGCGGTTCCACGATCCGTGGAAGGCGACGTAGAGATCACCGCGATAGGCCTCGGGGAACTGCGTGCCGGTATAGAAGCCTAACCCCAGCGGCGCCGAATGCGCCGTCATCTCGACGACCGGGTCGGCAACGCCCTCGCAGTCGCCCTCGTTTCCGTAATCGGGATCGATGATGCGCCCGCTGTGACAGCGCGGGAAGCCGGCATCGTCGCCCTCGCGCACCAGATAGATGGTCTCCGGCGGCTGGTCATCGCCGAGCCAGTCCCGCCCGTTGTTCGTCGCCCACAGCTCGTCGGTCCCCGGGCGGAAGGTGATGCCCACGGCGTTGCGCAGCCCCTCCGCGAAAGTAGTCTCCTCGCTGCCGTCGGGTCGGTAGCGCACAATCGCCGCCCGGCGCGGGTCGCTCTCGATGCACACGTTGCAGGAGGAGCCGACCGAGACATAGAGCCACGCCCAGTCGGGGCTGAAGAGGACCGTGCGTGTGTTATGCCCGCCGCTGGGCAAGCCATCGACAATCACCTCAATCTCGTCAGCAGCCGGCGGATCGCCGCTCAACGTGATCCGCAGCACCCGCGTGGTCTCTCCCACATAGAGCGACCCATCCTCGTAGAAGGCCAGACTGCTCGGCGACGACAGCCCGGAGGCGACGACCTCCACCCCGTCGGCGAGCCCGTTGGCGTCACGATCCGGCAACCGTAGGATGCGACCGGCACCCCGCTCGGCGACGTAGAGCTGCCCGTCGGGTCCCACCGCCATCATCCGCGGCCCGGATAGACCCTGGGCATAGACCGAGGCACCGAACCCCTCAGGCAGCGACAAGGACTCGGGCGGCGGCACCACCTCGGTCGGCGCCGCGGCAGGTCCGCTCGTCGCCGTCGGTTGCGCATCGGGTGCCGGCGTGGACGTTGCCTCCACCACGACCTCCGTAGGCACCACCTCGGTCGGCGGGATCTCGGTTGCCGTTGCGGGCGGCAGCGTCGCCAGAGGCACCGTCGTCGGAGGCAGCTCGGCGGTCAGGGTCGCCCGTCTGGGGAGATAGCCCCCTTGACTCAGCCGCACCACCACATAGACGCCCACCACGATCAACACCACCAACACGCCGGCCCCGATCACACGCCAGTGCTTCCGCATCTCGCCTCCCTCTGCTTTGGCCACGTTATCTGGGCTACATTGTAGCCGACGGCCCTTCAGCGACAAGGGTAAACAAAGCCGACATCATAAAAAAGACCGCGTGGTCGAATCGACCACGCGGTCCGAGGATCTCCAGCCTAGCCCGATCAGCCGCCCGAGGGCACGGCTTCGGTCTCCACCTCATCGCCTTCCTCAACCTCGACCTGGTCGAGTGGGAAGACCGTCTCACACGCGCGACAGCGCGCCTGATCCTTCTTCGCGACCATCAGCAGACCGCCACAGAGCGGGCAAGGTTGGCGAAGCGGACGCTTCCACGACGTAAACTCACATGTCGGATAGTTCGAGCACCCGTAGAAGGGCCGTCCGCGCTTCGTGCGCCGGAGTACGATTTCACCGTCCTCGCAGTCCGGACACTTGACACCGATCTTCTCGAGCCATGGCTCGGTGTAGCGGCACGATGGGAAGTTCGAGCACCCGATGAACTTGCCGAAACGCCCCCACTTGATCACCAACTGCCCCTGTGGGTCGGTGCCCTTCTCGGCGCACTGTGGACACTCGCGCCCCACGTACTCCACCTGCTCGACCTTGGGAATCGCGGCATCCGCCGCCTTCAGCGCCTGCTCAAAGGGACGGTAGAACTCACTCATCAGGGACACCCATGCACGATCCCCGGTGGCGACCTCGTCCAGTTCGGATTCCAGCTCCGCAGTGAAATCGACGTTGATGAGATCCGGGAAGTTCTCCACCAGCAGATCGTTGACCAAGAGACCCGTCTCAGTCGGCTCCAACCGGCGGCGCTTGCGGCTCACATAGTTGCGCTGCCGAAGCGTGGTGAGGATACTCGCATAGGTCGAGGGCCGCCCAATGCCGTACTCCTCAAGCGCCCGGATGAGCGTCGCATCGCTATATCGCGGCGGCGGCTGCGTGAAGTGCTGCTCCGGCAGGAGGCGCACGAGATCCAGCAACTCCTTGACCTCCAGCGGCGGAATCTGCTGCGCCTTCTCCTCAACCTCGTCCTCCGAACGCGTCTCTTCGTAGACCACCAGGAAGCCCGGGAACCTCAACGTCGAGCCCGATGCCCGGAAGAGATAGGGCTTCTCCTTCGCCCCCTCAGCACCGGCAAGGATCTCGACACTGAGCGTGTCGTAGACCGCCGGTTCCATCTGGCTGGCGACAAAGCGGCGCCAGATCAGATCGTAAAGCTTGTGCTGATCCTTGCTCAGATAGCCCTTGATGGCCTCGGGCGCGCGCCCCACGCTCGTGGGCCGGATCGCCTCGTGGGCCTCCTGAGCCATTTTCGACCGCGTCCGGTAAACCGGTGGCTCGCTCGGCAGGAACTCGGGGCCGTAGTTGAGACTGACGTAGTCACGCGCCTCGGCCTGCGCCTGCTCCGAGACGTTGGTGCTATCCGTGCGCATATAGGTGATCAACCCTTCGGTCTCGCCGTCGCCGAGATCGATCCCCTCGTAGAGCTGCTGAGCGATCTGCATCGTCTTGCGGGCCGAGAAGCGCAGCTTGGACGAGGCCTCCTGCTGCAGTGCGCTGGTCGTGTAAGGAGCGGACGGCTTGCGCGTGCGCGTTCCTTCCTTGACCTTGGAGACCGTGAACACCGCCCGCTTGAGCGCCTTCACGATCGGCCGGACCTCGCCCTCACCCCGCAGCTCGACGTCCTCACCGTGGATGCGCACCAAGCGCGCAATGAAGGTGACACGGCCCGACTCCGTGCGCTTGGCCAGCTCGGCCTCAAGGGTCCAGTACTCCTCGGGAACAAAGGCCTCGATCTCGCGCTCCCGCTCGACGATCAGGCGCAGCGCTACTGACTGCACGCGACCGGCGGAGAGCCGGCTGCGCACCTTGCGCCACAGGAGCGGGCTGAGCTTGTAACCGACCAGACGGTCCAGAATGCGGCGGGCCTGCTGGGCATCGACCAGGTCCATGTTGATCGATCGCGGGCGGGCAAACGCCTCGGTAATCGCCGGCTTCGTGATCTCGTGAAAGACGACGCGTCGTGTCTGCTCCTCGGTCAGACCCAGCACCTCGTAGAGGTGCCATGCAATCGCCTCACCCTCACGATCGAGGTCGGTCGCCAGATAGACCTCCGCCGCCTTGGCGGCAGCTGCCGACAGCTCCTTGACCACGTCGCGCTTCTCGTTGGGCACCCGATAGCGCGGTGTGAAGTCGTGGTCCACATCCACCGACAGCTTCGAGCGCAGCAGGTCGCGCACGTGCCCCACCGACGCCTTGACCGTATACCCCTTGCCCAGAAAACGTCCCACCGTGCGCGCCTTGGTCGGCGACTCCACGATGACCAACTTCCCCGTCGGCTTGGGTGGCTCGGGCTTCGGCGGCGCCTCCATTCCGGCGTGCATCGGGGTCTCGCCCATGCGGAACATCTTGGTCTTACAGACCACACAGTGCCCTTTTGTCGCCGGCTGCCCCTTAGCAGTAAACACGGGAGTTGGCTCGATCATCTCCCGTTTCTCCCGACACTTCACACAATACGCCACAATTCCGGATTGTTCCGTCATACACCTTCCCACTTATCTATGCAGACACGCCATGAGCTACAACGGGGCGCATCACAATTCCAGGCCATTCAGCCACACGCCCCCAACTATCCGTGCAGACATCGTCGACGCGAATCATAACGGAGTGTGCCCTGGTTGTCAAGATCGACTATGCGCTGCTACAGCTTATCAAGACGGTGCTCATCGCGCAGCCGCTCCACGACGTCCCGCACTCGCTCCGACACGTCGCGCCGCGTGATCAACACCGCATCCGGCGTATCCACGACGATGATGTCCTCCAAGCCGATGGTCGCCACCAATCGATCACCGAACGCCATGACCATCGTGTCCTGCGTGTCGATCGCCAGCGTATCCCCCACCATCACATTGCCGTCATCATCGGCGGCTTGCACGTCCATCACCGAAGACCATGTGCCGATGTCCGACCAGCCGATGTCGACAGGGATCACCGCAACGCGCTCAGACCGCTCCATGATGCCGTAGTCGATGGTCTCCTTAACCAGAGAGGGCCACAGCATCGCCAATCGCCCTTCATAGTCGCCCACCTCTAGCGCCTGATCGAGTTCGGACAGGGTACCGTAGAGAGCCGGCATCCACAGCGACATCTCCTCCAGAATGCGATCGGCCCGCCACACGAACATGCCGCTGTTCCACACATAGGTCCCCGCATCCAGGAAAGCCTGAGCACGTTCTGCGTCGGGCTTCTCGGTGAAGGCCGCCGCCGCCAGGATCTCAAACGCCCCGACCGACCGCAACGACTCGCCGAGACGGATGTAACCGTAGCCCGTCGAGGGATAGGCCGGCGTGATGCCCAGCGTCACGAGGTAGCCGGCCTGGGCCATCTCGCGCGCAGCGAGCATGCTGTCGCGGAAGCCCGCGACGTCCTCAACGTGGTGATCCGCCGTGACCACAACCATCACCGCCTCCGGGTCCAGACGTTGGATGTGAAGCGCTGCCAGGCCGATACAGGAGGCCGTGCCCCGCCCCTGAGGCTCCACGATGAAGTTCTCCTGCGGCAACTGCGGATACTGCGCCTTCAGCATCGCAACCTGATCGGCAGCGGTGACAATCAGGACGCGTTCAAGGGGCAACAACGGAAGAAGCCGGTCGACCGAGACCTGGAAGAGTGTGCGCATCGGCGTCTCAGAGCCCTGACCGAGCAAGCTGAGGGTTTGCTTGGGATGGTGTTGCCGGCTCAAAGGCCAGAGGCGCGTGCCGCCGCCGCCTGCCATGACCACGGCGTAGAGATGGTCGTACATAGACGCTCCTTTCGGAAGTGGACTAGCTGTTCGAGGAGGGCTCAGGGGCTGAGCTATCTGACCCTGAGGCATAGACTGCGCCCGGCTCGTGGGCCCGCACGTACTGCAATCCACCGACCTGCCGTACCATACCCTTGAGCTCCATCATCACCAGCGTGCTGCTGACGAGCGCCACCGCGATGCCCGACCGGCGTGCGAGATCGTCCAGATGGCTCGGTTCAGGCGACAGGATCGCATAGAGCGCTGCCTCCGTGGGGGTCTCCGGAAGGATAGCACGGGCCGCCTGCTTGTCGGGGATCTGCTCAAAGTGCAGCACCTCGAGGACGTCGCGCGCCTCGGTCAGGACGTGCGCCCCATCGCGCAGCAGCCGGTTGCAGCCCGCCGAACCGGCACTCAGGATGCTGCCGGGAACGGCAAAGACCTCACGGCCCTGATCCAGCGCGAAATCCGCCGTGATCAGCGCTCCGCTACGCAGGCCTGCCTCGACCACAATCGTGCCCAAGCTCAGGCCGCTGATGATACGGTTGCGTGGAGGAAAGTTGGCGCCCTCGGGTGGCGTCCCCAGCGGATAGTCGCTCACGACAGCACCCCGCTCGGCGATGGCAGCCGCCAGGCGCCGGTGCTCGGCGGGGTAGATGCGATCCACACCCGACCCCAGCACGGCGATCGTCCGCCCGCCACCATCAAGGGCCGCCTTGTGCGCGATGCCGTCGATCCCCCGGGCCAGGCCGCTGACCACCGTCACGCCGTTGCGCCCCAACTCCTCGGCCAACCGGCGTGCCACCTCGCGACCGTAGACCGATGCCTTGCGGGTGCCGACCATAGCGACGGCCCACTCGTCTGCCGGCGTGACCTCACCCAGCACGAAGAGCACCGGGGGCGCGTCGGGGATCTGGGACAGGAGAGCGGGATAATCCGGGCTGGCCCAGGTCAGGATGTGGACGCCAAGCTGTTCAGCACGGACAACGAGTGCGTCGAGATCCGTGTCCCGTCGAACTCGCAGGAGGTTAGACAGCGCCCGCTGATCTAGCTTGAGGGCCCGAAGCTCGGATTCCCGAGCCGTCCACGCGGCACGGATGTCACCAAAGGCCTCAATGAGCGTCCGCAGACGCACAGGGCCGATACCCCGCACCAAGTTGAAGCCCAGCCAGTACCGTAGGTCATCGTGCCCGGCCATCGCCTCACGCGTCACCCAGCAGGCCCGGCATCGGGTGAATCACCAAGCGCCCACCCTCCAGATCGACGGAAACGACGATCTCCTCGGTCACCGGGATGAGGAGTTCACCACGGGGACCGTGGACGATGAGGACCTCGTTCGCCCCAGGGGCCGTGAAGAGCTCAACGATCTCGCCAAGGTGTTCGCCCTCGTCCGTGACGACTTCCAGCCCTTCCAGGGCATACTCGTAGACCTCATCATCCTCGAGTGGAACTGCGTCCTCAAGAGCGATCGAGACGATCAAACCACGCGTCGCATCCGCTGCATTCCGCTCATCGATGCCGACCAGCTTGAGCAGAGCGATATCGTGGTGCAACCGCACGCTCGCGAGCGCATAGGGCTGCTGCTGATCACCGAGGTAGAGCGTCTTGAGGCGTGACAACTGCTCCGGAAAGTCCGTCAGGATCTCCATACGCAGCTCACCGCGGACACCATGGGGTCGCTGGATGCGCCCCACGGCTAAGTAACGAGGCTCAGGCTGCCGGCGTCGCATACCTGAGCCCCTCATCATGGTCGCCACGTGAGTGGAACCGATGCTTCCATCCGGAAGCCGGCTTCCGCCATTCCACGACTATACGATCTCCAGCGTAACCTTCTTGCCCATCTTGGCGCCGAGCACCCGGGCCAGAGAGCGCATCGCGTTGATCGTCCGACCCTCGCGTCCGATCATCCGCCCCATATCCTCGTGATCGACCCGTAGCTCAAGCACGATCGACGTCTCCCCCTCAATCTCCGAGAGATTGACCGCATCGGGCTTGTCTGCCAATGACTTCGCGATGTACTCCACCAGATCTCTGACCGTGGACATTGCATTACCTCCTAAGGCTAGTGAACGTGAAAGTTGAATAGGATAGACGAGTTGATACCGTACCCATGCAAGCAAGTCCGCGAAGCCCGGAGAGCCATCCGAAGTGCCTTGAGGAGTGCGTACGCTCAAGCGTCTGTGGGGTGCCTCTGCCATCGCCCTCCCCCTAGGGCACGTTGGCATCGGCGGAAGGATCGACGCCTAAGAGCTAGTCTTCCTCCGCGCTTTCAGGCGCCGGCTCCGACGCCTCCGGCAACGCCTCATCGACGACATCCTCGACCACGGCCTCTGCAACCGCCTCGTCTTCCACCGGTGCCTCAACGACCTCGACCGCAGCCTTGACGGGCTTGGTCGCAGCCGTCGTGACCACGTCGGCACGTGCAGACTCAGCCTCGGCAACCAGGTGATCTAGCTCCGCGCCCGCGCGGAGTTTCTCGAACCGCTCCATCGTCCCGTGGGTCGTAAAAATGCGTGCCACAGCGTCGCTGGGCGAAGCGCCCACCGACAACCAGTGCAGCGCACGCCCCTCATCGATCTTCACCGTCTCCGGCTCGGTTCGCGGATTGTAGAAGCCGATGGCCTCCACGAATTTCCCGTCTCGCGGCGAGGTCGACTCAGCGACGACGATCCGATAGCTCGGCTGTTTCTTGGCTCCGACCCGGCGCAATCTTATCCTAAGCATATGCCTCCTAAATCAGTCCTTGTCTTGTGATTTTCTATATAGGCGTCGTCAACGACTACTGAAACAAACCCTGCAGCCCACGCATCTTGCCCTGATTCATGCGCTTGATCATACGCTCCATCTGGCGATGCTGGGATAGCAATTGGTTCACCTGCTGTACCGTCGTTCCGCTACCCGCTGCCACACGCCGCTTCCGACTTCCGTTCAGGATCCGCGGGTTACGCCGCTCCTGCGGCGTCATCGACAGGATGATCGCCTCCACGGCCTTGAGGCTCTCCTCCGTCTGGCGCTGGTCGATATCGACATCCCGCAACTGCTGCCCTAGACCCGGGATCATCCCCAGGATCTCCTGCAACGGGCCCATCTTGCGCACTTGACGCAACTGCTCGAGAAAGTCCTCAAGGTCGAACTCCCCCTTGCGAAGTTTCTTCTCCATCCGCGATGCCTGATCCGCATCGAAAGCCGACTCAGCGCGCTCAATCAACGACAGCACGTCGCCCATCCCCAGGATGCTCGAGGCGAGCCGCTCGGGATGGAAGACCTCCAAAGCATGGGTCTTCTCGCCCGTACCCAGGAACTTGATCGGCACCCCCGTCACAGCACGCATGCTGATGGCGGCGCCGCCACGGGCATCACCGTCCACCTTCGTCAGGATCAGGCCCGTCAGACCCACGCGCTGGTGGAACCCCTCGGCGATACTGACCGCCTCTTGGCCCGTCATCGCGTCGGCGACCAGCAACACCTCAATCGGGTGCACTCGGTCACGGATCGCCGCCAGCTCGGCCATCATATCGTCATCGATCTGCAGGCGCCCCGCCGTGTCGAGAATCACCACGTCGGATCCGCGAGCGCGGGCCTCCTCCATGCTGCGCACACAGATCTCCGGCGGTCGCGCGCCGTTCGGCTCGCTGTAGACCGGGATGTTCAACTGCCGGCCCAGCACCTCCAACTGCGTGATCGCCGCCGGACGGTATATGTCCGCCGCCACCAGCAGTGGGAAGTGACCGCTCGAACGTAGATGCAGGGCCAGCTTGGCCGCCGTCGTCGTCTTACCCGATCCCTGCAGGCCAACGAGCATGATCACATACGGCGCCCGTCCCTTGAACTCCAGCCGCCCCGGATCGCCCAGCGTCCGCACCAGCTCCGCGTTCACGATCTTGACGACCTGCTGAGCCGGGTTCAGCGCCCGCGAGACCTCCTCCCCAATCGCCTGCTCACGCACGCGCGAGGTGAAGTCCTTGACGACCTTGTAGTTGACGTCAGCTTCTAAAAGTGCTAACCGAATTTCGCGGAGGACAGCGTTCACGTCCTCTTCGCGCAGGATTCCGCGTTTTCCCAGACGGTCGAAAACGCCCTGCAGCTTCTCACTCAATGACTCAAACATCGGCATCCGTGATCAACCTTCTTTCGATTAGCGTACATTCTAACGGATAACGCAGAATCGTCAAGCACAAGACGAGTGCGCAGATCGTGGTCGCAAGTTTTATTTCCGATTCGCAGTTCACAGCGAGAGCGATCGCGCGTAACGCGCGCGACCCTTGTCAAAGCTTAGGAGCACGGCATAATAGCCCACATGAAGGACGCCGGATCGACGCCGCGCCGTGGTCGCTGTCGCCGCGGCATCCACCATCTGACGCGTGAGGTAAGCTGAGCTATGACGACACAACCCAGACAAGTCTCGATGATCCGCAGACAGATTGTGGTCAACCGTGACCGGAAACGGAACCGAAGCCGGACCGGTATCAGCCTGATTCTGCGCATCATCGGCCTGATCGTCCTCATCACCACCCTCATATCGGTGCTGTTTGTGGGGATGAGTGTCGGCGCCGCTGCCGGGGGCTACACGATGATCACCGAGGGCTTGCCCACCCCCGAACAGGTCGCCGAGGCCAGCATCGAGACCTTTGAGACCACCAAGATCTACGCTTGGGGTCCCGACATCGACGGCGATGGTCAGAAAGATCCCACCCTCATCTACGAGGTCATTGACCCGAATGCCGGTGACCGCAACTGGATCCCGCTCTCTGAGATGCCGGAGCACATCATCTGCGGCACCGTCGCGATGGAGGACCGCACCTTCTGGACCAACCCCGGCTTCAACTTCCGTGGTATCGTCCGCGCCTTCGTCGACAATCTCCAAGGCGGCGATATCCAGGGCGGCTCTTCCATCACGCAACAGGTCGTTAAGAACACCGTGATTCCTCTCGAGGAACGTTTTGAGATTAGCTACGCCCGCAAGGTCAAAGAGGTGTTGATCTCGCTGGAGCTCACCCGGCTCTACGAGAAGGAGACCATCCTCGAATGGTACATCAACACCAACCTCTATGCGAATCTGGCCTACGGCATCGACGCGGCGTCCCGCGTCTACTTCGGCAAGTCGGCTCACCAACTCACGCTCTCTGAGGCCGCCACGCTGATCGCCATCCCTCAGTACCCACAGCTCAACCCCTTCGATGCACCTGAGGACGCTCTTAGCCGCAAGCAGACCGTCCTGCGTCGGATGGTCGAAGAGGGGTGCATCACCAGCGACGAAGCGGCAGCAGCAGCCGACGAGCCCTGGAATCTCGCCGTATCCACACAGCGCTACGATATCATAGCCCCCCACTTCTCCCTCTACGTCCGCCGCGAACTCGAGCGTATGTACGGCCCGGAGCTGGTGGCAGGGGGAGGCTTGCGCGTCTACACGACCCTCGACCTCGAGCTTCAGGACCAAGCGCAGTGCACGGTCCAGACCTATCTGCGCATTCTCTCCGGTGAGGACCCCGCCACCGTCATCCCCGAGGCGATGGCAGCCGGCTGTGAGGCCGCGCAGTACATCCCCGACGTTCCCGCGAACCGCGTCGGTCAGGACTTCAATATTAAGAACTCGGCGCTCATCGCCATCCGCCCCACCACCGGCGAGATCGTGACCATGGTCGGCAGCGCGGACTATTGGAACACGGAGATCGACGGACAGTTCAACGTCGCCGTCGACGGGCTCCGCCAACCCGGCTCATCTTTCAAGCCCTTCACCTACGTGACCCTGCTGGCACAGGGACACAACGCCGCCCACATGTTCCTCGATGTGCGCAAGGCCTTTGACCAGGGGCCCGGCATGGCCCCCTACGTTCCGGAGAACTACACGCGCACCTACAACGGCCCGGTCAGCCTGCGCGCGGCTCTCGCCCAGTCGCTGAACATCCCCGCGGTCGAGGCTATGTCCATCGCCGGGATCGACAACGTGCTGCGCACCGCACACAGGATGGGCATCACCACACTGGATCAGGGCCTGGACCACTACGGGCTCAGCCTGACCCTGGGCGGCGGCGAAGTTAAGCTGATTGATGAGACCTACGCCTTCAGCGTCTTCGCCAACAACGGCACCATGTACGGCGCGCCCGTGCCGCCGGAGCAGCAGCGACCCAACTACCGCGAGCTCAACCCCATCGCGATCCTCCGCGTGGAGGACCGCAACGGCAAGATCCTCTATCAAGTCGAGTCGCCTGAGTCACGCCAGGTCCTGGAACCACGCCTCGCCTATCTCATCACCGACATCCTTTCCGACCGCCAGGCACGCATTCCCGGCTTCGGCTCACCCAACGCCCTTGAGCTCGCTGACAACCGCCCCGCCGCAGCCAAGACCGGCACGACCAACAACTTCAGCGATAACTGGACCGTGGGCTACACGCCCCAGCTCGTCGTCGGCGTCTGGCAGGGCAACAAGGATGGCGACGACTATATGATCAACACCCCGGGATCGCGCGGCGCCTCTTACATCTGGCACGCCGTCATGGAGTACGCCCACCGCGACTTGCCGATCGTCTCCTTCGCCAACCCCGGCGGCCTCCAGCAGGTGACCGTCTGTACAGCCTCGGGCCTCAAGCCGAACGGTGATTGC
>Ga0334892_1002628_pt1 | contig 12542 bp, 10 predicted proteins | sample GraSluR3_MG_4_FD_207213 | JGI IMG/M metagenome (GOLD analysis project Ga0334892, IMG submission 207213) | Sludge microbial communities from methane-producing bioreactor in Wageningen University, Netherlands - Granular Sludge_15_04-R3 | ecosystem: Engineered > Bioreactor > Anaerobic >... | reverse complement strand
GGCCTCGTCGGCCGTGCACATGGGCGGCCGCTCGCCGCGGACCGCGGCCACAAAGTTGATGGCCTGCTGGCGCATGGCGTGCACCCACGGCAGCGTCGGGCTCTCGGTGGTGGGCGTGGCGCCCTCGCCGGGATCGCGCATGATGGTGACCCGCCCGGGCCGGTTCGAGGCCAGCGGCGCCGGCAGATCCAGCTTGATGTACCCTCGCTCAAAGGCGATCAGGGCCGCTTCTTCCCAGGCCACGGTGGTCTGGTACGGCGACATCTCGATCACGCCGGCCACGCCCGACGCGCTGCGGACGGTCAGCACCACGTCGGAGGGGTCCACGTGGAGCACGGTATAGTCCTCACCCAGCAGGTGGCGCATCAGGTTCACCTGGTGGATATAGTAGTTCACGAACGACACATAGGACCGAAAGGCCTCGGCCGACATGTCGTCGGGGGCGGGGTCGTAGGACAGCTCGGGCAGCGCCTCGTCGGAGCGGATCAGGTCGGTGAACCCGGCCGCCACCCAGTCGCCGGCCGGCATGGTGATGCGAATGTAGCGCAGGGCGCCAAGCTCGCCCGAGGCCTTCAGCCGGTCGATCTCGGCCACGGCGTACATGGTGGCCGGGTCGCTGCGCTTGTGGTAGCCCAGCATGTGCCAGGTCCCGCTGGCGGCTACGGCCTCGGCCACCCGACGGCCCGCCGGCACCGAGCTCGCCAGCGGCTTTTCGGTAAAGATCGGGATGCCAGCCGCCAGCAGCTCGGGCACGATCTGGCCGTGCCGCGTAAAGGGCTGCGAGGCCACCAGGGCGTCCAGCTCCTCGGACGCGAGCATCTCCTCCGCCGAGCCGTACACATGCGGCACGCCGTAGCGGGCCGCGACCTTGCTCGCCAAGATCGGCCGCAGCTCGGCCAGCGCCACCACTTCGCAGTTGGGCACGGTGACATAGTTGCGTAGATGGGCGCACTGCCCCATGCTCCCCACGCCGACGAAACCGACATGCAGGACCTCTGTCATTCAATCTCCTATGTGCTATTTAAAATATCCAAAACCATACCCTTTACTATGAAAATTAGTTAAATGCCTCGAAACGCAAGCAAAAGTAAATTTTACTGCTTTATAGAATCCAGTGGCAAGCTCTTCGCGGAATATCGCTGCAGAAAGCCACAGAACAGTAAGATTGGGATCACCGCCAACAGGATCATGCTGGCGTCCAGGCGCCATTCGATTTCTGCGTAGAGATCTTCGCGGCCTCGCCGTAGGCGAGCACAGTGTCTGTATGGCGGTCGAACACATGCGCGATGACCCCACCATAGAGCCGTCTCTGGAACAGCAACTGCTCAATCTCTAGAAAGATGAGGCCATCTAGGGCCAGCCGCCCGTTTTCAGATCGGCATGAATCAAGTCCTGGGCCCTCCCAGCTCAAGAGCCATCGCAGCTAGCGCAAGCTTCATGAGAGTGCGAGACGCAACACTGTGATAGATACTGGCGCGAATGAGTGGTGCAACGCGCCTCCGGAAAGGCTTACGGCGACTGACCGGGGCGTCACCGCCTTTGGTGCATCGAAGGTGTTGTGGGCATGGATGTCAGATGCGTTCAGAACAGTCGCCGCGGCCTCGCTGACCGCATGCCCACACAGGTCGATCTCAGCCTCGGTTGGTTCACAAACACAGGGATTCACCACGCTGAGTGTGACAACGCTGCCTCGCAGGGACGCTGATCCACTCAAACCTGGCAACTCCCGTTGACTGCCACTCGCCTGGAAGGCGATCCCATCTGCCTCGAACGCTGCCGGCAAACTCCTCGCTCCCTGGTGCGCTTGGTACATGTCATAGACGTGATAAGTGGGAGTGGTGAGCATGCGGTCGCCCTCGGTCAGGATCACTGATTGGAGTACGTTCACCAACTGGGCGATATTGGCCATACTGATTTTGTCGGCGTGGCGGTTAAAGAGGTCCAGGGTCAAGGCGGCCACCAGAGCATCACGCAACGTGTTCTGTTGCCACAGGTGGTGCGGATTGCGACCGGGCGTCGGAGGGTGCCACGTACCCCACTCGTCCACAATGAGGGCGATCCTGCGCTCGGAATCATACTCATCCATGACAGCGCGTTGCTCGCAGATCGTCCGCTCTATCTGCTGGCAGCCCCAAAGAAGTTCATACCACTGATCGGCGGTGTATTCGGTCGCAGTCCCGGCAGTGCCGCAGTAATGGTGTGCGGCGAACCCGTGTAGCTGCCGATAACTGCCTAACTTCTCGAAAAAGCGACGAGTCCAGTCGGTATCATAACCACACGGACCGCAAGCGATAAGGTACAAAGGCGTGTCAAAGTCCCGCAAGTAGGTCGAGAAGCGGCAATACTCGGCCGCATAGTCCTCCGGGGCGAAATTGCCACCGCAGCCCCAGCTCTCATTACCGACGCCCCAGTAGCGAACCCCAAAGGGCTCGTGCGAGCCGTTCAAACCGCGCCCATGAGCCAGAGTGCTATCACCGGCGAAATTGCAGTATTCGACCCAGTCGCGCATCTCGCGCGGGGATCCCGTGCCCACGTTGCCGCAGATGTACGGCTGCGCGCCGATCAGACGACAGAACTGCAGGAACTCGTGGGTGCCAAAAGCGTTCGTCTCTACGGTGTTGCCCCACCAGATATTGACGCGACGCGGCCGCCTCTTCCGAGGACCAATGCCATCACGCCAGTGGTAATCGTCGGCAAAGCCGCCGCCGGGCCAGCGTAGGACCGGCACGCGAATCCTCCTGAGCGCGTCCACTACGTCACGACGTATACCACCGATATTGGGGATAGAGGAATCCTCACCGACCCAGATACCACCATAGATGCCCGCGCCAAGATGCTCTGCAAAATGGCCGTACAGATTCGCCTCAATGACAGCTCCGGGGTCCTCCACTGACACGACGACCCTGGCCCTTGGCATAATGTTCCCCCTCGCTATATGATCACACGGAGAAAAGCTCGCTGACTAAGCTAGACGTTCAGGCCGGTGAGCGTAATCCCGGTCACAAAGTTACGTTGCATGAAGAAGTACAAGAAAATCAGCGGCAACGTGGCAAGCAACGAGGCGGCCATCAAACCCGACCAATCGGCAAAGCGGGTTAGCAGTGCGTGATGCAGCCCCACCGCCACAGTGTATTGATCCGCGCTACTTAGGTAAATGAGTGGCCCCATAAAATCGTTCCAGGCACCCATAAACTGAAACAAGGCGACCACTGTCAGCGCCGTTCGTGATAACGGCATGACAATGCGACCATAAATGTACAAATCGGACGCCCCATCAATGCGCGCAGCATCAAAGAGCTCGACGGGCAGTGTTCGGAAGAACTGGCGCAAAAGAAAGATGTAGAATGAATTCGTAGCAAGAAATGCAGGCACGATGAGAGGCCATGGCGTTCCCACCCAACCAAGCCGGCAGAAAATGATAAATACAGGTACCATGATGACAGTATAGGGCATAAGCATAATAGCTATTATTATAATAAATATGATATTTCTACCCGGCCAATCAACACACCCAAGAGAGTAGGCACAGAGCGAACAACTTAGGATAGTTCCTATCATGGTCGAAATACATATCACTAGAGTATTCTTGAGATATGTGGGAAAGGGGAATAGAGTGACGGCACGTATGTAATTGCCAAACTGCGGGGTCGAAGGCCACCAGACCGGCGGAATCCGGAAAATGTCTTGATCGGCTTTGAGCGAACTGGCAAAGAGCCAGTAGAACGGAAACAAAAATAGTAAACTTAGAAAAATCATTACGAGGTATAGAAGTGCTTTTGTTGCATAGCCACGAAAACCGACTGCCCTGTCATCAAGCACGGTTGACCTCCTGAGGGCTATCTATCGCTGCCATACCCATAATATACCCATCGCGCCGACGTACGGAATAGTAGTAAAGTCAACACACTCGTGACCCCAAAAAGAACCCAGGCCATTGCGGAGGCATATCCCATCCTCATCCAGCTAAAAGCATTTTCAAAGAGATAGACGGCATACGTCAAAGTGGAGTAGGCGGCTCCACCCCAAGGTGTCAGCATATAGGCCTGAGTAAAGTATTGAAAGGTGCCAATTAGGCCTGTGATAACGCAAAACAGGATGGTGGGACTAATCATAGGGATCGTGATATGCCATATACAATGCCGTTGGCTCGCACCATCAATTCTTGCTGCCTCGTACAACGAAACTGGCACGCCCTGCAAGGCTGCAAGGTAAAGGATGGTTACACCACCTACACCCCACATCGATATCAACACCAGCGAGGGTTTGCTCAAATGAGGGTTCGAGAGCCAGCCCTGCCCTGGGAGTCCCATTGCAGCAAGAATGCCATTGAGCAGACCGAAATTGGGATCAAGGATGTAGCGCCACATCACCGAGAGAGCAACTACTGGTACCAATGAGGGAAGGTAGAAGATCGTGCGGAAGAACGATTGCAGTCGTAGCCGCGTGTCGAGAAGCAAGGCCAGCACCAAGCCCGCGAGGTTGTTAAGTGGCACGATACACCAGCTAAGGTATGCAGTGTTGTAGAGGGCCTTGCGCACCAGCTTGTCGGCGAATAGCTGGCGATAGTTCTCGAGACCCACGAACCAGGGCGGGGTGAGCAGATCATAGCGTGTCAGGCTGTAGTATATTGAAGCCACCAGGGGGTAGAGAAACAGACTCAGAAAACCCACGACCCACGGCAGAGCAAACAGTAGACCGATTGCCGTTTGGCGCCACGAGCGGGCTCGTATGGGGAATCGGTATGCCGTTGCAGACGAATTAGAGTGCTGCCCACGCCGGATCCGAATCCTCATTCTCATCCTCCTCCTGTAGCAGTAGGTCGACAAGTGGGTACACGGGGTGGTCGTGTTTCTCCGGCTTACCACTGGTACTCGTGATACAGGCAAGCGAACACTGCTTGGCGCTCGGCGCTTCCAGCACGGACGGGGGTGCGGCCAGCATCACAATGCTGATCACGAGCAGGTCGCACACCCCGCCACTGCAGGTTAGTTGCGTATGCAGGCAACCCGTCACTTGGTGGCCCGAGCTGCCGCAGCAAGCCATCTCATGCCATAAGCGAAAGCATCGCGTCGAGCTGCGGCTGCAGATCGGCCTGCATGTCACTCATCACAGCTTCGATGTCGGCTATGCCTTCGGCGACGATCTGCGACAACGCGCCACCAAGTCTGATGATCACCTCAGACCACAGCGGACACCGCGCAAAGCTCGAGCGCTCTTGCTGGTCCGGCGTTTGCCACCACCACAACGCCATCGGATCGGTCTCCTCAGCTTGGATCTCGGCTGCCAACTGCTTCTGAGGAACCAGGCCACCCACATGATCGTGCCACGTCTTCTGGCCCTCATAGCTGCACAGATGCTCTAGAAGCAGCCAGGCCTCTTCTTTGTGTCGTGAGGCGCTGCACAGGAGCCCGCCCCATGTTGCCCACACCTGATACTTCTTCTGATCCTTTGTGGGATGCCAGCCGAGTCCCGTTGTCTCCAACAAGTCTGGATTCCATTTCATAAGACTCTTTACCGCCCAAGGTCCCTCGACGACCATTGCCAACAGCTCTTGAGGAAAGGCTGCATTGGGGGCATCCATCCAGGGGGTGTATGTACTCGCCCAAGAAGACCACCTAGCGGCGCCAAAGAACTTGGAAAATGAGACAAGCCACTCCATCACCTCAACCCACTCGGGATTATCGAGCGTGAGCTTCTTGGTGGCTGGATCGTAGTACTGGGTGTTGAACCAGCCCGCCCATGGGTCGGCGTTCCAGGCGGCCGCGGCGGTGGGCATGTAGCCGACCCTTACCAAGTTGCCGCTCGCGTCAAAGATTGTCAGCTTCTCGTTCCACTCGAAAAGCTCCTGTAAGGTCTCCGGGCCGTGGTCGGTAGGGAGACCCGCCTCTGCCAGCATGCTCTTGTTGTAGTAGAGACCACTGTAGCAATAGTAGTTAAACGGCATGACATTGATCACCCCGTCGCGGGTGACGAGGTCCCAAGCTTGCTGGTTGAGAGAGTCGAGACCGTAACGCGTGCTCGCCTCGATGTACTCACTCAGCGGAGCGACAATGCGTTTGACGTAAGCTGCGTCGAGGCCCTCGTTGGTGATACAAAAGATATCTGGTCCTGCACCGCCCGCGAGAGCCGTCAACACTTTCTGATCGAGGCCCCACCCCGCCCCTGGCAGATTGTCTACAAGAATCTCGGGGTGCATCTCCATTGCGTCGCCACACATCTCCTGAAGGGCATCAGCCTCGGCGCCGGTGGCCCAGCCATACCAGAACTTGACCGTTACCCTCTCCTTTGGCGCAGGCATTGGCTCCACGATCACCGTCTCTTTGACAACCTTCTCGACGACCTTGGGAGTGCCCTCGACGATGACAGTCTCCTTGACAACCTTCTCCACCTCCTTGACTACTGTCTCGACCACCACCTCCTCCGTCTTGGGTGCACAGGCAGCAACTGCCGTGCCGGCCAGAACCAGGCCAACCGTGCTCAGGAACTGACGCCGACTGAGTTTCCTTTCACTGACCATCTCTGCTTCTCCTTGGGAATGGGCGCACACACTTGCGCCCCCACGACACGCCGCGTATAATCGACTTGCTAGCAGGTTCGATAACCTTGCTCTCTCCCTCCTTCCGGAGCTATCCTAGCATCCTAACACTTCGGGTACAATGGGTTTTCTGTCATGGTTTTGTCCACTTTCTGACATCACCGGGGAGACAGCCGAGTGGTAATGGATCCGGTCGACGACACCGCAGTTGATCTCATAGGGCTGGTCCGCAGTGCTTTTGCACATCTCTATGACTATGCCTTCTTGGAGAGCCACCCCTTGGCGACCCTGGTCGATGCAGATTGGGATCTGGACCAGGTAACCCGGGCACGGAAGCTGCGCCGGCTCCTGCTGGAATGCATCGAGGAGATAGGACCCCACGAAACAGGGGATGAGGCCTGGGAGTCCGATCGGACTCACGCTGTCTTGACATATCGTTACATCGATGGTTTGCCCATGGATAAGATTGCGGAGAAGCGGGGGTTGGGCGTGCGGCAGACCTATCGTGTTTTGAGAAAGGGGGTAGAGGCGATTGCCAGTATGCTTCAGGACCGGATGCGTGCGCCTGTCGCCGCCGGAAGCGCCTCTATGGTGCCATCTGCAATCCCATCCTCGGCGGCCCACCAAACCCAACTAGCCCAGGCTGAAGTCAGTCGTCTATACCAGTCAGGCAATATTGAGTCTCTGTGCGTGCGTGATCTTCTGCGCGAAGTGCTCACACTCCTGGCACCTCTATGCCGACGGGAGGGATCCCAGATCGCTCTCTCGATGGCGGGGGCCTACCCTTCCGTAATCGCCCAGCGGACGGTGCTGCGCCACGGGCTTCTGGGCCTTCTAACCCATGCCCTGGAGACGACCGCCCAGGGCGACCTGGCTGTAGCCGTCTGTCCAGCCGCAACCGGCATCCGCATCGAGATCACTGGCAGAGTTGACGACAGCAAGCGCCTGCCGAGCGACCCCGCCGACGAACAGCAGACAGGGTCTGGACAAGCAGTCGCCCAAACCTTGATTGAATCCCAGGGGGGACGTGTCGAGGTGGCACGGCGAGAGGGCCAGTGGCGAACGCAAGTCTTTCTGCCCACTGAGGGCCGGTCAACCATTCTCGTGGTTGATGATAACGCTGACTTGGTAGCACTCGTGAAACGTTACCTTACCGGTTACGCCGTTAACACCGTCGGAGTGACCGATGCCAGCGAGACATTACGCCTGGCAGGCGAACTCCGCCCCCGCCTGATCCTCCTCGACGTCCTATTGCCCGGCCAGGACGGCTGGGAAATCCTGCGAGGCCTCAAGAGATCTCCCGATACAGGAGACATCCCTGTCGTCATCTGCTCTGTACTCGATGAGCGGCGGTTGGGCGAGACGATGGGGGCAGTCGAGTACATCAGCAAGCCGGTGACTCAGGAGCATCTGCTGGCAGTGCTTGGACGCTGGCTCGGTCCACTGCGTCCGGCTGTGTGAGCGCGGTGAGCACTGACCGCGTTGTCAGTAGGATCTCAGTCAGCGACAAGCCCTCAGCCCGTCCCAGCCGAAGTTCACCCTTGGTTGTGGCCGTCTGCCCCTCGGTAGCGTGCGCTGACATGATGATCACGGGCGTGGCGGCCAGCGACTCGTGGGCTTTCCTCTCCTCCAGGAAATCCTGGCCACTAACCTCAGGCATTTTCATATCGAGAAGGATCAAATCGGGCCGATGAGCCCGGGCGAGACCCAGCCCCTCGTTCGCTCCAGACGCCTCCAACACGCGCAGCGCCGGATCGCTTGCCGTGAGCAAACGGGCCAGAAGACGCAGGAATTGGCGATCATCGTCAATGATCAATACCGTCCGCGGCCGCCTTGGCAGGCGGTCCAGTGCAGTAGCTAGATCCTCCCGGGTAATGGGCTTGGCCAGGTAGTCGTCCGCACCGAGCGTCAACCCGTAAGCTCGCAGATTTAGCAGAGGGATAGTGAGAACCGGCAAGTTCGCCTGCAAATCAGCCTTGCTTGCCACTTCCGCCCAGCGCTCGGCCCAACCAGCCTCGATAATCATGGCGACAGGTGTCATCTCGGCGATCAGGCCCACGGCACTGGCTACACTGTCGGCCATCACGAACTGAAAACCCTCAATGTGGCGCCGGAGCAAGGACAGCACGCGCCTGTCATCATGCAACACCAACACCCGAGGCTGCTGGTCATGCCCAGGGGCTTGCGCGCTCTTGACCAGGACGAGCGGTTGATACGAGCTTTCCTCGGGAAGCGGCAGGCTGAAAACGACCTTGGTACCGCGTCCGAGTACACTCTCGATCACCATTGTCCCACCATGCAACTCCACGAATCTCTTGCTTAGCGCGAGCCCCAACCCAGCTCCCCGTCGAGCCAGATCCTCATCGAGCTGGCTGAACGCCTGAAACGCCTGGACCAGCTTGTCAGGTGCGATCCCTCGGCCAGAGTCCTCCACCATCACACGCGCTTCGTTTTCCATGAGCGACACGTGCACCCGGACCGACCCGCTGTCCGTAAACCGCGTCGCGTTGCTCAGGAGGTTGAGAAGAACTTGGCGGATACGGGTTCGGTCAAGGAACATCGGTGGTAGCGACTCCGGCAAGTCCACCTCGAGCCTTAGCCCCTTCGCCTCGGCCAGGCCCCGCACCATGTTGACAGCCTCGCGCACCACCTCGGCCAAGTCCGTTGGCTCGCGGCTGAGGGGCAGCCGCCCACCCTCAATCTGTGCTAGGTCCAAGACATCGTTGATCAGCTCTGAAAGGTGGCAAGCGCTGCGGTACACGGCCAGAATGTCGCCCCGGTATTCGCTTGGGAGAACCACTCCCCTGTAACTCTCCGGGGCTGTGGCCATCATTTCGCTAAACCCCACGATCAGATTCAGCGGTGTACGGAGTTCATGACTGACGTTAGCGACAAAGTCGGCCTTGAACTGATATGCCTTCTCGGCAGCCTCTCGGGCAAGGATCAAGGCTTGGTTTGCCTTCTCCAGGCGGACGCAAGCTTCTTCAAGACTCCCAAGAATGCGTCGCACCTCGGCGCGTCGCTCCCGAGCCTCCCTCGCGTTCTTCCGAGACTCGCGCATCATGCACAACGCCCAGTCCAGAGCGGTATAAAGCCGACGGGAGCTCAGCCACAAAGCAAACGCAGTAATGCCTACCGAACCGACGAAAGCGACAACATCCCCCATCGGCGCCTGGGTGCGCCTCGCCACGCCAAAGGCCAGTATTAGGACAGCCCCGGCCGAGGCCCATATCGCATGCTGGCCCATCAACATCGCCGTGATGGGAAGAATCAGGATGAACACATAGAGGGACGCGATTCCGCTCAGCCAGAACGCGATCATTGTTACAGATATCGACATGCCGAGCACATAGACGCTGGCCGCTATCGTGGAATACCGAGCCTGAAGCCAATAGCTTGCCAATACGAACCCAAGAACCACACCAAATATCTGAAAAGCTTCGCCAGCCCATGGCTCAGCAGCGAGCATAACCAAAGTGACTCCTACCCATGCAGCGGCTACGGTCACGGGCAAGAGGGTGCTGAGAGAGTCATTAAGAAGATCTTCCATCGCCAAGTCAGGCTCGGAGCGATCAGCCCGGGAGAAGAATCGTGGCTCCATCAGCTACCCTCCCACCGTCCGCCTGCAGCACTGAACCACGCCGACCCACCGCCGGTAAACCCTACGCTCACGCGTAACTTTCCCGCCAAGCTGCGTTCCTGACGAGAGCCGAGTGTCTTGCATCTAGCTGAACTCGTTGAACGCCCCGTGGCCTTTGCGAAGCGATCCGTCAGGGTTGACAAAGTGCATGGCGCCAGGTATTCCGGTGGGTCCGTACTCGGGGTAGTGTAAGTCGGCCACCAGACTGTGCTGGAGAGCGTGGACGACAAAACCGATCCGCCTCTTCTGCAGCTCTCCCAACGTGTAGCGCATCACATCGACACGCCTTTCATCGTCCACTGCGCCCCACACGGTCTCTGTGGCTAGCAGCTCTTTTTCCATGCTGGCGGCATACTCAACCATATCGTCGAGGCTCGATTCATAGCTGGCCCTGTCCACGCGAGGCGCGTTCCAGATGTAGTAGGGATGTGTGGAGAAGAGGTCGCTCAGTTCTGCGGTCAGCTCCAGTGCTTGTTTGCCTGGCAAGTTGCCGATAGTCAGCGGTTGTGTAGCTCCTATGATTTTGCACATTCTGTAGCACCAATCCAGCCACCTGAGCTCCGCTGTCAATATTGGGTTCTCAGAGCTATCTGTGTAGGCGCCGTGCAAAGGCTCGTTGCACAAGTCCCAGGCGAAAACGCGTCTGTCTTCCCTGTGAGCTCCGATGATCGCCTCCAGATACGCTCTGTGCGTCCTCTCGATAGGAGCTGGATCGCGGGGCCAGGGATCCTCGACGTAGGCGAAGAGATCGGGAACTCCGTACTCGAGTTCGGGTACGATATGTTCCAGCGAGACCCCGCCAAAGTCACAGATCGGGTCGCGCCAACGGTTGAAGACTACTGGAAGTACGAGGATGTCGTGTTTCGAGAAGATTGATAGGCCTGCGTCAAGATTAGAAAGAAAGCGACGTCTGTCGCGCTGGAAAGAGGCCTCCGAAAGCCACCAACGGCAGAGGTTCCATCCAGGAAAGTGCTCTTTGCCTCTAGCGATCTCAACGGCCATGGTACCATTGTCGTGGTGCTGCCATAGATCGAGGCCGCTGGTTCCCCACGAGCCGCTGTAGTTGAACCCTCGAACCTCAGAGCATTCCATTACCTCGCTCCTCTCGATGCCCCCCTGGCCACATGGTAACGATGTTCCTCGCTCTATGGCGTCAGCACGGCCTTGATCAGGTCGGTGCGTCGCTCTGCCATCATCGCCATGATGTCGTCAGCCTCAGCGAGCGGTCGACGGTGAGTGATCAAAGGCGCTGCGCGAATCCTGCCTGTCTCCAGGAGAGCGATAGTCTCCTCCCACACGCCGGGGCTGCCCAGCGAGCCCTTGATGGTGATGTTGTTGACCACAAGGGCGTCGAGATCGACCTCACCCATCTGGCTGTTGAACAGCCCAACCAGGGCAATCCGGCCTCGCGGGCGGACAATCCGTGTGAGCTCGCGCACGGCGGCTGGGTTACCGGTGGCTTCGATGATGACATCGAACCTGCGCCCTCTCGTCACTCTGAGCGTCTCTTGTTCGAGGTCGTGTTGTTGGAGATCGATCGTTGCATCGGCGCCGAGCCGCAGCGCCAGCTCCCGTCTATCGGCGCGCCCGCCGATCACGACAACCTTACGCGCCCCGTAGGCCTTTGCCGCTTGCAGTGCTTGCAGGCCCACGGGGCCAGGACCAAGTACAGCCACATTGTCGGCAGGGCATACGTCTGCTAGTTTGACGGCGTATACTGCGATCGCCGTGGTCTCGCACAAAGCCGCTTCTTCAAAGCTCAGTTTGTCAAACTTGTGTAACCATGATGCCGGGTAGCACATCCTGTCGGCGAACCCCCCGTCCAGATTCAGAATTCCCGTCTCTCGGCGGTTCGGACATTGATTGTACCAGCCCTTGCGACAGTAAGCGCAGTGCCCGCAGGCCACGGTGCATTCACCCACCACCTTGTCCCCGGGGCTCACTATACTGACAAGCGAACCGACCTTGATGACCTCGCCGGACCATTCGTGCCCGGGGATAACCGGGTACCCGGCAAGACCGCTGGTGAAGTAGAACATAGTGCCTTGGTATATCTCCAGGTCAGTTCCACATGCCGCCACAGCTCGGACGTGCAGCAAGACGTCCTCGGGCCCAACAGTGGGATCTGGAAGCTCCTCATACGTGGCACGTTTTGGCCCATGGATCCTATAGGCTTTCATAGTTGCCCATTGCTCCTTGCAGGACAGTCTTCTACAAGCATCATTATTATATCGTCACGCTTGTAGACCGCAAGCAACGAGGGTGTTGAAAAACCCCGTAGGAGGTAGCGGTGAGAGGACAGAGGGGATATGCTGGGGGACGAAGGATAGGCGGGTTCAGCTACCAGGGGAGGCCAGGGGAGATGCC
>Ga0334892_1002623_pt1 | contig 12567 bp, 12 predicted proteins | sample GraSluR3_MG_4_FD_207213 | JGI IMG/M metagenome (GOLD analysis project Ga0334892, IMG submission 207213) | Sludge microbial communities from methane-producing bioreactor in Wageningen University, Netherlands - Granular Sludge_15_04-R3 | ecosystem: Engineered > Bioreactor > Anaerobic >... | reverse complement strand
GAACTCCAACACCTGATTAGTATTATCCCCGTACAATTTTTCCCAACCAAAGAAATTCCGGGATGCGTTGATGATCTCGATTTGGGTCAGCGAATCGTCACCGCGAGCCCTGGCGTAAGGCATGTGATCGAACCATTCAGAAGCGATCTGACGCCAGACCCCACCCTGGATATTGAACACGCAAAACTGAGCCGGATGGACTCCCTTCCCAGGGTCCCATGTCGCAACGTTGAACATGCTGGCATAATCGCATCGCAGGCCCCACGTCCGATGATCGCGATCGTACCGATACCAGACAAGATCCGGATCGATCGACTTGTTTATGATCTGCATACCCCATTTTGAGTCGGTAGAGGTCATAGGCACTCCCTGGAACTCCTGATCAAACATAAAGACGGTCCCCGTTCCGGGCTCGATATAGATGGTCCTCCGTTGCTTGTCTTTCAGCCCGTAGATATCATAATCTGGATTTTCGGGCCACAGGGCGTACTCGATGACCTTGCCATCGGTCTCAATTTGATTTATAGCTTTTATAATTTGGACTGCGTCGCCGTAAAGCTTGACCTCCTCTGAAGAAAACCATAGATCGGCCTCTGAGAGGGCGGTTCCTCGGATATGGTACGGACCTTGAATTATGTTAATCATTTCAGACTTTAATATTCTATTTACTTTATAGACGATCTTCGGGTCGTCCGGATGGTCAGGATCGGTATAGATATCATCGAATATTCCGGCCTGGCTGTTGAGACCTCGGACGGCTCCCCTCATCCCTATCGGATCGATCGTGAACTCTTTGTTTCCAGCCTTATACGTCCCGACTCGTTTTGCGGTGGGGTCCTGATCCTTGAAGCCGAGGGCTCTGATAGCATCGCTCGCCGCCACAAATCGCTTGAAGTTCTCGACATGGGTTCCAGCCAGGTTGGGGAGGTACGAAAATATATTCGCTGGAAAATAGTTCTGCTGCATCGAAGGCAGCTTCCACATGTACCAGGCCAACCACGAATATCCCTTCGTCGATTTGGAGTGACGGCGGGGCATCACGCCCATCGTATGTTTGAAGCTTTGGAGAAAATCGCACATCCAGATATTGTAGTCGCCAGTGACGTATTTTCCCATCACTTTTTCGACGGCTGGCGAGAACACCCACGAATCGAAAAGCCAGAAGTCTATTTTACAGAATTTATAAAACAGATCTCGGTTATCTTCGATTCTGGTTTTGAGGTGGTGGAGGAAGTTGGGCTCCGATCTGGAGGCCGCCCATTGCTCCTCTCCAAAATGGTCTATGATCGCTCGCCGAAGATGGAAGTGGTCAACGTAGTCGAAGCCGTGAATGCCGTGATCCGCCAGTCCTGGAGCGAAATGAGATCCGAGCGAAAAGCAATAGCCGCAAGACTCGCATTCATAATAGCCGTTGGCTTCGATCGCGGTATCCCGGAGGCAGGCGGGGCACTTCATAAGCGATCAAATCGTCGCTTGGTGTTCTGCATAGCTATTCTAAGCTCTTTATGATCTGGATATTCTTTGTATAATTTTTGCTCCATTCTAAGTAACATCCAGGTATCGTACTTATATTCAAGTCTCCTTCGCTTGCTTTTCATCTGATCTTTACAACACTTGCAGTGGCCGCAACAAAACTGAATCCAAGGATGATAAAACTCTTTTATCCTATTAGGAAAATTATAATATCGTTTCGTCCGGCTCATCTTATCACACTGTAATAAGTCACAGGCGACGCTATAACCTTGCGGTCCTCATCGCATAGCTGGCGGAGGGCTTCGCGGACCTCCATCACCGGATATCGTCCTTTCAGCAGATCCAAGATATCCATCTCAGTCGATCTCGGATTGGCAGAAAGGATCTGCATTATCTCGTTTTTCACCGTCATGCCATCCCCCACCAATGCGATACTGGATCTTCCAGGTCTCCAGGCAGCTTCATATTCTTGAACTCCTCCAGCTCTTCTGGTGTGAAGTAATCGGTCCACTTTTTCATCTAATCATCTCTATTAAATTGACGCCTCATATCATCATACCGGCACCTCAAGGTACGGGTCCGACATTTGAGGCATGTTTACCATGATCTCGGCTTCCTTGAATAGTTGACGGGCCATTTGCCACCAGGCGGCGTTGGATACTTCCGTCGCTCAGGACTCGATCTTTTGATCTCCTTCTGGAGAAGTTCCCACGCCCTGATGTCCATCCTCGATCTCAGAGGTTCCGGTATCGTCCCCTCCGGGTCCAGTAAGTCGCTGGGGTAATTCAGATGACCCTGCCACAGATGGATCTTCAGCACCTTCTGCCAGTTCGCCGGAATCTTCAGGAAAGGTGTCGATGTCCTCGTTGTCCTCCTGCTTTCGCTTTTTCGGATCGTGAATATAATTCACATGATTCGTGAACTTGAATATAATCCAGATAACGGCGTCGGTCGGAGTCTCCAGGATCGAGATGAATCCCTGAGACATAAGGAGTCTAACATCGATGGGGATGTTCCATTCTGAGATCCGAAGCTGGTTCTCGTCGGGTTCAACGTCGTCGGGTACTATGAGGCGGCGGTTGATATCGCTTGGATCTCGGACGGCCTCGCAAACCATCTCGGTTACGAGATCGAAATTTTCATAGAACGCTTTGGAATAATTATCGAACCGATCTTTGACCGAATCGGCTTCTCGGATGGTGTTTATGGCCGAGATCCGTTTCGCGTTCCGAACAAAAAAGTCTTGTGTCGGCGGAACGATAGCTACTTCGAGATAGTCAGGATCGGTGTTGCCCTCTACTTCGGCTTTCAAGATTTTTATTCTCTCTTTTCTTTCGGCTTCAGTCTTTGCCGGATCGTCCGATTTTTTCCGTCTGCCTTTCGCGTGGATTTTCCCTTCCAAGGATTCCAGCAACTCCAGTTCTTTCCTCTTCGCTCCGAAAGGAGTTAAGACGAGCTTCACGACGACGTGGTTCCGCATCAGCATGGGATATAGTTCGTTCAGCTGGGATATATATTAATCGGTTGAATCAGCCTGTTTCTCTAATCAATGTCGATATCGGAGGCCCGTCGAGCTTCACCCAACCGTCCTCCATCGATAACCCGGACCACCCGTCGTCTACGGTCCACTTCACCTCCAGCCACGTTCTGATGCTGGGACCCATAAAATCGCCTCCAAAAAATAAGATAGCCTGGATTGCTCCAGGCTCAATGGGAAGTCTCGCCGTCGATGAAAACGATATCGAACGGTCCCCACTTGTAGGTGCTGTCCAGCATCGCACCGGTCAGGGTTATGGTCCGCGTGTACCCTTCTGGAGACTTGTCCGGCTTCTCTTCCGGATCGATGAGACCGAACATCCTGATGATCATCTCGTAATAGACCGATCCGGTGATCACCGATTCGGACTTGAGATCGAAGAGGAGCCGCATGGTGTTGAACGCGCCCGCCTCCGGCCCGGTTGAAGAGTCATCGCCTCTCCAGAGCTTCTGCCTCAGTTCGTCTGTCTCGAAGGTAGCCACCATCTTCCCGACGATCTCAGGATCTCCGTCCAAGAGTTCGGTCGGTGTCAGTGAGCTATAAGACCGCTTCCGTTCGGCGTCGAAGCGCCGAGACAGGCTGATATCGCCAGACAGGACGGTATAGGTCGAAGGTTCAGACCCATCAACGTAAACGGCCCTGTTGGAGACCCCCAAACCCCACTCCCCGAGAGTCGTCACCACGTCCGGGAAAGTCGGCTCGGCGGCACAGAAGCCTTTGGCGATACCCTCCAGGCTGACATCCATAACCGGGTCGTCGTTGTTGGAGAACGGGAACGCGATCTCCTTTATCTTCGCGCTCTGGAGGTATTCGGTTCTGCCATCCGCCAGCTTCCCGAACATCGTCAGAGTCTTCGAGGTGAAGAGCCTCTGGACGACCTCATAGGTGAGGGTGTCGGTGTTGTCGAAGCTGGAAACGTCGCCTTTCCAGGACTGAGTTAACCCGTCAACGTCATCATAGACGTAAGCAGCGTTCCAGGGGTTGGCTTTTGTCGTCGGGCAGTTCGCAACAGCCGCCCCAGCAGGGGTGCTATCGTCGGCAAGGACCGCATCATCCGCTACCTGAATAGGCGTCGTCGGGTCTGGCGTAACCCAAAGGAATCCCGCCGCGTCCCCCCCCACCCACGTTCCGGATCGGAGATCGACATAGATGATCTCGCCAACAGTAGATCCGCCAGCCGTAAGCGTTTTCCCAGCAGTAAACGTCGCGGTTCCTTCGTTGAAGGGAACGCACTGACAGGCAGCCCCGATGTAACCAGAAAGCCTGATCGGAGTTGCAGCGGCATCGACGACTTCGACCCGGTTCCGCCGATCTCCAGACGTGACCTGAGCGTTCCGGAAGTCCACCATCAAATCTGAGATGAAAGCATGGGTGGCGGTTTCCAGAGCGGCTACGGTGGAGACGTTCGTGAAATAGACCACCGATTTGTTCCAGTGAGCGTAGACCGAAAGGGCCGTTTGTGCTGGGGCCGCATTGACGTTGGCTCCGGTATCTGATCCGACGACTCCAGGTTGAGTATACAGATCCTCGCCAGTGAGGAACGTCCCCTGGACCTCACAGAGCCAAACGGTATCCCCGACGACCTTTACGACCTTGCCCCTTGCTTTGGAGGTCTCACCATGAACCACGGTCCCCTGAGTGAGGAGGGTACCGTGGCCAGTAGCCAGAGCCACCGTATACACCGGAGTCGATACGTAGCTGTTTCCAAGATAGCAGCCGATCATCTCCTCAATGTAGTTCCCAGGAGCGAGGAGGAGCTTGCTGATATCTCCAGCCGCATGACTCGCCAGCATCGCCGAAGATCGCCGGAACGGTTCACCGTCGATCTTTTTGTCGTACTGCTTGTCTGGAACCTCCAGAATCGAGAAGTCGCCGCCGTCCAAAAGCTTCAGATGCTTTTTGACGATCGTCTCGGCAGAGGTTCCGGACTGGAGGGACATGCCGACCCCCCCTAGGGAGGGCCGGTTATCCATCGTTGCGTAAGCCATTTCAGATCACCTCACTCCACGATCAGGTAGACCCATATGGTCTTCGATCCGTCGAGCGTTCCGGTGATATTGATGTTGTTAAGCTCGACATTGGTTCCATTTTTCACCAGGGTCTGAGTGGCGTCGATTCCGCCATCAAACTTGACCATCATGATCTGATAGTCATTATCGATGGTCATATCGAGACCAAGCTCGTCAGTCTGGCCGATGGTGATAGTTCGGTCAGTTCCAGCAGTCTTTGCACTCGTCACCTGGGTCAAGGTCTTGAAAGCTTTCGTGGTATCCTGAAGTGCCGATCCCGCCGAGAAGTTCACGTACTCTGTTATGGCCTCGTCATCGATGTTGGTTCCCTCGAAGAGAATCCACCCAGTAAGCTCGCCACTTGGGGATACCGAAAGGGTTCTTGGAACGTCTGGCTGTGCCGAAAGGTCTCCAGGTGCCAGCGTGAACCCCGTCTCGTTGATATCCGTTGCTCCGACGATGGTGTCAACCGCAGCCACGATCGGGTCAGTGATGGTCTGGATGTGCAAGTAGGTTCTTGCCTGGAGAGTGCTTACATCAGATGCAGCTCCATAATAGGACCCTTCCTGACCATCGAGTAAGTCAGCGTTCAGGTTCGGAACCAAGGTGGTCGAGGTGATCACGAACGGCGCGGTTCCGATGGCCTTGGATACCGTCACAGGTTCGGTGAAGGTTCCCGTGGTTCCTGACACTCCAGCATCTGACGCGATAGTTCCAGCTGTGAATGCCCCGACTACATCAGCGTCGCCCTCAACCGAGAGATCGTCCGCTATCCTGGCATCGTCGGTAGAATATAAATGCTCTGCTTGAACTATCCCAGAATACGTCGCTCCTGCTCCGGTGGTGGCTCCAGAAGTCGTCATCGTTCCAAATGATCCCGCCCCGGTGGTCGTGAGGTCTCCAGTTCCAAGATTCACATCGGTATCGCCGAGGGCCGTGATATCGCATCCGTCCTTGATGTCGATGCTATACCTCAGCGTATTCCCGATGAAGGGGTCAGCCGAGGCCGCCCCTACCAGAAGGGCCACGATCAGCCCTATCAATATTTTCTTCATGTATCGTTCCCCGTTGCAACGGTTTAGATTTACGTGATAAAATAGGACGTTCTCAGATAAAAATATATCCGTTCCCTTTGAGCCTACAAGGGAACGGGCGGGGATTTATTTCTGACACTGTGGGGCTGCGGGGCGAGGATCGGGCGGTAAGTGCGCCCACGCTACTTTTCCGGGCAGTGATCTCAACCGCCTCAAGTTCCTATTTATACTTTTGTCGATATAGAAAGCGCCGAGGTGATACGCTCCCGCTTCGCTACCAGATCCACTTTCGCGCCGTGGCCCACTGGATCTCTCGATCCATCATTGCTATCTCCTCGTCGATCCTGGCGAGAGACGTCCTTTCGACGGTAGGCTTCTTAATCCTGCGCTATACTTGTCAGCCTCGTAGTTTTTAGAAGCTGTTCCACTATCTGGATTTTCTCGGAAATTTCAAGCTTGATCACGTCCACGAAGAATCACCACCATATAGCCGAGCCGCCCGGTGGCTATTCGCGCCCCGGAGCTGCGAGACGAAAGCCAAAGCCAGGGCAGCGAAACAACTTCTAAACACCGACTCCGCCCCCGTGAGCTGGCAAGAGCCCGAAGAGATCGCCGACGAGGAGATGGAGTCATCACTGGTAGAGGGCGAGGTGGTGAGCTGATATGTCTCTCGAAGAGATAGCCGAGGAGACGCCGCTCGTCTTCGCGGCATGGGTGGCCGAGATGGAGGGGACGACATGATCCGCCTCCCCCTTTTGGCCGCCCTCCTGATCGCTCCGGTAGCGGCGGAGTGGTCCCTCGCCCCCGGCATCGCCCCTGAACCGTTCACGAGCGATCGGCTCGCCGTCGACGTGGCCCGGCTCGCCGGGGGCAACCTGACTCTCGAAGAGTGGGTCGTCGTCCTCGCCCTAGGGCATGGCTACACCGTCAATCCAGGGGTTTCCATATTTGCTACAATCACGAAGGAATAATCTATAATCGATCCATTAGTTGCGCCAGGGTGCGATATTCGCATAGTCAAGATTTCAGAATCTTTCCAGTCCGAGCCTCCTGCCGACAAGCTCCACATGTCCAGTACATGTGTAGTCCGAATTAATGTCGCTCCTGGAATACTCTTGTAAAAACCTTGTGTAACTCCGTGACCAGCCGTAGAGTAATATACAGCTCCGCTATTCCCCGGAGCATCCCCAGATATTAATTTCGAGCGTACAATCACATATCGACCCAAATTCCCAGGTACATTCATGTTCATTTCTATGATAGGGTTAGTGCCAGTCGCACTCATCCTGAAAGTCCCATTTTCGTTATCGGTGATCGTGCATCGGTAGACGTTAAAAATAAGATCGGTATTTTGACTGTTAACGGTTATTAAATCCGATCGATATAGTGGGGGCGCATCGACATGGGACAAAAAGTTCGTAGAACCCCTTCCAGAACTTATCAAGGTGGATGTGCTCGCTATCACATATTTTTTTCCCCATCCCGCAGGTACGGTAAAAGAGTTGTGTCCCATAAGATCATATAATTCATAGACTGCGGCATTGTCCAAAAATCCTGTTATCCGCACGTTATTATAATATCCGGTCCCTGATGTATATACTCCATATGTTCCAGAGGTCGCTATTGGATCTATTGCCACTATCTCAATATCTGAATATCCAACGTGGCCTGACGGAGCCGCTAGATAAACCCCCGCAACGGAAGCGGCATTAATGAAATTTCCCCTAACCTGGGTCCCCTCGATCACATCTCCGCTAGAGTTTCCGACCAATGCGATTCCATAATCACACTCTTCGATGTACGTGAAATATATGGAATTGTCGAGCAAAGAAGTCCCATCGGTTATCAAGACACCATGCTCAAACTTCGCCAATTTATTTATTGCTACATGGTTGCAACTCGATTTTCCCGATATTTTTATGGCCGCTCCAGTCGAATCGTTTCCGGTTAGGGCGTTGAACTCCATTCGGGACCATCGCGTATTAAAAAATTGGATCCCAGTTATATTTTTGTCAACCGCGAATCTGGCTCGGCTGGCATCGAAATGAAATGCATCGCGATCTGAGAAATTGTGTCCAGACGATAAATTATAATCGCCAACAATTATAATGCTGCCGTATATATACGGCATCGCTGCCCACGCAGCATCCAGCACATCATCATCCGTTCCTGTTGCTATGATTTCTCCATCCTGTATAGCGACAGTATCAGACCCAGATTTATATACCACAATAGATGAATATATGTGTATCCCGGTCGCGTTCGTGATTGCATTTCCACCCATATCCACGTCACCGACAAACTCCGTCGCAGGTAGCCTGTTCACCGCCGATCCGATCCCTGTTATCAGTAACAGGGCCATTATCATAATTTTGAGCTTCATTTTTATCACACCGTCACATATTCTAATATGAGCGTAAACGTTCCTTGGGTCGCCGCACCGGGCGTTATGAACGCTTTGATTACCGACCCGGACGCATAATATTTGTTTGGGGTGTACGTGTCGTTCGTGGTCCCCTGAGCATCCACCACGGCGGCGGCCATCAGGCAGGACTCATCACCGTCCTTCCCCAAAGTCACCGAGCCGTCGTCGTAGGCCGTCGTAACGACCTTCCCCACGAATCGGATGAACCCGTTCGCAGGCATCGTGAGGAGCGTAACCTCATTATCGGCGTCGTCGAAAGGCACCGCAACGACGGCTTTCCGCACACCTCCCTGAGACGCCAGCTTCCCATCCGCCGATATCGTGAGCGTGTCGTCATCAATGCCGAAAGCGCACGGCGGCCTGGTATCGCAAACCCCGCCAACGCTATAAGATCCGTTATCGGTTGACCTGATCCCATTCTCGTCGACACAAAGTATAGCCAGTTCTATATAATCAGTAGAATTTAGATCAGCCGGAAGCGGAGTGAAGTTCTCCAAGAAATCGTCGGCGTCGTCGGGAACGGCCTCGGTTCCAGCAAACCGAACGATCGTATTATCAGAGAGCTTCACACAAATCGCATCGTACCGATGGTATCCTTCGCTGGCGGCTGGAATAGATTCAATCGCCGGAGATGCCCCGGCGTAAGCTTTCCAGATCCCCGCATTCGAATAATGACCAGCAGCCACATTGACAGAAGACGCGCTTGCCCTCGTCACCTTCATCCCATTAGGGTCGTTAGAGTCGATGAGAACGCCGTTCCCTGCCCCGGACTGGCGGAGATGCCACCAAGTACGGGCGAACCCTACAACGTCCTCGTTTTGCGGCGGAAAAAGGGGATAGTTCACCATGCCTGATCACTCTGCGGTATCGCCCTTGACTCTGATCTTGACGTAAATTCCCGATTTGGCCTGACACCCAACCGGAACCTGCCTCTTCAGCCAAATACCGTACTTCTCGCCAGGAGCGAGATCGCCGATCACTTTTCCGTCGGCGTAAGTCCTGGCCTGAGACCATCCTGCCAGCCCTGTAGGTGCGGTGCTTTCATCTGCGATCGTCTGGATAGGATCGGTGTTCGGCGTTCCAGGATCTTCGATATCGAAGCTGATCTTGTTATGCTCACATTTCGTTCCGACGACGTGCTCCACTTTCGACGTACTGTTGGAGCCCCGCGTGCATCCGGTGAACGTCGTTGATCCGCCTTTTGCGGTGTACGCGATCTCTTCATCTTCTATGAAAAACGCACCCGACGCTGGAAAATCCGAATTATCATCAACGGTCACGGTAGTTTCTGAACCTGCCGCCTCAAGCTGGACAGTGAGAGCGCACATCGGAAGGTTGTCTTCCATCCAGGCTCTGACGGCTTCATAAGTCAGCGATCCGTGGTTGTTGTGCTTGAACATCGCCCGGTACTCGGTGTCGCCCGCTTCCGATTCGGCTGAGGTCACGTTGTCGAAAAGGTTTTCGACCGTATCATCGGTGATCTCCGCCGAGGACATGTAGCCGCCGAGACCATCTGGAGAAGCTTCACCATCCGCCGAAGCCGTACTCTTCGAGTTTTTGGTCAGTATATCGCTTGCTGTAATTGGCATTTATATCACCTATACAGAATGTTTTTCTCTCCATCTCACATCGTAATCCATGTTGCCGGCCGACATCGTAGCCGTCAGAATCTCATCTGTCGCCCCTGCCTGGATATAGGGAAGAGGTCGCTGCCCGCTGATGGAATGATAGCTCTCCAGAACGTAGCGGGAAAGGTTCAACGAATCTCCAGAATCGCAGACGATCCTCCATCTGAAGTCGCCGAGACCCGCCAGTTTCGTCAATGTGTACTCTTGGAGGTCACCGTTCTCAAGAGCCCGGTCAACCTCCCACCAATAGTTTCCGTCATTCGAAACTTCGAGAACGGGATCGCTTGTCAACCCGGATATGGAGAGCGTGAGGACGGGATCGGCCAAAAGAGGATGCCCGATTTGGTATCTCATCACTAGAGATGACGAGTTTGCGAAGACGAGATGGTCAGTATCGAAGGTGACATTGGCCGAAGAGACCTTGTTTCGATCCATACGGGTGATCGATTCGACCGGATCAGCAGCGACGAGAACGGCGTACAAGATGTCAGGATAGAATGTGATCATGGCCTCGTCATGGAGAACGTCGGCAATCTCCAGATCGTAGCCGGTGATGTTATGGGTGAGCTTTGCCGCCGCAAGGTTGGCGGCCGAGTACTTCCCCGTGATCGCTATCGAGGTGAACGGCGCGTTCACGTTCCCAGCATTGACGAGCGGAGTTATACTTGTCGGAGAAGATGAAATTGTACCGGAAAGCTGCTGGAGAGATTCACCGAGAGAACAGGGCGACGTAAGGACAAATTCAACATCGCAATCGATATCAACCGTCCCTGGATACTGGAACGAAACGAAACAAGATTTTATGAGCCAGCGGCGGGATGAATCTTCGACGAGATAAGTATCGTCTTCATCCGGATAATAATAGTTCCTGATGTCGTAGGCCATAAGCGATTCGAGAGCCGACCGAGTGCGACACGTAACCTTGATCTTGAACTTGGTGGCTTTCGGGCTCGTTGAATCGAAATAGACCCGGTTCCCGGCGAGGACAGCCGAAGCTCGATAGTCTCCAGCTTTTGGGGAGTCTATGTCTTTATAGACTATGAACCCGTTGCTATAGCTTAATTCCAGGTCTCCGATCTGAAGGGTCATTATCTAAACACTACTATTTTATTGTCCGAAGTATAATAGCTTGTCGCCCTCCCCATGAAGTAGGGATGGTTGACCACGATCTGAGAGTTCAAGAGATCCCATCGAGACTCCATCGGCAAGATTCCCAAAAGGGCTTCGGTCGTCTCAGGATCGATATCCATCATGAGGGCAGACCATTTTTCCGCCAGTTCAACGCTGGCATCGCAGTTGAACGAACACGGGAACCAGGGGATGATCCGGACTCCGAAATACCTGAAATGGACATATAGGCGAGGATCTCCGCGCTCGATTATGATGGTATCTCCATTGAGCTTGCGCCCGGGGGTGTTCGCGGCGATCTCGAAAACTGGATCGTAGGTCGTCTTCCAGAACTCGGCGAACGCTTTCCGGCAACATTCAGGATATCCCAAAAGCTCCCCGATGGATACGTTATCTGCATCGCCCGACTTGTCAGGCTGGGACGCGTTTACGATTGCAGCGGCCACGTCCAGGTCTCGCGCCAGGACTCCATAGACGAGGGTATCCGGTCCAAGATCAGTACCGTCCTGGTGAGTATGCGAGAATCCTCCACCTGCCTTAACTCGCCTGATGGACTGGAACACCAGCCCGTCTTTCATGATCTGGTCTATTTGGTGGTCATAGTCCTGCGGATTCAGATGGTACATCGAAGCTTCGCGCATCCCTCGCCTGACAGACTCATATTCGGCTTTCGCTAATAGTGAGTTTGCATCCCGGAATAGATCTCTGATCCAGCCATGACCGTAAGCCGGAAGGATCTCAGAATACGGCATCGGAGGATTGATCTTATCTTCCACAGCCGCAGCCTCCTTTTTGGTTTTGCGATTTATCCTGTTGCTGGAGTTGGTCAGGGGGAGGAGGTGATCGCCATGTCCCGTTCTGCATTTTTCCGACGAAATTTATTCGTTGGCCTTTCATATAAAAGTCATCATAATAATCAGGCACGTCTAACGCCATCTGGATGTTTGGCATAAGACCCTTGATCCTCGTTTCCAGAAATTCGTAGAGCCCGTAATAGGCTTCGCAGAACACTGTCTTTCGTCTCGGATCGCCGCCTTCTCCTTCACCTGGACACCCCCCACCACAAATCTCAAAATATCTGCATCCAGCGCACTCAGTTTGTTTCAAGACTTCGGCTCTGGCTTGAGTTGGTCTTTCGGCTCGGAGATAGAACCCCTGCTCAAAACACCGATCGCATCTGGCGATAGATCCATCCGGCATGATGGTCTTGCACATCGTAGTCAGATAGTCACACCGGGCCACGATACAACATGCCAATGGCCCGCACCCGATCAGGTTGTCGATCCATTCCCTGACAGGGAGGCATTCGAATCCGGGATTTTCCAAGGTGGCT
>Ga0334892_1002622_pt1 | contig 12571 bp, 7 predicted proteins | sample GraSluR3_MG_4_FD_207213 | JGI IMG/M metagenome (GOLD analysis project Ga0334892, IMG submission 207213) | Sludge microbial communities from methane-producing bioreactor in Wageningen University, Netherlands - Granular Sludge_15_04-R3 | ecosystem: Engineered > Bioreactor > Anaerobic > Unclassified... | reverse complement strand
TCGGTCTCGTTCGCTCACTGTGCCCACAACGCTGCGCTCGGCCCGTCACGTGCGGTGGCGAGCGCAGAGGCCAAGGAGCGGATGCGCGAAAGGAGGTGCCACCGCGTTAGCCAAAAGGTCGGGTTCGTGCGTCCTAGTCGGTTACCCTAGAGATTAGGAGTGAGAAGAGATGAGTAGAGCCAAATGGTTTGTGATGGCGCTGGTAGCCATCATGCTGCTTGGCCCGGCGCTGGTAGCTTGCCAGCCCGAGGTGGTCGTGCAGACGGTCGAGAAGATCGTCGAAGTCGAAAAAGAGGTTGAGAAAGAGGTCGAGAAGATCGTCAAGGAGACGGTCGTCGTCACGGAAAAAGAGGTCGTCGAGATCGCCGTGACGCCCGAGCCCGAAAAGGAGCTCGAGGGCACCATCGTCATCAGCCTCCCTGGCAACGACACCCAGACTTGGGAAAACGTGGCCATGGCCTATGAGGCGCTCCACCCCAAGGTGGACGTCCGCGTCGAGCTCAAGCCGGGCGACGGCTACCAGGAGTGGATCCGTGCCCAGTTCGCCGCCGGCACCCCCGAGGCCTCCTACATGGGCGCCAACGTGGTGGCCGACCTGCTGCAGGCTGGCAAGTTCCTGGACCTGGCCCCCTACTTTGACAAGACCAGCCCCTACACCAATCAGCCCTGGCGCGAGGACATGGAAGAGTGGGCCGTCGACGCCATGACCGACCCCATCGAGGGCAAGGCGCATGTACTGAACCTGGAGACCGTGCAGGTGCTCTGGTTCTACAACAAGCGCATTTTTGAGGAGGTGGGGATCACCGAGGTCCCGTCGCAGCCGACCTGGGACGAGTTCGTTGGCTGGTGTGAGAAGATCAAGGATGCCGGCTACATCCCCGTGGCCCAGGCAGGCGACTATAACGCTTTCTGGTCAGGCTCCTTTGGTTGGGTAGTTCGCACCTACTCGGACCAGTACACCCGTCACGAGCAGCCGCTAACGCGCTGCCAGCCGGACGACTGGTGCTTCCGCGAGGGGATCGACGACAAGTGGGAGTACGACCCCACCGACCCGTTCAATGATGACCCGGACAAAGTCACATTCAACGGTGTGCGTCAGTACAAGGCCCTCTGGGAGGGCGACATTGACGTGAACGGCCCCGGCTGGCGGGACATGTACGAGAACCTGGCTCAGGTTTACGGTCCCATGACCCAGCCCGGCTGGATCGGCACAGTCGATGCGCTGCCGCTGTTCCTGACCCAGCGAGCGGCCATCATTCTCAACGGTGGTTGGTTCTTTACCACCTTTGAGAAGAACATCGCCTCCTTGGCTGAGGGCACCTATGGCGGGGACGATGCCACGCCGGTGCCGGGCGCCGAGCGCGCCGAGGTGTTCGAGATGGGCACGTTCAACTTCCCGACCATGACGGGCGAGCTGGTGGATTCACCCGCGCGCACCATCGAGGTCAACATCGGCTTCTGGGGCATCCCCAAGAAGGATCAGGCCCAGAACGACCTCGAAGTAGACTTTCTCATGTTCGTGACCAGCCCGCAGGGGTATGGCATCTATCTCCGGAACAAGCTGGATCAGAACAACCTGAACGGTGGCATTAATGGCCCGCCGGTCGTCAAGAATGTGTCGCTGCCGGGCATCTATGCCGAGCGTTTCTCCAGCATCAAGTTCATCGGCAACCAGCAAAAGGCTGGCCCGGGCAACTGGCGATCGCGCGGCATGGCCGACTATCAGCCCACCGTGCGCACCTGGGTGGACCTGAACCAGCAGTACTTTAACGGCGAGATCGAGATCCAAGAGTTCCTCGATGCTTGCCAGCAGAACCTGATGGACAACTTTGAGGAGATGCTGACCGAGCACCTGCGCTGGGCCGAAGGGCTCGCGGCGCTCGACACTCCCGAAAAGCAGCCGGAAAAGATCGAATAGTCTCCCTGGCAGTTGCTGCCGAGGGTTGGGGCCTCCCAAGGCCCCAACCCTCTCTCGCCAGAGCATAGTGTTCGCCCAAGGTTGGAGGAAGCATGAGTGTAAGCTCTCGCGCCCCACATGGCGCCCGGCATCGGTGGCCAACGATCACAAGGCGCCGAGCCATGCAACTGCTCGGCCTCTTGTTAGCGTTGCTTTGCCTGACACCTTTGCCCGTTGCGGCGGATAGCCGCGTGAGTTGGGATTTTACCGCTGAGAACTCGATTCTCAGCATTGCCGCTTCGGCCGATAGTAGCGCTATCGCCGTAGCCGCCCGCGACAACCGCGTATACCTGTTTGACGGAGAAGGCAACCTCCAGTGGCAGTGGGAGGGGCGCAATTCGATGACGGGCGTGGATATCAGCGACGACGGATCGCTGATCGCCACCTCGAACCTGGATCGGTACCTGCGCCTCTTTACTCGCGACGGCGAGCTGTTATGGGAGTTCCAGGGGGCGCGTGGGTTCATCGACTGCGCCATCACCAGCGACGGCGAACATGTCGTGGGCATCTCCCTCGAGGGCCGTACGATGAGCATGCTCGCCCGTGATGGCACCGAACTCTGGACCAAGAACCTAATCATGCCCCTCTATACGGTCGATATCTATGGCACTGGTGACAATCGCCGCCCGGTGGTGGGCACCGGCGACTCGCAGATCCGCATCCTGAACAAGGATGGCGATCAGCTTCTGGCGATTCAGCTGGACGCCTATGTGCGCGACGTGGCCGTGTCGGCCAATGGCGCCCGCATCGCGGCAGCGCTCGAGTATGGCTCCATCGTGTATGTGAACGGCGCCACGGGTCAGGTGATCTGGCGCCACGAGACGCAGCGGCCCGGCACCGGCGACCGCTCCCGTGGCATCGGCATGAGCGATGACGGCCAGGTCATCATGGCTGGGGTGTCGTACGGGAACGTATTTGTCTATGATGCTGAAGGGAACATACAGCAGAGCGCCAAGGTCTCCGACCAGCCCATTGAGGCCATTCTGGTCTCGCCGGACGGGTCTCTGTTGGTGTATGGCGGCCAAGACAACCTGTTGCGGGCGATCGATCGGGCCCACTTTGGGGACTTAATCACCGGGCAGGCTCGCGCCCGTCGCAATCTGACCATCGGTATCGTAGCCGGCCTAGCGATCATCGTAGCCGCCTTTGCCATCCTCGTGAGCGTCACCGAATGGGGACGTCACGCCTGGCACGAGACACTGGCACCCTCGCGACGGCTGCTCGCGGCCATGTGGCGCTCACGCATCTCGTACCTGATGCTGCTGCCCACCTTTGCCCTACTGCTTACGTTCAACTATTACCCGGCGTTCTCAGGCCTCTACCATGGCTTTACGCGGTGGACGCCCGGCCTCAAGGCCCAATGGATCGGTCTCCAGAACTATCAAGCCGCGTTCCGCAACGAGTATCTCTTTGTGGGCGTCAAGAACGCCGTCATCTTTATCGTCACCGGCTTTTTGCAGTTGCTTTCACCGCTACTGGTGGCCGAGTTGATCTTTAACCTGACGTCGCCCAAGGCGCAGTACTGGTGGCGGACCATCTTTATCTTTCCGATGGTGGTCCCGGGCGTGGTCAGCATCCTCCTCTGGGTCAATATCTATGACCCCAACTATGGCATGTTGAACAAGGCGCTAGAGCTCTTTAACCTCACCCACCTGCAACGCGTGTGGCTGGGCGACGAAAAGATCGCATTGTGGGCTATCATCTTTATGGGATTCCCCTGGGTGGGAGCGTTGGCCCTGCTGCTCTTTTACGGAGGGCTCATCGCCATCCCCACCGAGCTGTTCGATGCGGCCAAAGTGGACGGCTGCAACTTTTTCCAGCGCTTCTGGAACATTGATCTGCCATTGCTGCTGACGCCCATTAAGACGCTGGTGATCCTGGGATTCATCGGAGGTGTACAGGCCTTTGGCAATGTGTTCCTGACGACGGGCGGAGGGCCAGGACATTCGACCTACACGCCCGCCCTGGAGATGTACTATCAGGCCACCCTCTTTGACCGCATGGGCTCGGCGTCGGCCATCGGCACGCTGCTCTTTGTGGTCATCTTGACGGGAACCATCTTGAACATGAGGTACATCCGGGGCAGCGAAACCGAGTACCAGGCCTAAGGAGGGATAATAACCTATGGCAACCCCTATGATCCCGCCAACCACGCTGCCGCCGCGACAACTGGACGCCCATCCCAAGGGCGGAGCCAAGGGCCGAGAGAGAATATCCCAGGCGTTCCTGCATCTGAGTCTGATCATTATTGCCAGCCTGACGCTCATTCCGATCATGAACATGCTGACCATGTCGCTCAAGGATAACGGCCAGATTTATGCCCGCTTCTGGTCGCCGCCGAACCCAGCGCGCTGGCAGAACTATGTGTCGGGTTTCCAGGCCATGTGGGGCTATATCGTCAACTCGCTGATCGTGTCGGTGAGCTCCATGGCGGGCGTGGTGATCCTCGCATCCACCAGCGGGTATGTTTTCGCGCGGCATCGCTTCCCGGGGCGAGAGACCCTCTATCTGGTGGTGATCTCGCTGATGATGATCCCGGGCATGATGACGCTGTTCCCCAGCTTTATGCTGATGAACGACTTTGGCCTGCTGGACACCCGCTGGGCCTTGATCCTGCCGTGGATGTCGGGCGGCCAGGTGTTCGGCATCCTGATCTGTCGCGGCTACTTTGCGGGCCTCCCGCAGGAGCTGTTCGAGGCCGCCAGAATGGACGGCGCCCAGGAGCTCGAGCTCTTTTTCCGGATCGCGATTCCGCTCTCGTGGCCCATCATGGTCACGCTGGCGATCATGAACCTGGTGGGCACCTATAACGACTTTTTGTGGCCATTGCTGACCATCTCGAGCCCATCCAGGCAAGTGGTGGCCGTTGGCCTGCGCGAGTTCACCTCGCAGCATGGCATCACGGACTGGGGCCCCCGCATGGCGGCCTATACCGTGGCCACGATCCCGTTGCTCCTGCTGTTCCTATTTGGCATGCGCTACTATATCCAGGGCGTCACCAGCGGCGCCATCAAAGCTTAGCGTTTCGCGCGTCACGCCGAGCCCCTCTGCCAAGGCGGGGCTCCCTCGGTACCAGGCAAGTTGAGGAGTCGCCATGAAGATCGGCCTCGATGCTCTCACCATCACTCTGATCACCAACGACCCGCTCGAGATCCTGCAAAGGATCGTCGACTATGGCCTTGAGGGCGGCCAGCTCAGCTCGGCCGCGCTGGGCCAGCAATCGGATGCGTACCTGGCCGAGTTCATGGCCTACAAGCGGGACCATGACCTGTACCTGGAGCTGACCGGCAGCGGCATCAACCCAGGCAAGACCAACCGCCCGGTGGACGAGATCGTGGCCGGGTGGGAGCCGCTGTTCCCGCTGGCAGAGCGACTGGAGGCCGACATCCTGAACACCTGCTTTGGCCTCTTTCCGCTGCGGATGCAAGAATCGCCCAGCTTTCAGGAGCAGTACGCCACCGCCACCGAGGTCCTGCGGAAACTGGCTCCCATGGCCGCCGACCACGGCGTCACCATCACCGTGGAGCTGCACGTGGACCTGACCAGCCGCGAGCTGGCGCGTCTCATCGAGGCGGTGGATTCGCCGGCGGTGCGGGTCAACCTGGATACGGCCAACCCGTTGGGTCTGCTGGAGGACCCCGTGGAGGCGGCCCGGGTGCTAGCGCCCTATGCGGCGTCCACCCACTACAAGGATGGCTGCATCCACACGACCGACGAGGGCTATACCTGGCAGGCCGGCGCGCCGTTGGGTACCGGCCTGGTGGATATGAAGGCGGTCACCACCCTGCTCTACCAGCACAATCCCGACATTCACCTGAACTATGAGGACGGCTGGGGTAGCATCGGCATCCCCCTTTGGGACGAGGCGTTCGTCAACAGCTTTCCCGAGCTGACGCCAGCGGAGATGGTCCGGTTCTTGCGGCTCCTGGAAAAGGGGAACCGCGTGTTCGAAGTGATGCAGCACCATCCGCGCCCCTCGTCGAGCAAGGCGATGGACGGCGCCCGGATGATGGAGATGCGCTGCCGACACAGTGCCGCCTTCTTGCGCGACCTCCGTAAAGAGATCGTGGCTGAAGCTAGCTAGTCCCCCCCCCCATGCAGCGGCGGCGCTCGACCCTAGCCGGGACGGCGCCGCTGTTGTGCGTCGCAGCACGGTCATATCCACCCCGCTGACCATCATCGCCTATTCTGTAAGCGTGGCATAAAATCATGCCATAGGGTCTTGCGCTTACGAGTTCCTTGCTATATGATCGCCCTATATGAGTGATCAAGATAAGGACCAGCGATGAGCAGCACCACTACCGCCAAACGCGTCGCAGAGCTAACCCGCCAGATCGCCTTGCTGCAATCCGAGATCGCGGAACTGGGCTGGGACACCAACTTTGGCATGTTCACCCGTAACGCCTTGCTCCGCCACTGCCGCTCGCTACCGGGCGACGTACGGCAGGTGGCGTTTGTGGATCTGGAGGCGATCCATTCGCTGAACCTCCTCTATGGCTATGCCGAGGTGGATGCCCGGGTGCGGGCCACCTTTGACACGCCCTGGCGAACCCTGCACACGGTGGCGCGCTGGTTCTCTGGCGACGAGATCGCCGTCGTGTTCGACGAGGAGGCCAGCACCGAGCAGGCCCGCGCCCAGATGTGCGAGCTCGAAAGCCGCGCGCAGGCCCAGGGGCTGGGGTTTGACTGGGCGCTAGGCCGCTGGGAGACCGGCAGCGAGAGCGTCGAGGAGGCCGTGGCCCGGCTGGCCGAAGAGGTCCGCTGCCGGGCGCTGGAAGAGCCGTGCGACAGCGGGCGGCCGGTGGAAGCCAGCGTAGAGCTATCGGGCCTGCCGCGCCGACGAGGGCTGATCGAGCGGCTACAGCGGCGCTTGGCGCGCTCCAGCGAGCCGCTGACGCTGATCCACGCGGACCTGGATGGCCTGCGGGTGATCAATGCCGTGCATGGAAGCCAGTCGGGCGACCAGGCGGTGCTGGCCGTGCTGCGGGCCATCCGTGAGCATGCGCCCGAAGCGCTGCTGGCCCGTGAGATGGATAGCTTTATGGTGTGCTTGAGCGGCATCGCGCTGGAGGAGGCGTTCCTGGTGGCCGAACGGATTCGCGCCACGGTGGCCGCCATGCCGCCGCTGACAGCCGGCGGGAGCCCCACCCCCGTGCGCCTCTCGGCTGGCGTGGCTGGGATGCCCGCCCATGCTAGCTCGGCCCGTGAGCTGGCGCGCCACGCTGAGGAGGCCGTCTTTCGCGCCAAGGAGGACGGCGGCAACTGCGTGCGGCTGGCGCAACCACAGACCATGGTCGCCAAGACCAGTCACTTTGGCCCTGGACAACTGGGGCGCCTGGCCGAGCTGGCCGAGGCGCAGGGCGTCAGCGAGGCAGAGCTCCTGCGCGAGGCCTTGCACAACCTGCTGATCGAATACACGCGTGACCGCGAGGCGCCCAGCGCCTAGTAGGGCACCTCGGGCACGTCGCTCAGGTCCAGCGACGCCGCCAAATCCTCGTCCAACCAATCGGCCTCGGCCGCGGGGGCGGCGGCTGGCAGCGCGTCGCGTTCGCACAGCGTGCGATAGTTGCAGCGCACACACTCGCCCAGCCGCTCCGTCCGGGAAAACGCGGCCTCTGGCTGTCGCGCGATCTCGGTCATGGTGGTCTCCAACCGCAAGGCGTCAGCCTGAAACGCCGCCGCATCATACCCCACCCAGACCGGCTCCGCCGGGCGTGTGGCGAACCAGTACAGCATGCTGATCCGCTGGGGCGCCACCTCCTCTCCCAGCAAGGTTGAGGCCGCCCGCGCCAAGGAATAGAGATAGACCCGCGTCTGCACGCGCCGCTCCATGGTGCTCGGCGATGGCACCGAGCCGAGGGTCTTCCAATCCACCACCACGCAACGCCCGCCGGCTTCGAGCGCCGCCAGGTCGTAGCGAGCATAGAGCCGATGGCCGCCCAACGGCACGATCACCGGCAATTCGGGCTCGCGAACGCCCGCGGGCAACATGCTCCAGTCAAAGCTCAGGTAGCGTTGCCACCAGTCCTGGAGCTGCTCGTCGGCCGCCTCGGCGGACACGGACAGCCCCACCAGATGGCGCTGGATCCACTGGTGCAGCACGCGTCCGCGCTCCAGGTGAGCCTCGTACTCTAGCGGGTCGTCGCCCTCGGGCACAGGCCAGGGCAGCCGCGCCACATAGCGGAGCCAGAAGCGGCGCTTGCAGCGGCTGTAGGTGTTCAGGCTATGCTGGCTAAAGAGAAACCCCTCGGGCAGGCCGCGCGTTCCGTCGCTCACCGCTTACCCCCTTGGGTTCGTTCCGCGAACTCGGCCAATGCCAGCAGCGGCTCGGCCGCCTCCACCGGACGCCCGCTGCCGCGTCGGCTCCAAGTGATGCACAGGTCGATCCGCGCGCGGGTGATGCCGACGTACAGCAGGCGCAGGCGCTCGGCGATGGTCTCCAGGCGCGACGCCGCGATGGGGTCATCGGTAGCTACATCTAGCACGGCGAGGATCGGCTCATCGCGTGCCAGGTGCTCCAGCTCCTTGCGGGCCTCGACGCTGGGCGCCCGCCCGGGCATAAAGTAGGGCTCATCGCGAAAGGCGTCGTCCAGGTGGGTGGGGAACTCGAGGTTATCCACCGACATGAGGTACACCGCGTCCCACTCTAGCCCCTTGGCCTTGTGCATGGTGGTGACGGCCACCGCGCCGGGGCGGGCCACATAGCCACCATCGGCCAGTGACAGGCCGCCCATGCTAATCTTGTTGCTGGCCACGCCATCTAGTTCGACGGCGTACTCGGTCAGGCGCCACTCGGGATGCAGCTCGCCAGCCGAGCGCAACCCCGCAGCGATGGTGTGGCAGAGGGCCAGCTCCCAATCCTGGTCAAGCAGATCCTGGCCGATGGTCAGCAGGAGCTGGTCGATGGGCAGGCCGGCCGCGCGAACCCAGCGCGCCACCCGCAGCGAAAAGTGCTCCAGATCGTCGAGATCGTCGGCGGCTACCTCGACGCCGGGGGGGAGCTCGTCGCGCAGGGCGCCGGTGGTCTGCGGAAAGAGAGCTCGCTCCGGAGGCAGGCTGTTGAGCAGGGTGCGGCGGCGGCGCAGCACCTCGGACGAGGTCTCGGCGTCGTCATCGTCCTGGAGGGCCACATAGAGCCGCCGCAACGCCGAAGGACGGGTGGGATCGGCCAGGTAGGCGCAGACGTAGCCGAGAACCCGTGCTACCTGACGCATCCGCGGCGTGGAGCGCAGCAGGTCGTCGACGAGGACGGGCGGGCCATCGAGGCTCTTTAGGGCCTCAACGACCATGGTGCCGAGCCAGTTGGCGGGGCAGAGGATGGCGGCGGAGCGATCCGTCCGCCGCCGCACATAGCTGGCGGCCCAGCGCGCCAGGGACTGGGCCTCCTCCTCGGCGCTCTCCAGCGGCTGGCGGCGGATCACCAGGTGCGCGTCCTCGGCTGGCGGATTGGGCTGGGCGTCGCCGGGGCCGGTCGGCTCGATCTGTTGCGGCTCAAAGGCCATGGCGCGGATATCTGGAACAGGGTGAGACGCCACCGCCCAGCGCACCAGCTCGTTGGCCAGGTCGATGATGGGCCGGGCGCAACGGCCGGATTCGGGCAGGCGGACCATGGCGACGCCGGGCTCGCGCTGGTAATGGCGGAAGTAGCGCGGGTCAGCGGCGGTAAAGGTGCTGTTGATGGCCTGATTGGGATCGCCCACCCGCACCCAGGCCAGCGCGTCGCCGGCCAGCAGCAAGAGGATCTCTTGCTGGAGAGGAGAGCTATCCTGGGCCTCGTCCTCCAGGATGTAGGGCCAGCGCTGACGGAGCGCGTGAAGAAAGGCTACGTCCTGGGCCAGGGCATCCATGGCGCGCCAGATCAGGTCATCGAAATCCAGGCCGCCGCGGGCCTGCAGGTAGCGCTGGTACTGGGTATAGAGAGCGACGCCCATCCGCAAAAAGGGTCCGCCGTCGCGCTCCACCAGGGTGCTGGCGCGGTCGGGCGGGTAGCGCAGGTGCTTGCAGAGCTTGGTGATCTCTTTGCTGACGTCCTCGGTTTTGGCGCGCCAGGTCTCTAGGGCGCGCTCTCGCTGGTTGGCGGTGCCATCGGGCACAAAGCTCTCCCACCAGTCGCGGTTGCCGTTGATCCAGGCATCGGCGGCGTAGCGATGGGCCCGCCGCGACTCGCCGTCATCGACGATGGTCAGGCTTTCGGAGACGCCGGCCAGATCGGCGCGCTCGCGGACGATATCGGCGGCCAGCTTGTGCAGGGTGCAGACCCGAAAGCCCACCGGCGGCACGTCGGCGCTCTTCAAGATGGCGCGGATGCGCTGATTGATATTGGCCACGGCCGCGTTCTGCACGGTGACCACCAGCACCTCGCCCTCGTCGCCGATTCGCCCGGAGAGGATCAGGTCGGCGGTCAAGATGGCCAGGGTGAGAGTCTTGCCGCCGCCGGGGACGGCAGCCACGGCCAGGCGGGCCGGGTGGTCGGCGGCCGTAGCGCGCATGCGCTCCAACACCTGCCACTGATGTCGCCGCAAGCGATAGCCATAGAGGGTTCGATCCTCAGGAAGCAGCGCCATGGCCCTCCCCTTCCGCCAAGACCCGCAGGAGCACCCGCTCCAGCCGCGAATCGGCCGGCTCGCCCGAGAGGCCCAGGTCCGAGGAAGCCAGGTAGACACCCTGGCCGCAACGGACGGCCAGCCCATAGAGCACGCGCACCAATCCCTGCTGGCGCTCGGCCTCTTCGTGGGCCTCGGTCCAGACGGCCTCCTTGGGCCAACGGACCGATAGGACATAGGGATGGGTCAGCGGCTGGTTGGGGCGAGTCCACCACCCCACCGAGCCCAGATCGAGCCAGAACTGATAGGCGCTATGGAGATCGCGGGTGAGGTAGGCATAGGCCGGCGCCAGCACCACGCCAGAGATAGGTTCGGTGGCCCAATCGGCGCGATAGTCGGCGCTGGCGATGCCGCTGAGAACCGCCTCCACATAGCGGCGGGCGGATTCGGAGACGTCCTGTTGGCCCACAGCGAGGGCGGACCGGAACTTACACGCCGATTCCACCAGCTTGCCCAGCGAACGGGCGGCCGCCGGATCGACGGCAAAGGCATAGTCGGGCTGGCAGAGCACCGCGCCGAACATGCCCGAGAGGAACTGATCCACGGGCTGGGGGTCTGCGGCGGTGCGGTACGCGGCGATGTAGCGGCGCAAGGCCCCGTAGAGGGGGCGGACCTGGTAGCCGACCCGTTCCCAGACACGGCCAGCCTCGCCGCCATCGTCCTCATCCAATGGCTTGAGCTCATAGAGGTGGGCATCCAGGGCGGAACGCGCCAGGTGGGCCGCGCGGATCGGATCCAGCCCGTGGATGAGGTTGGCCAGGGCCCAGCCGAGGTCCTGAACGCGGGGGGCCAACGCGCCCTGGCCCAGCTCGTCGATCCATTGCGGGTGCGCCAGCAGCGTCAGGGTGAGCAACGCGCGGATAACGGGGTCATCGCGCAGCAGCGCGGCTGGTCGCAGCAGATGCACCGGCACATCGGCGCTGGCCAGCTCTTCGCGGAGGGCGAACTGCATCACATCGCTGACATAGGGGGCGATGACGGCGATCTGAGCGGGCGACACGCCCTGCTCGACCACCAGTTCGGCAATGTGGCGGGCCGCCCAGCGCGCGGCCGTGATCCAATAGTCCTCGCGGGTCTGATCCAGCACCGCATCGCGCGGCGAGGCGACGGCCGCGCGCAAGGCGGGCGGCTCGGCGCGCAAGGCGCGCACCAACGCGCAACCCAGCGCGATGCTGGCGGCGCCACCGGCCACCGGCTCGTCGAACAGCAGCGCCTCATCGCACGCGGAAGCCAGTTCCCGAGCCATGGCAGCGTCGGCCCCGAGAAAAACGCGATACCCGCCGGGCTCGTCCGAGAGCAACACGGTGGAACGCGCCGCCTCGCGCAGCCAGCCGATGAGCCGCAGGGCCACGGGCACGTTCTCCTCCAGGTTATCCACCAGGAGATGGTCGACCTGGCGCCGCAGGTAGGCCTGCATCTCGGGGACACGTTCGAGGCCCAACGTGGTCAAGGCGGTGGTCAGCGAAAAGTCCACCAGGTTGTGATCCAGGCAGTGGCGCCGAAAAGAGAGGGCGCACTCCTGGGCCTGCTGGTAGCTGATCAGGCGCTCGGCCTCGCCCACCCAGGCACGGGCCAGCCGCTGGCCGATCTCTTCCGGCGCAAAGCCCACCAGGGCCGACTTGTTGAGGTTGTCAAGAAGCTGGGAGAGCAAGCGACCCCGCTGAATGGAAAGCTCGCGAAAGTAGCCCTCGCGCTGGATGAGCGGCTCGGCGATGCCCCACATATAGTACTCGGCCGCCTCGATGGTGAGGAATACGGGCTCGGCCTCGGGCCGCGCAAAGCCGGCCAGCGGCGCCAACGCCGGCCAGAACAGGGCCACCAAGCGGCGGCAGAGGCCATAGTAGGTGATGATCTGCACCGCCATGGAGCCAGGGCCGGTTTCTGGATCGGGGGCCGCCAGCAGGCGCGAGGCCAGCATGGCCTCATAGCGTTCCACCTGGGCCCGCTGCGGCACCAGGCAGAGGATGCGATCGGCGCGCTCGCCGGCCTCTAGCAGGCGAAGGATCCGCCA
>Ga0334892_1002621_pt1 | contig 12572 bp, 8 predicted proteins | sample GraSluR3_MG_4_FD_207213 | JGI IMG/M metagenome (GOLD analysis project Ga0334892, IMG submission 207213) | Sludge microbial communities from methane-producing bioreactor in Wageningen University, Netherlands - Granular Sludge_15_04-R3 | ecosystem: Engineered > Bioreactor > Anaerobic > Unclassified... | reverse complement strand
CGACATCCCATACACTAAAGGTATGACCTTCTCTTGTTGGATCAGCTGGAGCTGTTGCGCCATTTCCGTGCTCTACTGTTTCTGTCTTTAATGCTGTTCCATCATAATCTTCAAAGGTTACTGTGTATTCTTTGATTGTCCACTTACCGTATAGTGTAATATCTGACGCTGGTACTTTATCTGCTGCAAAGTCCCATTCTGTTGTTAAGCCTACTTCCTTATACCATCCACCAAAGTCATATCCAGTTTTTGTCGGGGCTGTTGGGGCTGTTATGAGTGAATCAAAATCTGCTGTGATTGAATCAATGGCACTTCCTCCATTACTTTCAAAGGTCACTGTATATTGATTCACATTATACTGGGCTGTAACCGTTAGATTTTCTGTTATATTACTATAGTCGACATCCCATACACTAAAGGTATGACCTTCTCTTGTTGGATCAGCTGGAGCTGTTGCGCCATTTCCGTGCTCTACTGTTTCTGTCTTTAATGCTGTTCCATCATAATCTTCAAAGGTTACTGTGTAGCTATTGGTTTCTGTTGTGAAATTCCAGGTAGTTACATCTGCAATTCCAGAAAAATTGTTTCCTGCTATATCTGAAAACGATGTTGCATCTATCTGTATATAATATCCAGTATTGCCTTCCAATGTAGTAGAAGGGTTTATAGTTATTATATTTGTACCAGCTCCTGTAACCTTTCCCCCTGTTACGTCAATTGTTTCTACCAAACTATTATCTGAGGAATTTCTTATGGTTATATTTCCGGTTCCTGTATAAACATTCTCACTGAAAGTAATTACCAAATTGTCATTTGTCCCCACATTTTCTGCATTGTCCAGTGGACTTAGATTATTAATAACCGGAGTAGTTGTGTCTATAGTAAAAGAATATATAGCTGACAATCCGCTCTGATTACCCGCCACATCTGTTGCATGAGCAATGATATTATATGTCCCGCTTGGAAGGGAGATTGAATAATCAAAACTCCAATTACCCGCTCCATTTGTTTGAGCTATTCCCCATGAATCATTGGTATCGTTATTAAATATACCTACATTACTGTTAGCCTCTGCAGTCCCACTGAAAATCAAGGTGTTGTCTTTTGTTATACCATCATCGAGGAAAACGCCAGTATCATCATCAAAAGATAAAATTACAGGTGGATCCGGGGCCGTTGTGTCAATGACAACAGTGAAACCAGATGATAGCTCTCCAGTATTACCTGCTACATCTGTTGCATTTGCAGTTAGTGTATATGTCCCTTCTGCCAAAGATGTCCCAGTATAATCGAAGCTCCAGTTTCCACTGTCATTTGCTGTTGTTGTCCCTATTGATACGGAATCCTTATATACCTCTACCGTACTGTTTGCCTCTGCTGTACCGTTTATTATAAGTGTTTGGTCTTTAGTTATTCCATCAGAAGTACTTGCTCCCGAATCCTGAGTTATTGATAGAATGTGAGGTGCATCTGGTGGATTATTTTCTGTCCACTGGGCATACAGCGTCACATTGCTGCTGCCCATGGCAAAGGTATCCCCACCTGAATATGCAGTGCCACTTCCATTGGCTGCTGTGTTCCATCCATTGAAAGTGTAGCCGGTTTTTACTAGGCTTCCTGTATTGCCTAAAACTGTTACGGTATTTGTAATGTTATATGTGTTGCTGTCAGTAGGTACTGAACCACCAGTGTTGGTATTTCCATTATAAGTAACAGAATACGTTGGAGTAACAGCTGGAGAAAAATCAATATCATCAATATCTATATCCAAATCTGCGCCAGTCATTCGAACTTCATCAATATTCTCCCAGTTTGCATTTGCAGAAACATTAAATGTGGTGTAGCTTGCTGTAGTAATAGAACTACTCGCAACTTGTAAGTTATCCCTGTATCCTTTAATAGTGACAGTAGCATCGCCTAGTCCAGTCGAAATTACAAAGCTGTTTAGCTTAAATTCTGATCCATCTGAGGTGCGGAATGTAACCTGAGTTGTAGTATTAACACCTGAAGATCTGTATCCAAGAGCGTAGTCTCCTGCTGAAGCAATATTTCCATCGTTAACAATGTTGATGTTTAGTCCACCAGTATCATTGGTAGTATAGGTTATGCCATTGAGTGTATAAATTTGTGTTCCTGTATCCCCTAGTCCTGCCTCATCAAAATTCTCAAAAGTAGGTGCTGCAAAAGAATTCACTGGTGCAGCTAATGTGAATGCTAAAATAGCAAGAAAAATGCATAAACTGTAAATCTTCTTTTTCATATAAACAACTCCAATCTTATTGTTTCGTTTTGTAAACTCATGTAAAAATTGAGAACTTTAAACCGTCTGTAGTGTGGCCAATTAAATGATACTTCTTCTGTTTATTTAAGAGAAAAAAAACCGATGGCCATCCCTAGTGCATAAATGTAATCTCTAGCTCTTCAGTTAAATGTTAAGAAATATCACACTAAACTTATACAATATAACAAATGCAACTATTATAGAGATGAACTAAGATCATACAGATTCATCTTGTTCTCACCCGATTACCTGCACTCTCTATCAGCAGATAAGTCCTTTATCCACCAGCTGTATTTAACTAGTGCTCCCTTTCTTGGGTACCTAATTACTGTAGCAATATCCACATCATATCAAAATCGATTATATATGACGTATGTGATAGCAGAAATCTGCATTCTTAGCTTTACTTTCAAACTCCTTTCCTAAGTAGTAACATTCATGTTGATAAAATATTGGATATTAACCTCCATTTCTTTCTGCTCCTTGGTCATTTGCATTAACTCCAATCTTTTGATTGGTATCTAGTAATGCGATAGAAACTCTAATATGTCAAACTTTTCTTCTTAAGTGAGGGTATAAATCTACATCAAAATTTTCTGCATTGATTACTTCTTTTAGTATTTTTTCAATATCGACTTTTTTTTCTTAGAACTTCTTTTTTTTAAGCTGTTATGCAAACAGACGCCTAAAGGTTGTAGATGAAACAAAATCTAAAAGTTGTATAGCTCTTCTAAAGAAGTTGCCACAAAATCTCTTTTCTGATTTAATGTCTCAAGCTCAGGTAACAAGGCGGCATTCTCATTAAATACTCTCTGATTTTTCGTGCTTCTTCTTTGTATGTGGCAAGACATTTCTTCCCAACTTCTAAGTATCCGCAATCGTAGCTACACATCCATACCTGTTCCTTGGAAATTTGTACCTCATTGATTAAAAAAATTGCTCATAAGTAAACACTATGGGCGTATCTATCGATAGGTTAAATTTGTTATACATTAAGACTATAACATGATCTCTTACATTATCATCAGTAAGTGACCCTTCCTTGAAATAAATATCATTTTCCTATTCACAAAGTCCAAGCTTTAGTCACCAAAAACTCAGCAAATACCCCATACTTGTGACAGTTCTTATCCTTTTCAATTAGTTTAATTCTCCCCTTTAGTTGCTTTATCTTCCAATCTATTGAAGCCTTCACCCTAGCTGCGTCACTCTAAAGATCTATGTTCTTTCCATAACTATCTTCAGGTAGTTTTACTACACCCTTATCGCTACCTACTCCAGCTGGAGATAGTGGGAAACTTCTACTATATGGCATGCCAATTATAAACAGTTTCTCACTTTACATCATTGCTTCCTATGCATCAGAAGGATTTGGATTGAAATGGTATAACCACTTCAAATATGTCAGGCGAATCCACTATATCTCAACCTCAAGCGATTTCCAATCATAATCATCCTTAACATCTGATACTTTAGAATCAGTAGATACCATTAGAACCTAATACTTTATTATATATTTTTGTCATCCTTTGACTCCCAGCCATAAACCCCATGCTTTATTCTAACTAGACGATACCCATGCTTTGATACTACAATATCTCTAACTTAATCACAAAAGTCTCTTACTTCATCTCTGTTATATGGATGGTTATCTTTGGTGCCAATCGCTTCGCAACTATTCATCCAAGAAACTTTATTAAAGTTGAGCTTTATGCCCTCAGGATTATTTTTCAAAGAAATATATTTCTTGAGCATACCCCTACTCACGCTTTTCAATATTCTTCAATCTCCACAAAAAATACTCTTTACTTATATAGCTCCACTTGCTTGTCGTCATATCACCTCACATTTATCTTTATACCATTTCAAGTATTCTACAGATAATCATATACAGTAATCCCAGTTATCTGAAAATTAGTTGTCACCATACTTATTTATATTTCGATCATTTTTTATGATCTCAAAACTCACTGATTACTCTCGCATACCAAACACCTAGGCTTCCAATTTAGCAAACCCATCATTTTGACTTATAAAGAGTATTCTGTATGATCGTCTTCTCATAATACTCTTCAACGCTGTCACTCATATGAATCCTAATGAGAAAATCCTATATCCACTTCATCATAGACACCAACCGATGCAATTGTCCCTTTATTACTCTTATCATTTTTCAAAACTAACAAATTTAACAAATCGCCTTCTTGATCTTCCTGACTCTGTATATTAGAATGTACTCTGTCGATTTGTCTAAATATTTCTCTTCATCCAGGCTTTCTAGAGAAGACTTCATAAGCTAAATCAGAATATATATAGCAAGACATATTTTCAGATTTAGAGCTCTTATAGCCATAAATTTCGAAGTATGTGTCCAAAAAGATTTCATTTATTCGTAATTTTTTCTCTAAAATTTAAGTCTGAATACTTAATCAATATGTGTGTAGCAACAGGGATTGGCAATGAAAGCAGCACCCCGTCAAGCAATAACAACTAAGACATCTACCAGTGATAGTATCAAAGTCTTCTCTAATTTTTAAAACCCTCATACTCATTCTTTTTTTCGTTAATCTTTTTTAAAACAAAAAACCTCGAATATGCGCTCGAGGCTGTTGATAAATATGCATATTATTCAACTTAAATTATATATTTTTTTCAACTAATTATCAACATGATGCATAATAATAACTTCATGGTTTTCTTAGATGTGGTATTGCTAAATGTTACATTCATTTTTTGCACACTGCTTCGTCAATAAATCAACAATGTAACTCTTTTGATTTATTGCACCACTCTTATAATTTTCGCTCTGTAAAATGCATTAAAACGTTTTTTTCTTCAAACGTACCATTCCTTTACCTCCTTTAAGTGTTTGTTTAATCTGGTCTAAAGTCTTACTTGAAAGGTACTCATCATAAATCCTCTCTACAATTTTGAACTATTCTCGATTGATTACCATCTTAACATTCTCGTCTGTGCTGTATCCTAGAAAATGCTTAGTGCCCATTTTTAACTGTTCGTTTTCAAGGCATTGTTTAATCCCCCATGTGGTGTACACCTACCTTCATCCTAGACAAGGGATGAAAGAATGGTGAGTAGGACCTCACCCTTGGCATCAAGTGTGTTTAATGCCTCCTCCTCGAAGAAAGGGTTTATACTACATTTTGTTAACATCTACTTTTGTTAAAAGGTTAAACCCTTAAAGCAAAACTGCATTTTACCGGTGAGCCTAGTTCACCATTTATTCTTTATCATCTTAAAACACACACAAAATCCATCCTTTTTCTCACTACCATAAAACAAAGAAACCCCTGAAAACACCGTAAATACGCCATTCTCAAGGGCTTATACATCTATTTTCTTGTCAGCAGACATACGGTCTCCACATGACTGGTATGCGGGAACATATCTACTGGCTGAACACTGTCTTTCACCATAAATCCAAACTTTAGAAGCAGTTTAACATCTCTCGCTAAAGTAGATGGGTTGCATGATATATAAAGAAGCTTCGTTATGTTTGATTTACCTACTGCATTAATAAATTCAATATCACAACCCTTTCTAGGGGGGTCTACAACTAAAACTGTAGAAGAATCCATGATTTCTGTCATGTTTCCGATTACATTTTCTACTTTACCTTGTATAAAACTAATATTATCAATACGGTTTATTCCTGAACTTTTTACAGCATCAGTTACGGCTGCTTTGACTACTTCTATTCCTATCACTTTTTTTGCTGCACTAGACATAATCATACCTATTGTGCCTGTACCACTATATGCATCTATTACAACTTCATTACATTTGAAATTGATTTTATCTATGGCAGTTTTATAAAGTTTATTTGTTTGCTCACCGTTAATTTGATAAAAAGATGTAGCAGAGATATTGAATTTTAACCCAAGCATTTCATCAACAATGGAACTATTTCCACATAAGAGATGATTTTCACTTCCAAATATAGCATTACTCTTCTTATCATTTACGTTTAAAATGACACCTTTTATAGAGGGCACTAAATCAGCTATCATTACAGCAAACTCGTTAAATTTGTTGTTGAAATTCTTAGAAACTAGGGACAATAGTACTTCTCCAGTGTTAGGCGCAACACGTACAACAAAGTGTCTTAAATCACCAGAATGATCATGTTCACAATAAGGTGCTATTTCTAGTTCATTTATTAATCTCTTAGATATTTTCATAACTTCATTAATACTCATTAGTTGAATCGGGCATTCCTCTATACTTATTACGTCATGACTTCTTTTTTTGTAAAACCCCATTTCAATCTTTCCTTGTTCCCCACTAATCGGCAAACTACTCTTATTACGATAATTGTGAGGGTTCTCCATACCAATTGTCGGAGCAACGCACACATCAATACCTGCAATTCTACTAAATGCTTCTTTTACTAGCTGGCTCTTGTATAAGAGCTGTTTCTTGTAATCTAGATGTTGTAATTGACACCCCCCACATTCAGAGTAATAGCGACAAAATGGCTCTACTCTATCCTTTGAAGCTTTTGTTATTCCTGTTATAAGTGCTCTTGCATAAGTTTTCTTTTTACTAATAACCTTAACTTCCACTGTATCCCCAGGAATAGCTTCTGGAACAAAAACTGTAAAGCCGTCTACTCGTCCTACACCTTCCGCATTATGTGTAAGTGATTCAATACTTATACTATATATTTTGCCTATTTGCACTGCCATATTTTACGCTCCTCTAAAACTATTTACTGGTATCTGATTCTTTTACTTACCTTACTAGTGATATTTAGCTTTAACTCTCAAAGTAATAGTAAATTATCGTCTTATATCTTGTGGTCGTTTAATATAGGACTATTCTTAATTCTTTTTTCAATTATATTAGAAACTTTACGCAGTTTAATGTCAACTACTTGATAATAAACCTAGTTTTTTCAATCTTTCTTTTAATGTGAAAATCGCAAAAATCGTGAATATTATTTTTACAAAATCTAGTACTATAAATGGTACTACTCCAATAATCAATGCTTCTTGAAAACTTATCTTAAGTAATATTGATAGCCAAAGTGTTCCCATTGCATAAAGCAAAGAGTGAGCAAAACTAATTATAAATAGTCTTTTTATTTGCCTCACTATATAGTTAGTATTTTCGTTCTCTTTATCGGTTATCTTATCAATAAAATATGATATAACAAATGCTACAATAGGATAAGCTAATAAATATCCTCCTGTAGGCCCAACAATAACAGACAAACCTCCACGAAAATTTCCAAAAACAGGCACCCCTATTGCTCCTAAAAATAAATAAATAACCTGTGATAAAACTGCTGCTCTCCTCGAAAGCAAAATAGCTGCCGAATATACTGCTAATATACCCATTGAAATAGGTACTGGCGAAAAGGGTAGTGGAATGGCTACTTGTGAAAGCACAGCTGTTATAGAAGCAAATACTCCTGCTAACACCATCTCATGGACATTAATGCTTGCCCTACTTTTCATGAGTTTTGCCTCCTGGCCTTTCTACTATTTCTCCCGATATTATCCTTAATTTCTCACCAGTAGCATTCTTACTCACAATAAGTGCACCGCTATTATCTATATCAATTATTTTAGCATTCATTTCTTGATTATTCACTCTAATTGTTACCTCTTCGTTCATGTATAATAGATTGTGCTTATATTCAGATATAACTTCACTAATTTCATTCTTGCTATAAAAGGCCAAATACTTTTCCTCAAGCTCACTTAATATCTCTGCAATTAGTTGATTTCTAACTCCTCTTTTTTGTGTTACTTCAAACACTGAAGTTGCAATATTTTTTATTTCATTATCTACTACTCCAGTGTTAATTCCTATTCCTAGATACACACTTTCCACTGATCCAATCTCTGCTGAAATAGAAGCTTCCGTTAATATGCCACATAGCTTTTTCCCGTTTGCATATAAATCATTAACCCATTTAATATCTGGGGCAAAATTGCAAACAGTCTTTATTGCATTTCTTACAGAAACTGCTGCTAAAATTGTAATTAATTGTACATTTTGCACTCCTAAACTTGGTTTAAGAAGAATACTTAAGTAAATACCTTCATTTGCATTAGATAGAAATTGCCTTCCCATTCTTCCTCTTCCAGCAGTTTGCTCATTTGAGATAACCACTTTTCCTTCATCAAGAGAACTATCATCTAGCATTTTAAGATAGCTATTTGTTGAGTCCACACTATCTAATAGTATTATATCTCTCCCAATCTTATTAAACCTTTTATATTCTTGTATTAGCTTTATAGAAAGACCGTCGCTATCTCCTTTAAGTCTGTACCCTCTATTAGGTAAAGTTTCAATGTCATGTCCTTCATATATAAGCTTATGAATTGCCTTCCAAATAGCTGTTCTACTAACATTAAGCTTTTGAGCCATTTGACCACCTGTCACAGTGCTTCCTTTATTCTCTTCTAAGTACAAAAGCACTTTATTTTGAGTCATTCAGATCACCTCAGGAAAAATACTACTCTTAACAAACAATACTGTCAACCATTATTTACTAAATGGTTGACAGTATTTGTGTTCTGGTTAATTCTGTCAAATTATCTACACTATTATTTCTGATAAGCTTCTTTAATTGTTGGATTAATTTTTATTAAGTTTAGCAACAATAATAAAACGATGCTCTCTGCTTTCTATGAATCCCTTTTTATCTAATGTCTCGCTCAAAGCATATAACTCATCAAAATTATTGTCGACAGAAAAATTAGGGAATTCCCATTTTATTATACTTGCAAAATATATCACAGCACCAATATCGAAAAACTTCAGCTGTGGCAAAAATTCGTTTGAATATATAACTTTAAATCCATTTTTTGCTACGTCTTCTTTAACAATCTGTAATTCATTATTTAAAAACTGAGGCTTATAATCTTTAATTAAAGCTTTTGAAAGACAAATATTATTTCTGCCTCCTACTTGCTGTGTTATAAAGACACCGTCAGGTTTTAGAATTCTTTTCACTTCACTAACATCAAAAGATTCATGTCTATTTATTACTAGATCAAACTTATTGTTATCAAAAGGCAAATCCGTATCAGAAATAACTCTATTAACTTCAATTCCAAGAGGTTCCAGCTCTTTTGTACAAAGTTTATAATTAGGTTCATATTTTTCAGTAACAGAAGTTTTTTTATAAGGGTGGTTAAGAGATAATAGAAACTTACCATCACCTGTTCCCATATCTAATAAGCTCATGTTTTCTTTCAAGTAAGATTTGACTATACTTTTATAGTCCCAAGGTAGTTCTTCTGAACAGTATCTATTTTTTATGTGTGAAAAGTCCCAGCCAATAAACTCATTAGGCTCTTCTTTTTTCCATAAATACTTCAACTTATCTTTATCCATATAATTAATACTCCTTTTAGAAATTGCTGATATGATTGAAGTCTTGTAACTTCTTATTGAAATAAAAACATTGATGATGCATTCAAGTTTTTCTATTACTATAGCTCAATCAAATCTATACTGATTTCACGTGAAATCTCCAGTATCATAAAAGTTTTCTTCCTATTTTTTGTTCTAGGACGATTATATGAGCCTGGATTAATTAATATCTTTCCATTGACCTTTTCAATTAAAGGAACATGGGTGTGCCCAAAGATTATTATATCAGAACTGCCAAATTTCTTCACAACCTCTTTTTCTATTGCCCATGGAGCAAATTGATGTCCATGAATAACACTGATTTTTTTATTTCTTATTTTTAGTTCTTGCACATCTTCAAGGTAATCTAAGTGTAAATCATTATTCCCTGCAACTGCAGTTACTTCGCCAAACTTACTTAAATATTTCAAGCATGAGATATGGCCAACGTCTCCTGCATGAATTACAATGCCTATATCATTAAAATAATTCTCAAGTAGTTCAAGGTTGCATTTTTCATCTTTACAATGAGTATCTGATATTACTCCTATTCTCATACAGCACCCCCCTCTAACAGAAATGAGATTACATAAGTAATCTCATCAGAATTATAACCTCTTGTTGTCTTGGTAAGCAGCAATATATCCAAAAGCAGACCAGTAAGTGTTATGCTCTAAAATTAAATCGAACAACTCTTTCATTCTCTCTTTGTCACTATTAAAATAATAATGCATCGCAACTCCGTATCCTTGCGTGGCTAGCTCTAAATCCGCTAAGTCTTTTCCCTCATAATCCAATACTTGTTCAGAGCTCAGCTGACCTTTGTACATTAATATCCTATCTTTATATACATAATTTTCTCCTGCAGATGTATCTTCATCAACTAAGTCCAATAATCTTGCTACTTCACTATCTCTACCAAGTCTTTTCAGAGTTAAATACAGCCAATCTATAACAGCTACTAAACTCTCACTCTCATAGTCTGTTATCTCTAAACATCTATAATATGCAAACCTTGCTCTACTAAAATCTCCAATAAGATAATATGCTAAACCTAAATGATACCATGTATCCCAGTTGCTAGGATCAATTCTTGAAGACAACTCTAAGTCATAAGCTGCCTCTTCAAAACGGTATAGTGATATTAGCCTATGGCCCTTATGTCTTAAGAGCAAAGCATTAAATGGATCATGAGTTAAACCAATAGAATATGCTTCAACAGCTTCTCTAAACAACATCTGTTTAGCTAGGCCTAATCCTTTTTGCATCCATAGCTCTGAATTAGTTGGGTCATTCTCAAGCTTCTCACTAATTACCCTTACTTCTGTAGATTGTTCTAAATTTGATCTTTCTAACAATAGTTGAGTGTTTTGGCTAGCTCTTACATCTGTAACTGTCAATGTCATTTTTCTAGTCATAATATATCTCCTTACTAAGTAAATTCAGACAACTATAAACTTATAAACTATTGATTACAAACTATAAACTAAAAGGCTTCTAACTAAATTATGAGTTACTTTTCTCACTAGCTTTTTGATATTCTGAGTTTAGTTCCTCAAAGAGCTGTTTTACTGTTATAATTTCTTTTGCTCTATAAGCATTAGTTCCTGCAAAAGCAAATCCATGTGCTAACCTTCCTTTTTGTGCATTTATTAATGCCAAAGAAATACAATACGGGCTAGTCTTGTATTCACAAGTAGAAATACAATGATATGGACAGGTGTAAGGCATTTTTTCACCTTTTTCAACTTTTCTTATATAATCATTTATTACTGCTCTGCCTGGCATTCCGACAGGACTCTTTATTATACCTATATCCTCTTTTTTTGCATCTATATAAGTCTTTTTAAACTCAGGTGAAGCATCGCACTCTTCTGTCGTTACAAATCTTGTACCCATTTGAACAGCAGAAGCGCCAAGGTGTAAAATTTTATAAATATCTTCTCCTGTATATACACCTCCACCTGCAATAAGTGGAATTTTTTTATTGTGAGTTTCTTCAAACCCTCGTAAAACTTCTAATACTTCTGGAATTGTTTTCTCTAGCTGAAACTTTGCATCATCTAATTGCTTATGTTTATATCCTAAATGTCCACCAGCTTTAGGCCCTTCTAGTACAAACCCATCTGGCAAATAATCATACCTATCTAACCATATTTTAGTTATGATTCTGGCAGCTTTTGCAGAAGATATTATTGGAATCAGCTTAGTTTTTGAGTTTTCTGGTAAATACTTTGGTAATTCTAGCGGTAAGCCAGCACCAGAAAATATAACATCAATTCTTTCATCTATTGCAGTTGTAACCATGTCCTTAAAGTTAGACATAGCAACCATTATGTTCACACCTAGAACTCCCTTTGTCAGTTCTTTAGCTTTTCTAATCTCTTTTCTTAAGGCTCTAATATTAGCTTCCTCAAAATTTTGATAAAAGTCTTTTTCATCCATGCCTATTCCTGCAGTAGAAATAACTCCTATGCCTCCCTGATTTGCAACAGCTGAAGCTAAGCCAGCTAATGAGATTCCTACACCCATACCACCTTGTACTATTGGCAAGCTCACTAGCTCACCTATTCTTAATTCTTTCATCAAATTCTCCTCATTCACTCTCAATATTCCCTAATTATTTTAACATACCCATTCATTTCAAACAATTTTCTATTCATAAACATACTCTATCAAATATATGTTGCATAAACACACAAGTGTATAAGACTTAATCACTTCTCTTCTTAATTAATATAATCTCTTACTCTATTTATTTTGAAACTAGTAGATTCATCATCATGCTTTGGTGTCTCTCTAATTGTATAATCTAAACTCTTAATCCAATCTATTATCGCTATATTTGAAAGAACTAGTGATTTAGCACACAGCTGTAGATAATCCCCTTGAGCTGTTTCAT
>Ga0334892_1002619_pt1 | contig 12579 bp, 9 predicted proteins | sample GraSluR3_MG_4_FD_207213 | JGI IMG/M metagenome (GOLD analysis project Ga0334892, IMG submission 207213) | Sludge microbial communities from methane-producing bioreactor in Wageningen University, Netherlands - Granular Sludge_15_04-R3 | ecosystem: Engineered > Bioreactor > Anaerobic > Unclassified... | reverse complement strand
ATATGATGGTGCTGATCGCTACTAAGCCACATTTAGCCCAAAAAGGTTGCCTATCAAGCCATAATCCTACACGCTTGTACCAAGACGAAAAAGCCCAAACCAACAGGGCGCCTAAGAACCAACCCACCAGGACATCACCAAAAAAATGGACGCCAAGAACAAGCCGTGAGACCCCGATTAAAAAGATCAAAACCAGCATTAATACCGTAAACCAGCGCTTTTTAACCTCAACCGCCAGCCATCCCCAAATGGATGCTGCAATTTGTGCATGTCCGGATGGCAGACCAAATGAGCTCTCATGAATGTGATTTTTGACGCTGTCACTGAACCAGTACGGTCGTGGGGTCCGAAACAGGAACTTGAAGAAAGTGTTGACCATATTGCTGGCCAGCAGCATGATCCCCACCCGCAACCCAATCATCTGGTCAAAACACCAGTAGATAATGGGCAGCATCAAAACAAAGAATTCTTCATTTCCCAAAGTCGTCATTATCAGCATCGGTGCCATTAACCACTCCCCCAGACCTTGCAGAACCTCGTTGACGACGATTTGTAAAGCATTCACATCAGCCATAAAAAACCTCACAATTAAGAGGGCCATTTTGGGGACAAACCAATTCTAAAAAGAAACCCGAACGATGATCTCTCAGGTTCCTGTGATTTACTTACGAACGATAATCCACCACTTCGTCCAAGGCGGATCCAGCCATTCTGTTCCTAAAGCTCTTCTTCGAACAAATCCTGGACGATCGCTTGGCCTTCTTCCAAGATTTGATCTAAATGCTGTTTTCCTTTGAGGCTCTCCGCATAAACTTTGTAAATATCTTCTGTCCCCGATGGGCGAACAGCCACCCAGCCATTTTCAATCACAATTTTTAAGCCGCCAATGTCAGCATTATTTCCTGGCGCTTTGGTCATTTTGGCGGTAATTTTTTCTCCTGCCAATTCGTCAGCGGTGATCATTTCGGGTGTCAACTTGCTGAAGACCGCCTTTTGTTCACGAGTAGCCTTTGCTTCAAGGCGGTGATAGAAAGCTTGCCCAAATTGACCCTGCAACTCATCATAGATCTCCGCAGGATCTTTTCCGGTCACAGAGATAATTTCTGCTGCCAAGAGGTCAAGAATGATCCCATCTTTATCCGTTGTCCAGGCCGTGCCATTCTTTCGCAGGAAGGAGGCACCTGCACTCTCTTCACCACCAAAACCCAGATCTCCATGCAGTAATCCTGGGACAAACCATTTGAAGCCAACAGGGACTTCCGTCACCTTTCGGTTCAATGATTTTGCCACCCGGTCTAGCATAGCGCTGGTCACCACAGTTTTTCCCACGGTGACTTCCACAGACCATCTTTGTCTGTATTGGTAGAGATACCACACCGCTACTGCCAGGAAATGGTTGGGATTCATCAGCCCACCTACGGGAGTCACAATCCCATGGCGGTCAAAGTCTGGGTCATTGCCGAAGGCAATATCATATTTATCTTTCAAATCAATCAGGCTAGCCATGGCATACGGCGAAGAACAATCCATTCGGATCTTGCCATCATGATCAACGGTCATAAATCGGAATGTAGGGTCCACTTTCCGGTTGACGACCTCGAGATCCAGCCCATAAGTCTCGGCTATTGGATCCCAGAAAGCCACACCAGCGCCCCCCAAGGGATCGACACCGATCTTAACACCGGCAGCTGCAACAACATCCACATTAACCACATGGATGAGGTCATCCACATAAGGTTTAACAAAATCCTGATGGTGAGTGGTATCTGCCTGGAGGGCTTTCTGCCAAGGCATACGTTTGACAGTTTTAAGACCATCCCGCAATATGGCATTGGCACGATCTTGGATAGCTGTTGTGATATCTGAACCGGCCGGACCACCATTGGGAGGATTATATTTGAAACCACCGTCCCTCGGTGGGTTATGCGAAGGTGTAATCACCACCCCATCCCCTAACCCACTTGAGCGGCCCTGGTTATAAGTCAGGATCTTGTGCGAGATGACCGGGGTGGGTGTGAATCCCATCCCTTCTTGTAACACAATGTAAACATCGTTAGCGGCGAACACTTCAACAGCGGTGCGTAAAGCTGGTTCTGATAGGCCATGGGTGTCTTTACCGATGTACAGCGGTCCTGTGGTGCCTTGCTGTTGGCGATACTCGACAATTGCCTGGCTGATTGCTAAAATATGATCCTCGTTAAAAGAACGGTCAAATGAACACCCGCGATGGCCAGAGGTGCCAAAAGAAACTTGCTGTGCCTGTTCGCGGGGATCCGGTTTCTCAGTGTAGTAAGCTGATATTAACCGGGGGATGTCAACAAGCAATGTACTTGGCGCTGGTTTTCCGGCGAGAGGGCTGATGGTCATATTATTTTCCTTCTCCTAATTGACAGCTAGACACCTTAAATTATACACCAGGTGGATTGGGAAATTGGCTATTTCACTCAATCAGCCCAACCATCCCAGCCAAAAACAATGCTTTTTTGTAACTGCTCAGGCAGCATTGCTGGTGAAGGGTGGGGGGTGTGGTGTGGCGGCAAAGCCACCACACCCAACTATTCCCACAGATGCTAATTAGTTTCGCTTTATACAAAAATAACATTTGAGAGACCGCATCAACACAACCGGCGCTAAATAATTAAAGCTATTGGCTTCAAAACGCCAAGCTGACTTCCTGTAGTGACAACGTATAAAATCTTTATCAGAAGTTTGGACAAACTTTGGTTTATTAGCACCCATACAGTATAATGTCGAAGTTGTTAACCCAAAAAATACCCTGGTCATTTTGTCCAGGTGGAAAATCGGAGTATCTTAATGGCAGAACAAGATGTGAAAAAAATTAAAAAAGACGTGGTTGTTACCATGGATTACAGCTTGGAAGTGGATGGAAACCAAATCGATTCAGGCCCGATCCAATTCCTTCACGGACATGGAAACATCATTCCAGGGTTGGAAAGCGAAGTTGAGGGCATGATGATTGGGGAAGAGAAACAGGTCTTTGTTGAAGCCCAGGACGCTTATGGTGTTTATGAACCAGATTTAGAAATTAATGTCCCCTTGGGCAGTTTCCCCGAAGATTTTGAGATCAAACTTGGGCATCCCATGAGATTGCAAGATGGCGAAGGACATGTTTTCACCGGAGTAGCAATGGCAATTACCGACGATTCGGTCAAACTTAATCTCAACCATCCCCTGGCAGGCAAAGACCTGCTTTTCAAAACCAAAGTGATGTCTTTGCGACCCGCCACCCCGATTGAAATTGAACAAGGTCGCTTGGAAAGCGGCTGCAGTGCCTGCCAATCGGGTGATTGCAGCGATTGTTAATCTGGTAATTAAAGGTTAATTTTTTGCATTTCATTCATTGACGCTGTCAGTAGTCTATGATAGAATTTGCGAACACTTGCCCCCATCGTCTAGTGGCCTAGGACGTGGCCCTCTCAAGGCCAAAACCGGGATTCGAATTCCCGTGGGGGCATATAATAAAATACCTGACACTGACCCTCTCATTACCCTAACGGGTACAGATGTCAAAACTGAGATTCGAATTCCCGTGGGGAAATTTTTTATTTAAGCCAATAAAGACTTAGCCAACTTGACTGCCCGGCTGGCATCTGGGGCATATCCATCTGCCCCAATCTTGTCTGCATACGCATCGGTGATCGGTGCGCCGCCAATCAACACTTTGACCGCATCTCTAACGCCAGCTTGGGTGAGCGCATCGATGGTTGTCTGCATGTTGGGCATGGTTGTCGTCAACAAAGCAGACATAGCAATAAAATCAGGTTGGTATTCCTGGACAGCCGAGACAAACGCCTCCGGGGAAACATCGGTGCCGAGGTCCACCACATTGAACCCTGCACCTTCCAACATCATACACACCAAGTTTTTACCAATATCGTGCAAGTCTCCTTTGACTGTTCCAGCAATAATGGTGCCGAGGGGTGTAATTTCGGCGTCTACCAGTTCCGGTTTGAGTATTTCCATCCCAGTCTTCATCGCCCTGGCTGCAATCAGCATTTCTGGCACAAAGTACTCCCCCTCCTCAAACAAACGACCAACCTCGCTCATGGCACTCACCATCGCATCCAACACCTCGCCAGCCGGGATACTTGCATTAAGAGCCGTCTGGACATGATCCTGGGCTGCTTCACGTTGTCCTTCCAAAACAGCTGAATATAGTTCTTTTAAAACACTTTCCATCATCATCCTTCCTTTACATTATATAAGATTAAGTGTAACTGCTCAGGCAGCCCTGTTTTTGAAGGGGATGTGGTGGCTTCGCTACCACACCACACCCCAAAATTGCCTTGGTTGCTGTGTAGTTACGATTAAATACTCTCATCAGGCGGTTTCACACCAGTTGAGCCCCGCATCATCAACTGACAGGGGAGCACCACCTGCTTGCTTTCGGGTTCCTCGCCCGCTAAAATCGCCAACAATATTTCGATTGCCTTCTCAACAATTGCTTCTACCGGATGATTGACAGTACTTATACCCGGCCAGGTCTGCTGAGATTGTGGCAAATTACCAAAACCACTCACCGACACCCTTTGAGGCACAGCGACTTTCATCTCGTGTAAAGCATACAGTGCACCGTTCGCAGCTTCATCGCTCCCACTGAAGATTGCTGTGGGTGGTTGATCCATGGCCATGGCGACTTTGGTTGCATTGTATCCACCGTTGAAATTATACAGAGAATCGAAAACCAAGCTTTCATCAAAGGGGACGCCATACATTTCCAATGCAGCCTTATACCCAAACAAGCGATCAATGCTTGCGCGGTGATTGCGTGGGCCGCTTAAAAAAGCAATCCGCCAATGTCCCAATAGGATCAGACGCTCCCCCATCAAGAAAGCGCCCTGATAGTCATCTCCGGTCACATACGGCACCTCGCCCGTCCGATTTAAAGGTGTGATCTGGACATAGGGGACACTGGATTTAGTCAACAGCTCGGATAAATAGGGATCCACATCACAGGGAGGCGTGATTACCAAACCATCTACCCGGCGTTCACGAATCAGGGCTGTAAGTTTTTCCTTTGATCGGTTGTGCGCGGGGAAATAGGATTGGATTAATATATCGTAATCGAGCTGATAACCGATGTCCATGACTTTAGAGAGCACAGCGGATTGATAAAAACCTGCCTCATGCAGAAGGATACATATCACATACGCCTTATTCTGAACCAAGCGGCGCGCCGAGATATTTGGCGCATAACCTAAGGTTTCAATTGCCTCTTCGACCTTCAAGCGGGTTGATTCCGCGACATAAGGCTCATGATTGACCACCCGTGAGACGGTCTTGATGGAACAATTCGCTAATTCAGCAACTTCTTTGATGGTCACAGACATAGACATAGATGTAGACTTATCCAAACAGACAACGTTGTCTGACCGACATTATTACACAGGCTAATTATAATACAAGATTCGAAAATAACCGATCCTTTACGGCCTCATTTCCAGAATTTCACCGGCTAGATTATTAATTTTCCAATCATAACTGGATCCCATCAATTGACAACGTTGTCTAATTTCTATATAATTAACAGGGTCAGTCACAATCCATTTGTTCAGTACCAGGAGATAATCATGAAATCAAGGACCGGAAAAGACTTACTCTTCAACGTCTTAGGGGGCCAACCAACCGAGTCAGTGCCCTGGGTGCCTTTTGCTGGCGTCCATGTTGGTAAACTGAAAGGGTACACTGCCAGAGAGGTGCTGACAGATGAGAATAAATTACTAGAATCCCTGTTAGAAGCCAACCGCCTTTACAATCCTGATGGACAACCCATATTATTTGACCTGCAAGTAGAAGCGGAGATCCTCGGCTGTGACCTGGCATGGGCTCAAGACGCCCCCCCCTCGGTTGCCAGTCACCCCCTGGCATATGACAAGACCATCCTTAACCACTTGCCGGAGCCAGGCGACGGCCGTTTACCGATGATCCTGGATGTGATGCGAAAAATGAAAGCAGCTGTCGGGGAGAGTACCGCCCTGTACGGCCTGGTGACGGGTCCGTTCACCCTCGCGTCTCATCTGCGCGGCACAGATATCTTCCTCGATACCTTCGATGATCCCTCTTTCCTTCAAAACCTGATGGTATACGCCACACAGGTAGCACAGCGGATGGCAGAGCTCTACATTGAAGCAGGTATGGACGTGATTGCCCTGGTTGACCCAGTCACTTCACAGGTGTCGCCGCGTACTTTCAATACATTTTTATCGGAACCCTTTGCACAGGTCTTTGATTTCATCCGTGTAAATGGCGCATTTTCAGCATTTTTTGTGTGTGGCGATGCCACCAAGAATATTGAGGTCATGTGCCAGACACAGCCGGATTGTATTGCGGTGGACGAGAATATCGATATGATTGCTGTCAAACCCATCACAGATCGCCATAATATCGTGCTGGAGGGTAATCTACCACTGACCACGCGCATGCTCCTGGGCACCCAAGAAGATAATATGAAATACATAATCGACTTGCTGGACAGCTTGCCAGACCATCACAACCTGATCATCTCCCCCGGGTGTGACATGCCCTATGATACCCCGGTCGAAAATGTGATTGCATCCATGCAGGCTATCCGCGACCCACACAGCACCCGATTGATCCTGGCGAATTATCAAGCAGCAACAATTGACCTTGATCAGGTTGAACTACCCAATTATGCAGAAAGCAAACTGCCCTTAGTAGAGGTTTTCACACTTGATTCCGCATCTTGTGCCGCGTGCTCATACATGCTCAACGCGGCAGAACGGGCAGCGCAAACCATGCAAGGAAAGGTTGAGATGAAAGAATACAAGATTACCTATCCTGAAAATGTTGCCCGCATGCTCAAAATGGGCATTAAAAACCTGCCCTGCATTTTAATCAATGGTGATCTGCGATTTTCATCGCTGATTCCCAGTCAAAACGAATTGTTGGCGGCAATTAATGAGTATCTTGTTGAAACCCGGTGAACATATGCTATTTTGGAAATATTATGGCCCATTGGCCTCTCCGCTGAACAGAAATTCCCAGGTAATCGGCCCCACAATTCCATCAACGATTAAGTTGTTGATGGTCTGGAAACGCCGCACCGCTTGATCAGTCTTTGGGCCAAAGACCCCATCCGCCTGACCAATTTCATCATACCCTAACCGCAGCAGCCGTTCCTGGAGCTGCAGCACATCATCGCCACGCAAATAAGGGGTCGTCAGGCGTAGATTACGATTAAGGGGAGGTACAGTTGGGGTTTCAGTTGGGGTTGGAATGAACGTGGCGCTGGGAACCGGTGTCGCGGTAGGCTGGATAATTTCAATCTGATAATCTTGGATTTCAATACGCTGCAAGGTCCGATCATCAGCATTGGCAACCCACAGCTGCTTGGCCGCATACAGCAATGCAACCGGTCGGCTCCCCGTTGGTAAAGCTGGACCAACGCTGCCGGTAGCCACATCAATCCCTTGCACGGTGTCATCCCCCTGGTTGGCTACCCACAGGATCTTCCCATCAAATGCCAATGCGCCGGGATCGTTACCTACGATCACTGCTTCCCCAATCAATCCGGTCTTTGTATCCAACCAATAGACACCCCCCCAACCAGCCGTCCAGATCCGACGGCCATCAAATATCACCTGCCCAGATGGTAGCGCGTATGCTTCATTAACACCGGGGCAGGCATAATTACCGCCGGTATGAAATGCTGTCAGGCCGACTTCGCCTGCCATCCACATGCACTTGCCATCAAAAGCCATCTCACCCTGGGTTAACCATCCAACGGAATAAGATAAATACCCTTCCCCGGTATTGCGGTTAATCGCCCAGGCGCGGTCGTTATCCGTTGCCCAAATTTTTGTACCATCAAATCCCAATGCATTCCCCGGAAATCCATCCTCACTACCGGTGACAAATCCAGTGTGAATGAATTTCTCAGCGGTTTTTGGGATCAAACTGATAATTTGCGGTGGATTTGATGCACGCGGTATCAGCAGATAAAGCCGATTGCCATCAAACAGCATCTCTGCTATTTGATTCTCCCCCGATTCCAAGCTACCAAGCATCACAGGTGGGGCTTGATCCAATAACCCCGCCTTGGGATCGATCCTAATAAGCAAATTATCAAAAGCATCTTTACCGCTTGAATGTAAAATCCAGATATATTGACCATCATACGCCAGGTCGATCGGATCAGGCAATATCGGATAAAAATCTGTCGACCAATCCCAGGTAGTATCGGGCATGAGCAGTCTTCCACCATCGGGTAAGACTGCTGCCGGGCTGAAAACTGCCGCCCAGGTCACATAATCCACTGTGCCATTCGCTGTGAGCCCATTTAATTTCTGAAATTGCTTCACAGCAGGCTCTGCATACGCGTTAATTCCATAGGGTACAAACCCAGGATCAGCGTCATCCAAATAACCCAAATCAACCAAACGCCCGGTTAAGAATCCTACCTCAAAGCCTCCCGGTAAATTTCGAGATAATGCCCGGGCAGGATAGGGTGGTTGTGCGGAAGGACCAAATAGGTCATCAGCTTGAATCATTTCAAATAATTCCGGTGTCGTTTCTCCAGTGATCGGCTTTCCATTTAGCCATTGGAGATGCGCGATCGCCAATCCTGTTTGCTGGTCAATCACGCCATCTACAAACCCAACTTCATTAAAACCGAGCGCTTGCAAACGCTGTTCGAATAACAAGTTTTTCTGACCTTCTGGAATAGCCGTTTTGGTGGATGTCACATCATGGGATGTTTTTGAGTTTTCATGTGTCGCATTCTGGTCAGGTGCTTCTGTTTCAAGCCCTTCCGTTATCAGAGGGAAAATTTGCGTTGTTTCAGGTTCATCAACGGGTTCGGAGACTGTGTCGGTGATAGAAAGCTTTGCTTCATTAATGGAATCGCTAACGCTCTCATCTTCCCTTGGACTGCAAGACGCGATCAGGCAACCAATGGCAACCCATAAAACCACATAACATATGTGCTTTTTCATAATGCCTCCGGTAAGGAAGATCTATTCCAAGAAATCAGTGAATTTCAAAAATTATAGTAACGACGTAGGCAGCCCTGAGGCTGAAGGGTGCGGTGGTTTCGCCACCACACCCCAGCCCCCAATTCTTTCGCATGCCGAGTAGTTACTGATTCTAGTGGTTTATGTCTGTCCTGTCCAGAGGTTTCTACAGGAATGAACTGACATATCAATTACCCCGAAGGTTTTTTCTTGATCATCTGGGAGAGACGCGCCAACTTGGTTATCAGGACTTTTCTGTGAGTGGTTAACAGCTGAGTTCGCCCTGCTTCCCCGCAGTACCCTCTCCCGTACACCGCGTGAAATTCACAGGATGACTTTCAAATTATGTTTGGCTTGGCCGAGAAAAAAATCGAAGAGATGATTTCACACTAGGTTGATACCCTTCAATCCCTTTAACCTATTTTTCGAGTGAAAGAAAGACCCTTCATCGACAGGCTTGCAGGGTCTTATTTATTATTATGCGCTTATTTTCGGATGGCTCGATAGAGCACATATCCACCAGCAATTAACAGGGCAAGTGGTCCAATAAATCCCAGTAAGTTGGTCGCGCCCAGCGTCACACCGATCCCCAACAAAAACAAGATCGCCGCAGGATATAGCGCCCACTTAAGCCTTCCAGAGGGCTTCGGTAGATAATAAACCAACCCAAATGTGACCGCTAAGCCAAGAAAGAATAAACCACCCTCTAATGCTGAGTTGTCAACCACAAGGTTGACCCCCGCCAGAGTTAACAGTACGCCACCAGGGATAATAGCCCACCAGTGTTGGGGGTTGAAAACATAGATCAAAAAGAATGGCAGCCCAACAAAAAGCAAGAAAATGGCACCACTCAGGCGGCCGTCGCTTGTTTCCACCCACTGGCCCATAAAGGTGTTAATTCCCAAACCGACCAAGACAAACCCCGGGATCAGTGCCCACCATTCCTCGGTATTGGTTATAAAAACCAACAGAAATATCAACCCGCCCAGGCCTAACATGGGACCGATCACCATTTGCCAATTTAACGTGATCATGCCCAGGTTTGACAGCAAGAAGATCACACCAGCCCCGATCAATAGGATCCCACCCACAAGCGATAACAAGAATCTTCGATTTGATTTCTTCATCAAAATATCTCCTTTACTTTTAGTACGCTTATATCTATTATATAAGCATTCAGGTCATCAGGACACTGAAAATTTTAATAACTGCTCAGGCAGCCCTGTTGCTGAAGGTCGGGTGGTGCATTGTGGTGGCTTCGACACCACACCGCACCCCACAATTGCCCAGCACGCTGAGTAGTTACAATAATTAATAATTCATTTCATAAGCAAACTAACAAAAACACCCAATCATTATTGGCGAAATCCCCGATGCAAAGCCGAGCGCGACCATTCTCTATTCACCATTCACTATTCAGCATCCTGTCAAAGCAAACTGTAATATAATCAAGTTGGAAGGATTTCTTATTACCCAATAGGCGTAAAGGAGTCAAAACATGCAGGATCTGGTTAAAGATTGGATGATTGATCTGGTCGTTTATATTGACCCCGATAGCACCGTACTTGAAGCCTTGTCCATAATGCGGCGCAGGTATCTCAACAGCCTGATTGTCAAGATCGATGAAGCAAATGCAGAATATGGGATCGTTACCTCCACAGACATTTGCGACAAGATCGTAGCCCAAGACCGAAACCCTGCCAAAACGTTCATTCGGGATATCATGACAGCGCCTTTGTTCAGCGTCAAACCTGATCACTCTATCTTTGAGTGTGCTAAGATCATGAGCGATCACGATATTCACCACCTGCCAGTCACGGATGAGGCTGGTGCAATTGTTGGCATGATCTCAGCAACGGATTTCCTGGTGGTTGCAGAAGCACTCGGCCATGGTGACGGCGACCAATACCTCCGTTAATGGCTCATCAAACCAAAAATATTACAATAAAATTTAACTGCTCTGCAGGCTGGGAGGTGCGGTGGCTTCGCCACCACACCCCCCAATTTCCTCCCACGCTGAGTAGTAACCAATAAACGACCTGAGTTCTTGTCCTGGATCAGTTAGATTTTGCACATTCAAAGTATTACATGCTATAATCTGACCTGGAAACAAATGGAAAAAGAAAGAGCAACATACCGAGGATATTTGCTTGGTGTACTGATGATCCTCGGAATACTTTTTATTGGTGTTGGTTTACAAGGGTGTCAAAACGGTGAGAGTACCATTGAGAATGAAACAAAAATGGTTAGTGAGGTGGCAAATTTTTCACCTTCACCAGATGCCTCATCCATCTCAACACAAACCTCATCGGTAGAGAATGATTCCAGCAGTCCCTCGGAAATGAGTGATCAGCCCTTATGGGCAGATCGCCTTACACCTAGCATTCCTCCCGCGACGCCAATCCCGCCGCCTCTGGGTGATTTAGCACTTGAGGATGATATCTTGGTTTGGATCTTGCTGGGTTCCGACACAGAACCACCTTTCGCTGGTCAGACGCAAGCCATCCACTTGCTCTTCATCAATCCACGATTTTCAAAAGCCAGCCTGGTTTCTATCCCAGGTGATCTGTACGTTTACATTCCCGGTCACACGATGCAGCGCCTTAACATCGCCTATTCAATTGGCGGCATTGAGACCTTACGGATGACACTGGCTTATAACTTCGGTGTTGTCCCAGACCGCTTCGTCCTTGCTCATCCTGGTGACTTCAAGTGGCTTGTTGACGATCTGAACACGGTTGAAGTCACTGTGTTTTACCCTATACCACAGGCCTGCGGCGGCATTCGAGCGGGGTTAATTCAAATGGACGGCACACTGGCGTTGTGTTATGCCTCCTATCGTAACGGCATGGATGAGATCGACAGGATGCGCCGACAACAACAGCTCTTACGTGTAATATTCCGAAACATGACCCAGGATGGCAATTTGATCCAGCTGCCCGTCTTTTTTGCCAGCTATCAGGGTTGGGTAAAAACCGATTTTTCGCTACCCGAATTGATGGGCTATATACCGCTCGCGTTGCGATTGGCTGATCCTGATCGTGTTGGCTACTACATGATCGGATGGGATCAAATCTCGATTTGGGAAGTGCCGGGATACAGCCAGGCGAAAGTTTTCCTCCCAGATCAAGAGAAAATTAAAGCCTTGCTTCAGGGTGCAATTAATGATATTATGATCCCAAGTCCATTGACGGATCAGGTGCAAACCCTAGAAGCACAGCTAACAGCTGCGTACGGTGCCACAGCGACAGCCTACCATCTGATTACGCCTTCACCGACCACAACGCCTACACCCACAGGTACCCAAGAAATACCAGCGATGTGGATCACACCAAGTGCAATTGCGACCATCACACCACCGGGATATCCGTAAAATAGGATCAGTATGTTGAAACAAACGCACTCAAATTTTCATAAATTCATCTTCGTGATGATTTTGATCGCGTGTGTTTCAATTAGCTTAATTTCAGCCAATAACACCAAAGTGACTGCCAACCCCTTGGGCTCAAATACCCCTGATCGCAAAGCGGTGATCACAGTTTCTTTTAAAACCTATGAATGGTGGCTGTTGGCATGGCAAAACTCA
>Ga0334892_1002615_pt1 | contig 12592 bp, 12 predicted proteins | sample GraSluR3_MG_4_FD_207213 | JGI IMG/M metagenome (GOLD analysis project Ga0334892, IMG submission 207213) | Sludge microbial communities from methane-producing bioreactor in Wageningen University, Netherlands - Granular Sludge_15_04-R3 | ecosystem: Engineered > Bioreactor > Anaerobic >... | reverse complement strand
ACCGGATGGTCCTTCTTTTATTTTCAATAACAAAATACAGATTGTGATTTTCAAAAATGATGAAAATTGAGGGAGATAATGACTTGTATAATCCAGTGAAATTCGGGTTATGACACAATCTGGCAAGATGCCCTTGCCTTTTCTTCCGGAATGGCCGCAATAACCACCGTATTTCAACTTTTCAAACCTGGTGATCATATTGTAACTTCTCTCGATTTATATGGAGGTTCACATCGACTTTTTGACTATCTAAGCTCACACTATGATTTACACTTCACTTATGTTGATACAACCGATGCATCCTGCGTTGCTTCAGCGATTACTTCAAATACAAAAGCAATATATGTCGAAACTCCTTCAAATCCAATGATGCACATCACTGATCTTCAAGCAATTTCTACAATTGCAAAAAAAGACAAACTCTTATTTATTGTTGATAATACTTTTTTAACTCCTTATTTCCAAAAACCCTTCCTCTTTGGAGCCAACATCATTGTTCATAGCGGAACTAAATTTTTAAGCGGACATAATGATACATTGTCCGGTTTTGTCGTTGTCGACTCTATCCAACTGTCCGAACAGTTACGTTACTTGATTAAAACGGTCGGCTCCGGTTTATCTCCATTTGACAGTTGGCTCATGATTCGGGGGATTAAAACATTGGCCATTCGTATGCGTGAACAAGAAAAAAGTGCACTCCAATTAGCCAAGTGGCTTAAGGAACATCCAAAAATAAATAAAGTTTTCTATGCCGGTTTACCTGACCATCCCGGTTATGCTATTATGAAAAAACAAGCTTCCGGATTTGGGTCTATGATTTCTATCGAATGCGCTTCTGCATCCATTGCAAGATACATTTTGAATCATACAAGCATGATTCATTATGCTGAAAGCTTAGGCGGTGTTGAGACTTTAATTACTTATCCAATGTTACAAACGCACGCAGATATTCCGGAGGAAGAACGAAACAAAAAAGGCATCAATGACTGCTTACTTCGCTTATCCGTAGGTATTGAATCTATTGACGACCTTATTCACGAATTTGACACTATTCTTAAGGAGGCGCATTAATGAAGTATAATTTTGATGAAATTATTCCACGAAAAGACACCAATTCTCTTAAATATGATTATGCAAAAAAAAGAGGCCTTCCACAAGACCTCATTCCCCTATGGGTCGCCGATATGGACTTCAAATCACCACAGCCGGTGATCGACGCACTGATTGAAAAGTCCAAGCACGGAATTTTTGGCTACTCAGATAGTATGGAAGATTATAACCAAGTACTTAAAAGCTGGTTTTCCTCTCAATATGGATGGACGATTAACCCTAAGTGGTTAGTTAAAACGCCTGGTGTTGTTTTCGCGATTAATATGGCCATTCAAGCATATACCGAAGAAAATGATAATATCCTTATTCAAGAGCCTGTATATTACCCTTTTAGGGATTCTATAGAAAAAAACAATCGAAAGGTTGTCGTTAATGAATTGATTTATACGACAGAAGGTACCTATTTCATTGACTTTGATGATTTTGAAAGGAAAATACAGCAACATCATGTGAAGCTTTTTATTCTAAGCAATCCTCACAACCCTGTTGGACGTGTTTTTACGCAAGATGAGTTAATACAGTTAGGTAATATTTGTTTGAAACATAATGTAATTGTTGTATCCGATGAAATTCATCAAGATTTTATATATCCGGGTTATCAACATACCGTCTTTGCCAATATTAATGATGCTTTTGCACAAAACTCCATTACCTGCACTTCTCCCTCAAAAACCTTTAACTTGGCGGGACTTCAGTTATCCAATGTTTTTATACCCAATATAGGTTTGAGAAAAGCATTTATAAATGCGCTTACGCGTTCCGGATATAGTCAACCAAATGTTATGGGATTAGTCTCGTGCCAAGCCGCCTATGAACAAGGACATGAGTGGCTTACACAACTTAACCATTACTTATATGAAAATTTAGTCTTTACTCGAGATTTCTTGAAAGACCACTTACCCAACGTTCATCTCATTGAACCTGAAGGCACTTACTTAATATGGATTGATTTTTCTTCACTTGGACTTTCCGACGAAGAGATTAAACAAAAGATGCTATACGAAGCCAAAGTTTGGTTAGATGACGGCACCATGTTCGGCCAAGGAGGTTTCGGATTTCAACGCATAAATATAGCTTGTCCCAGAGCAATACTAGAACAAGCTTTACGTCAAATTGCTAAAACATTTAGTGATTAACTACTTTTTGGGTCAATACTCTGAACAAGTTCATTGGGTATATATTTATTATCCAAAATATCTTGCCTCATCAGCGCAACCTCATATTCAACTTCTTTGATTTCAACATTTAATATATCATCGAAAATATGAATAATGATATAGGTTGCGTTGGAATTTCCATGTTTAGGTTTTCCAACAGACCCTGCATTTATAGCATGCTTTCCGCCGACTTCTTTCCAAAAAGGAATATGTGAATGTCCGGACACTACGACATTATGGTCGACCACATTCAATATTTCTTCTAGATTCTCAGCATCTTCAAGCATATACTCATCGATAGCTCTCGGACTCCCATGCACAAACAAAATTTTAAATTGATTGATGGTTATTTCAATTCTTTTGGGTAAATTTTTCAAATACTTTCGCTTTATATCATCTAATACATAGTTCGTATAAATTGCAGATGCTGACTCTTGAATTCGACTTACTTCTAGTGCTTCAAATTCATTTTGGCTCAGTGTTTTTAATGTTGAGACATGTTGATCATGATTGCCTTGAATGGCTAAAATATGCCGCTGCCTTATCAAATCAATGACTTCATTTGGATTCGGTAGATATCCCACGATATCACCTGTACAAACAATTGCATCAATCTCTTCTTGATCGATCTCCTTTAGAACAGCTTTTAAGGCGTGGTGATTACTATGGATATCACTAATCACTGCAATTTTCAATTAAACCACTCCTCCTTATGCTTTTTGAGGAAACCATCCTCGTGTACTATTGGCAAACTTCACTAGCATTAACATAACAGGCACTTCAACAAGTACACCAACAATTGTCGCTAATGCTACCGGACTATCGGCACCAAAGAGAGCAATGGCTACTGCAACCGCTAACTCAAAAAAGTTTGATGCTCCAATCATTCCTGCCGGTGCTGCAATATCATGGGATAATCTTAAGGCACGACTTGCTCCATAGGCAATACCAAAAATGAGCACAGTCTGAATAGATAAGGGTATTGCTATAAGAAGAATATGTAATGGGTTTTCTAAGATGACATGCCCTTGAAATGAAAAGATGAGAATAAGGGTAACAAGTAATCCACCGATCGTCACATTGTTAAATTTTGGCAAAAAGGTATTTGTAAAATAGGCTTCGCCTTTATTTTTAATCATTGTATTTCGGGTAATAACTCCGCCTGCAAGAGGAATGACGACAAAAAGTACAACGGAAAGAATTAATGTCGCCCAAGGAACTTCAAATCCACTAACGCCAAGTAAAAACGCTACAATCGGTGTAAATGCTACAAGGATAATCAAATCATTTGTCGCCACTTGAACTACAGTGTAAGCGGCATTTCCTTTGGTTAAATGGCTCCAAACAAAAACCATGGCTGTACAAGGAGCTGCTCCTAAAAGTACTGCACCGGCCAAATAATCTGATGCCAGATTACTGGGAATAATCCCGCTAAAAATAACATTGAAGAATAGGTAAGCTATACCAAACATGGTAAACGGTTTAATTAACCAGTTCACTACCCATGTAACGAATAATCCTTTTGGATTTTTTCCGACATTTTTAACGCTCTTAAAATCAACCTTCATCATCATTGGATAAATCATTAACCAGATTAATATTGCGATTGGAATAGATACATTGGCAAATTCAAATCGGCCTAAAAATTCAGGTATAATGGGTAGATACCTACCAATGAGTACACCTATAACCATACAAAGTGCAACCCATAATGTTAAATATCGCTCAAAAAAACTGATGCCTTCTAATTTTTGTTTACTCATAAATCATCCTCTTTTCTTTTATTTTTATCATAGGGTTACTAATCGACGTCCTTTGAGTGCATCTCCGATATATGGGATTAGACCTACATTTCCATCTGCATAGCGATGAACAGCATTAATCCACGTTGCCTCTTGGCACCCTTTTGCATGCAAAATTTGATTATCAGATTCTGCTTGGTATAAACTATTATTAATCAACCACCATTTGCTATGTAATCCTGCACGTTCAAGATCTTCTTGAAGTCGTTTGGCTTCATGAACCGGTGTTGCTTCCGGTAGAGTAAGTATAATAACTTCTGTATGTTTCTTATCTCTTAACTTGGGCAGAAGTTTTTTTACTGATTCCGGTATGGTTCCGTTCGAACGTTCAATTTCTTTATGATAACTTTGTGTTGAATCTAATAATAACAAGGTATGTCCTGTTGGCGCTGTATCTACAACAACAATCTCATCATCCGAACGATTAATCACTTCTGCAAACGCTCTAAACACAGCGATTTCTTGAGTACATGGGGATCGCAAGTCTTCCATAATATATTCAAGATCTTCTTTCGACATACTTTTCTCAGCTTCACGTATCACTTCATTTTTGTATTTTTCTAATTCTACTTCTTCATCGATATGACTTATTGTAATCTTTTCGTTTCCATCTAAAACCATATTGATATGAGCCGCCGGGTCCGTTGTTGTCAAGTGAACTTTTTCTCCTTTTTCTGCTAACTTCATTGCTATGGCCGCTGCCATTGTTGTTTTTCCGACGCCGCCTTTTCCCATCGTAAAGATGACTTTCTTATTGGTCCGGTATATATCTTCAACAATATGATCAAGTTGCTTGACATCCTTGATGAATGGTTTATCGTGTTTTTCATGAATGGTTGTCTCGTCTAATAAATGGCGTAATCCTCCAAGTCCAATAATATTAAATGGTTTTAATGCTAGACTGAAAATATCAAGATGAATCATCTCTTCCGGAATATTCATCATTGCTTTTGTTTGTTTTTCGACAATAGCTTTTGATAAGGTATCATCCGCTTCACTCAAAACACCATTGATGATTAACATTTGATTTTTAATACCGATTGCTTTTAGCTCTCTTGAAGCTCTAGCGGCTTCAAGAATAGGCGATTCTTCCGGACGTGTAATCAACATTAACCTTGTCTGTTCGGCGTTCGCCAAAACGTCAACCGCTTTTTTATAGATTTCTTTTTTGTCGCCAAGGCCGGATAATTGCCCCAAACAAGAAGCCCCTGTTTTATTATTATCAATAAAATCCGTCCACGCCGATGGCAATTGAAGCATTCTTAACGTATGTCCTGTTGGTGCTGTATCGAATATGATATGATCATAGTTTTTTGAGATGTCTTCATTGGTAATAAAATGTGTGAATTCGTTAAAGGCGGCAATCTCTACAGTACAAGACCCTGATAATTGCTCCTCCATATTTTTTATTACCGATTCCGGAAGTTTTCCACGAAAAGGAGCTACAACGCTCTCCTTATATTCTTTAGCTGCTACTTCCGGTTCAAAGTTTGCAATCGTAAGATTAGGCACTTCGTCGATTACAATGCCTTTATTATCAAGCTCCGTATCAAAGACATCTTGCAAATTTGATGCCGGATCCGTACTAACGAGCATGACCCGCCTGCCTTGGTCCGCTAACGCAACTGAAATCGCACAGGCCGTAGAGGTCTTGCCTACACCACCTTTGCCTGTGAAAAATAAATACTTGGTTAGATCTATTTTTTGAATATCAAAATTATTATACATTTAATCACCTTTCATTAACAACAACCATCACCACAACCACAGGAATCTTCTTTCACATCTTCTGTTACATCTTCTGCCAACTTAACTTCAAGATATTTTTCAATCTCTTCATTTGATGGATATCTACCGCTAATAACAATTTCATTATTAACCAACGTGATTGGGAGAATTTCTACATCGCTTTCATTAAGCAGTTGATTCACTTTAGCATTCTCTACAAAGGCAAGGGGATGATCGGTTAAATTCAATCGTTCAATTCGTTTTTCTTCTTTATTCAGTTGATTCATAACTGCGGTTATTCTTAATAAGTCTACATCAACACTGGGTCCGCATACACCTGTTGAGCAACACATTGCCGGTTCAAATATTTTCATTGTTTTCATTATGACCTCCAAATTTTATGTACACATAGTATATATTTTATAATCTTTTGATTTTTCTAACATATCATCTAATAGATTTTTGGCCATTCCACAGCCGGATTCTGACAAGCTATAATACGTCCATTTGCCGTCCTTTCGACTGCTGACAATGCCGCTATCTAATAAGATTTTCATATGATGTGATAAGGTTGATTGTGCAACCGGAACTTCTTCAAGTAATGTACAAGCACACTTTTCACCTGTTCTAAGCGAGTTAATGATGCGTAATCTACTTTCATCGCAAAACGCTTTGAATATTTCTTCTATTCGTTTAAAATCTTCCATAGGCAACCCCTTTCGTATCTATCATTATCGATATATTAACACACACATCGATAGTTGTCAATGTGTATTACAAAACTTTACTCTATTACTCGCCTGAATATTCTTGACAAAATAAAATCATAGGAGTAATGTTTATACATCCTTATATATAAATATATTATTGAAAATCCTAGTTATGAAAAAAAATCTCATTTTTATTGGCGCATGGTCAACAACAAAGATTCCCATGTTTTTATTTGAACTTACATCACTCGGCTCCACATTTGCCATTACACGACTTATCATAAACATCCCCGGTATTATCATTATTGCATTAGTTCTAAATCGATTGGTTTCTGATAATGATATCAAAATAATTTATGAAGAGGAGTGAAATTTATGTTTAAAAAAATGATTATTGCATCAGAGATTTCAAAAGGTGAATTTGACATTATTCAACGGATTCAAGGGTTCAAAAAATTTGGTACCAAAGAGTGCCTACTTGTCCAATATTTAAACCCAAATGAAGCCAAATCAACTGTTTCGTCCTTTGTTACAGATATTTTAGATGATAAGTTAAATAAACAAAAAACCCTCTTAACCGAGTTAGGATTCGCCGTTGAGACACGAAGAATCTCAGATGATATGAAACACGAAATAAACAAAATCGCTGAGGAAGAAAATGGTTCTCTCATTGTTGCCGGAGCTTCTGAACACACAATGATTGGTGAAATGTTCTTTGCCGGTGTGGCCCATGATGTGATTCACAAGGCAACAAAGCCTGTCTTATTGGTTCGCGTATCCGATCAAGCTGACCATACTTTAGATAAAGCTAAAGATTATGATATAGCTGAGCACATTCTATTTCCTACGGATTTTTCTAACAATGCGTCTACTGCCTTTCATTATATAAAAGACATGGTCAAAAAAGGCGCAAAAAAAGTCACCCTAGTTCACATACAGGACAAATCTAAGTTTGAGCCTCATTTATTAGACCAATTAGAAGATTTTAATAAAACCGATATGAAGCGCCTTGAACATCTAAAGCAAGAACTTATTAATACGAATGATCTTGAAGTAAATATAGAACTTCTCTATGGGTCTCCTGCTTCAGAATTACTCACATTAATCAAGGCTTTAAATATTTCCTTGGTCATCATGGGTAGTCAAGGTAGAGGCTTTATCCGAGAAATTTATTTAGGAAGTTTAAGTCATAACATTGCACGTCATTCATCTGCCTCAGTTTTACTCATTCCGGCAGAGAGAAACTAATTTTCAATGATTTTTTCGACGAAAAAAAAGGGCTACGCACTAACTCATTAGTGCGAAAGCCCCTTCTTTTTTATGATTTTTTAAATACGTATATTATACTCTAAATAATAAATCTGAATACGTTGGGAATGGCCAGAATTCTTCAGAAACAATTGTCTCTAACTCATCACATGGTTTACGCAACGCTTCCATTGCCGGGAAAACTTCAAATTTATAGGCATATGCCTGTTTTTCAAAATCTTCGATTTCGTGATGAACACGATTTACCACGGCATCCAGTTCATCGACTTTATCATTTGCTTCTTTGACTAACTTTGACATTCTCTCAACCAATGATGCTTGAACAGATACATCCGCACTAGGCACCGCTGACTTTACAGAAAGAATTGTATTTGATAAGGCACCCATGTATTCCATAACTGCCGGTAAAATCTCACGTTTTGCAATCTCAACCATTGTTAATGCTTCGATATTAATGTTCTTTGAATACTCCTCAAACATAATCTCTTGTCGAGCAGTCACTTCTTGTTGACTAAATACACAATGTTTCGCGAACATTTCAACATATTCCGGTCGATTAAAGACACTAATCGCTTCCGGTGTTGTCTTGATATTCGGAAGACCGCGACGTTCTGCTTCTTCTACCCAATCTTCTGAATAACCATCACCGTTAAAGATAACATCATAATGATCTTTAACCAATTCTTCGAGTATATGGCTTAACTCAAGTTCAAACTCATCCACACCTTCTAATCGGTCCGCAATTCGAGATAAAACCTCAGCTAGAATCGTATTTAAAACGATACTCGGTCCTGAAATTGACTGATTTGAACCAACCATTCTAAACTCAAAACGATTACCCGTAAAAGCAAAGGGTGAAGTTCTATTACGATCGGTAACATCCTTTGGAAAATCAGGTAATGTCGTAACACCCAACTTCATTGTTTCAGCTTCTTTACTTGACGTCAATGCTCCTGCTTTGATTTGTTCAATAATATCTGTTAATTGTTCGCCTAAGAATATAGAAATAATCGCAGGAGGTGCTTCATTTGCGCCTAATCGATGTTCGTTTCCTGCATTCGCAGCAGACAGTCTTAATAATGGTGCATATTCATCAACAGCTGCTATAATCGCTACTAAAAACGTTAAAAATTGAGCGTTTGAGTGCGGTGTTTTTCCAGGTGATAACAAGTTCGCATTCGGAGTACTAATGGACCAGTTATTATGTTTACCTGAACCGTTCACTCCTGCAAATGGCTTTTCATGTAACAAACATGCCAATTCATGGTGTTGTGCCACTTTAGTTATCGTATCCATAACTAACTGATTATGATCCGTTGCAATGTTAGCTGTTGTAAAAATCGGAGCCATCTCATGTTGAGCCGGCGCCACTTCATTATGCTTTGTTTTTGAAGTAATCCCTAACTTCCACAATTCAACATCAATTTCCTTCATAAATGCGGAAATACGTTCTTTGATACTACCGAAATAGTGATCATCCAACTCTTGACCTTTTGGTGGCATTGCACCAAATAATGTTCTTCCTGTAAAAATCAAGTCTTTACGTTGCTGATATAGACGTTTGTCAATTAAAAAATACTCTTGTTCCGGTCCGAGAGTCGTCATAACCTTCGTTGTTTCTTTATCACCAAATAATTTTAATATTCTTAACGCTTGTTTGTCAATGGCCTCCATTGAACGTAGTAACGGCGTCTTCTTATCTAACGCTTCACCACTATATGAACAAAACGCGGTTGGAATACACAAGGTATCATCTTTTAGAAATGCAGGTGATGTAGCATCCCAAGCAGTATATCCTCTCGCTTCAAACGTTGCTCGAAGTCCACCATTCGGGAACGACGATGCATCCGGCTCACCTTGAATCAATTGCTTTCCTGAAAACTCCATAATCACTGAGCCATCTCCGGTTGGTTCAATAAATGAATCATGTTTTTCTGCTGTTTTTCCGGTCATTGGTTGAAACCAATGTGTGTAATGTGTTGCGCCTTTTTCAATTGCCCAATCTTTCATTGCATTTGCAACGACATCCGCGACATCCTCAGATAGTGATTCACCTAAGTCCATTGTTCTTTTTAACGCCTTGTATGTATCCTTTGGAAGACGCTCTCTCATTACTACATCATTAAATACATTTTTCCCAAAAATTTCAGTTACATTCATAATATCCTCCTTGCGATTCCTACATTCATAAACTATAACAAAAAAGGCGTGCTCAAGAAAGCCTTGAGAACGCCATTGTTCCAAAACAAAACACAAATATGACTTGGGCAATTCGCCCTCTTACTAGTAAATATAATAACATACAACGCTTCTTAATGCAAGTTCAAAATTAAAAAAATTATTTGTCTGTCAACTTCCAACTATTTCTTATATATTCTGATAATTATCTCTGCCACTTTAACTTTCGATAATCCTTTGTCCATGCTTTTTTTCTGAATCTTTCGGTGCGCTTCTTCTTCGGTTAAATCAAGATACTTCATTAAATATCTTTTTGCTTCATCAATAACTTCTTGTTGGTTCTTTTTTTCCTTGATTTGTACAACTTCTTGCTCTAAAGAAAGAATGCTTTTTGATGTTTTTGCAAGTAGAGAAATTGTATTCATCAAAACTTCTCGTCCACAGGGCTTTACAATACTTGTAAAAATTGGCTCCTGATTCAAATTAACATAGTGTTCGACATCTGTCGCATGAATAAGAGCGACAACCGGACACACTTTTTCTGCAAGAATCGTCTCAGAAATTTCGTAGCCTTTCATCCCCTTCATTCGGTCATCAATAATAGCAATATCCGGATAAACCGTATGAATCTTTCGCAAAAGATCATAAGCATCTGTTGTTTCACCAACAACTTGCATACCATTTTCTTGTAAAAATTGGGTCAGCTGCGTTATTATTTTATTGTTACTTGAGCCAATCATGACTCTTATCCCCATATATCTCACCTACTTATGAAGAAACTTGATGAATACTACTAGTATCTTGATATATAACGTTCAACTTCCCAATCATGGACAATGGATATATAATCTGTCCATTCATTAATCTTTGCACGTTTATAGTTTTCATAAACATCACCCAAAACATTTTTAACCAGGGCATCCTTATCCATTTCAACAACTGCATCTTTCAGTGTTTTTGGCAAGGTGTTCTCAAAATCGAACGGGTGAACAGCTTCTGACAAATCTTGAGCCGACATAGGTTCATCAGACTTCAGATTATTTCGTATGCCTTCTAAACCGGCTTCAACCATGGCAGCAATTGCGAGATAGGGATTACACGATGGATCTGGGCTTCGATACTCAATGGACGTCCTATTCCCACGTGCTGCCGGAATGCGAACTAATGGACTATTATTAGACCTCGACCATCCAATCCGTATGGGCGCTTCAAAACCTGTAACCAATCGTTTGTAAGAGTTGATTGTTGGATTTGTCACTGCAGTGATACCTTTTGCATGCTTAAGCAGACCTCCAATGAATGCATGACCGTCTTTAGACAAATTATAAGTTTCCTTAGCATCGTAAAAAACATTTTCACCAGAATCCTTATGCTCTAATGTCATAAGCGTATGCATTCCTGAACCATTTATATTATGTAATGGTTTAGGCATAAACGTTGCATGAAGACCGTGTTTTTGCGCGACAACTTTCACGACCAATTTGAACGTCACGATATTATCGACTGTTTCGAGCAAATCACCCATTTCAAAATCAATCTCATGTTGACCGGGAGCAACCTCATGATGGGACGCAGCTATTTTAAAATCCATATCTTGTAGTGTAAGGACAATATCTCTTCGAACATTTTCGCCTAAGTCTATTGGTCCCAAATCAAAGTAGCCTGCCTTATCATGCGTCGTTGTTGTCGGATCCCCATTTTCATCCGTATGGAATAAGAAAAATTCAAATTCTGGCCCTACTTTTACCCGGTATCCCATCGCGTCTGCTTTTTCAACCGTCTTTTTCAGTACATATCGGGGATCACCGGTAAAGGGTTGTCCGTCTGCTTTAACAATATCACAGATTAATCTCGCCACTTTTCCTTGATGTGGTCTCCATGGAAAGATTTGAAAGGTCGATAAATCCGGGCGAAGATACATATCCGCTTCTTCAACACGATATAGACCTTCAATTGATGAACCGTCAAACATTATTTCACCTGCTAGGGCTCTTTCAAGTTGTTCAACAGTAATAGCAACATTTTTTAGAGTTCCGAAGATATCCACAAATTGTAATCGAATAAACTTCACGTCTTCATCAAATACAATTCGACGAATTTCTTCATTAGAATACATCTTAGCACTCATTATTCTCCTCCTTTAGCATTGCTTCATTTAGAATATAAATTCGACGTCCGATAGACGACGATAAATCTCATCCATAACAAGGCGTTCTTCATGTTCGTTAACAGACAAGAAGGTTACTGAAAATCTTACATAAGCACCTGCATCGTCCCATGGAACTGTTGAAATCAACTTTTCTTTAATCAAATACTGGGAAAAGTCTTCAGCTGTCTTAAACTTCGCTCCACCTTTTACTCCTTTGGGTATAGCTACATAAAGATAAAATGAGCCTTTTGGCTTTTTAACTTTAAAACCAAGATTTGACAGAGCTTCGACTAGTAAATCATGTCGTCTGGAATATTTTGCTGCCGTCTCTTCCGTGATTTCAGGATGATCTAACGCATAGATTGCTGCCTTTTGTATTGCCTTGAACTGTCCCGAATCATTATTATCTTTTACAGATGCAAACGCTGCAACGACTTTTTTATTACCCACAACGTAGGCCATTCTCCATCCCGTCATATTATATGCTTT
>Ga0334892_1002610_pt1 | contig 12611 bp, 15 predicted proteins | sample GraSluR3_MG_4_FD_207213 | JGI IMG/M metagenome (GOLD analysis project Ga0334892, IMG submission 207213) | Sludge microbial communities from methane-producing bioreactor in Wageningen University, Netherlands - Granular Sludge_15_04-R3 | ecosystem: Engineered > Bioreactor > Anaerobic >... | reverse complement strand
CTATCCAGTGGCCCAGTAGCATAATATCGATTAAAGTAGCCAATTCCCAGTAAAAGGTTTTGCCTTCCAGTCCGAAGGTGATAGCAGCACTATAACCATAGGCAACCGTGATTGCCACTCCGATAAGGGTCATCATGCCTGGTTGTTTTTTCTTCAGTTCATCGATTAGCCCGGTCAGGAATGGCCACCCACCGTAAAAGTATACCAGGGAAGATAGGGCGAATAATAGATAGCAATCATAACGAAAAGTGAATTCATAACCCAATATATTTTGAATAAGAGGCGATAAAACAAGGATGGGAAAAGTCAATATTAAAGAAATCCAGAATCTCCTGCGAAAATCTTCAATCATATATTCGTGATGCTGATGTTCCTGATGTTCTGCGTGATGCTTATTGTTGTTATGCTTTTGATGCTGATGGTTTTTGTGTTTACTTTCCTCCACAATAATTCCCTCCAAATGTATAAATTAAAAAACCACAACCCTTCATTTTGTATTAGTTTTATGTTTTACTATTTCGGTATCATAAAAATTAAAACTACCTAATAATTTTGACATATTTTTTCTAATTTCTCCAATTTTTTTATCCTATCTATTAACTTATCCTTCTTTAGCTTATCTTGTTCTTCCACAACCAAGCGGATTACATCAAAAATAGTAGCCATACAACCTATCAAATATTAATAATTAAGTTTACTCAGAATTAAATTGCTTGATAATTTTGCCAGGGAGTCCCATTACTGTTGCATTAGGGGGAACATCTTTAACAACGACTGTGCCTGCACCAATTTTTGCATTGTCACCAATATTTAAAGCCCCCAAGACTATTGCTCCGGCACCAATCGTAACATTATTTCCCAAAGTCGGATGACGTTTCTTTTTTTCCAAACTTTTTCCACCCAAAACGACTCCTTGATACAACAGAACATCATCGCCAATTTCAGCTGTTTCACCTATCACGACACCCATTCCATGGTCAACAAAGAATCTTCTTCCGATTTTCGCTCCCGGATGTATTTCAATACCGGTAATAAAACGATTAATATGGGAAATGAAACGGGCTAAAGTATTCAATTTATTCTTATAAAAAAAGTGGGCAATTCGGTGAAGCCATATGGCATGAAGACCAGGATAACAAAGAATGATTTCTAATGTGTTCTTTGCTGCCGGATCTTTGGCAAATACATTTTGAATATCTTCTCTTAAAGTTCTGAACATCAGAAATATACCTCCATAGCTCTTAATGGTTGTTTAGAGATTAAAAATATTCCTATCTGAGCGAACAAATTTGGTAATATTGCGATATTCCTTTTCTTATTCAAGAATAAGCTTTTCTCAATACTAATTTTCTTTAATTGGCAAAAACTTATAAAGTCGGATATGCTTAAAAAATGCAGATTGGGCGTTTCGTACCACTGGTAAGGAAGGGCGCCTGTTACTGGAGTTTTGCCATAAAAAAATATCTGTAACCTTACCTTATAATAAGTGAAATTCGGAAATCCCACGATAACTCTCTTGCCAACACGAAGAGCATCTTCCAAAACCGCATTTACATTCCTTATCTGCTGCAAGCTTTGGTTAAGTACAACATAATCAAAAGACTTATCATTATATTCGGCAAGACCGCTGTCAATGTCCTCATGAGAAACAGTTAATCCTTTAGCAACGCATTTATATATAGCCTTTTCATCTATTTCAATACCTTGGCCGCGCACATTTTTTTCCTTGATAAGAATAGACAACAACTCTCCCGTACCGCAGCCAAGATCTAAAACAGCAGAATGCGACTCAATCATTCCTAATATTATCCTGTGATCGATACGGATATCTTTATATTTCATATTCTCCCGTTACCTCATATCCATAAAACACATTTTCTACAAAATGTGAGATCAAATTCGTTTCTTCTTCGACCTCCAGAAGAAATGCGTCATGCCCATAAGTAGAATCAATTTCGCAATATGTCGCCTCAATCCCTGCAAGTTTACAGGCCTTCACTATCTCCTTTGATTGATAGGCCGGATATAACCAATCTGATTTAAAAGCTATGACCAGAACCTTTGCCTTTATGCCCTCCAGAACCTCTGAAAGAGGTTTTCCGTGTGAAGCATCAAAATTATCCATGGCTTTGGTAATGTAAAGATATGAATTAGCATCAAAACGCTTTACGAAATTATCGCCCTTATACCGTAAATATCCCTCCACCTCAAAATCCGCGATGAATTTGAACGGCTGTGTATTATTCTTTTTTTGCCTTCCAAATTTCTCGGCCATAGATGTATCACTCATATATGTTATATGACCAACCATCCTGGCAATGGCAAGGCCCTTGTCCGGAGGAGAACCTTCGTAATAATTACCAAATTTCCAATCCGGATCTGCCATAATCGCCTGCCTGCCCACCTCATCGAACGCAATCTGTTGAGGAGAATGCCTTACAGTTGTTGCAATAGGTATAGCACTACGAACTTTCTCCGGATATCTGACCAGCCATGATAGAACCTGCATTCCACCCATTGATCCACCTACTACTGAAAGTAATTTCTCAATGCCCAAGTGCTCGATCAGGCGCTTCTGCGCATTGACCATGTCATTTATAGTAATAAGCGGAAAATCAAGGGCATAAGGTTTCCCGATTTTAGAATTGACACTTGAGGGGCCGGTAGAACCTTTGCATCCCCCTAGGACATTAGAACAAATAACATAATAGTTATTCGTGTCAAATGCCTTCCCCGGCCCGACCATATTATCCCACCAACCAGGATTATTCTCTCCCTTATAAATACCCGCTACATGGGAATCACCCGAGAGAGCATGGACGATTAAAATAGCATTGGACTTCTCTATATTCAAAGATCCGTAAGTCTCATAAGCAATAGTAACAGGGGCTAATTTTTCATCATTCTCTAGAGTAAGACCATCAAAAGTAAAATAATGTATCTGGCTAATGCCAATGGTAATTTCCTCCGGATTTGTTTTTTCAATCGTCATTATTGAACCTCTTGAAAAAGCCATGTAGTAAGATATCTCTCCCCTGTATCAGGAAGAATTACCACAATCAATTTTCCCTTGTTTTCTTTTCGCTTGGCCAATTCCAAGGCTCCCCACAATGCTGCACCGCACGAAATGCCGACTAGGATCCCTTCTAGTTTAGCGAGTTGTCGGGCAGTCTCTCCTGCATCCTTATTAGAAACCTGAATAATCTCGTCAATCACGGCCTTATTTAAAACCTGAGGGATAAATCCCGCACCTATTCCCTGGATTTTATGCGGCCCTGGGTTACCGCCAGATAAAACCGGCGATGCTTCCGGTTCAATCGCAATTGCCTTAAAATCCGATTTTCTTTTTCTAATAACTTCAGAGACACCCGTAATGGTTCCTCCGGTTCCGACACCGGAAACTAAAATATCAATTTTACCATCGGTATCATTCCAGATTTCCTCGGCGGTTGTTTTACGATGGATCTCAGGATTAGCGGGATTATTAAATTGCTGTGGCACAAAACTATTTTTGTTAGATTTTACTAATTCCTCGGCTTTTTCTATCGCACCTTTCATACCTTTAGCCCCTTCCGTTAAAACTAGTTCCGCCCCCAATATTTTAAGGAGCTGACGGCGTTCAAGACTCATCGTATCTGGCATGGTCAATATAAGTTTATAGCCCTTTGCCGCAGCCACAAATGCCAAAGAAATTCCCGTATTACCGCTCGTAGGCTCAATTATTGTAGTCCCTTTTGTAAGCACACCCCTTTTTTCCGCATCTTCTATCAATGCTACTCCAATACGATCTTTTACACTGGATAACGGATTAAAGGATTCTATTTTGACTAATACCGTTGCTTCTAACCCTTCGGTAATACGATTCAATTTCACCAAAGGGGTATTACCTACGGTTTTTGTTATATCAGAATATATCTTTCCCATTGAATTTCTCCTCCTATATGCCTTTAGCTAAAGCCTGTTTAATATCAGAAATAATGTCATCGATGTGTTCAATACCTATCGATAGGCGAATAAAATCAGATGTCACACCGGTTGCCAACTGCTCTTCAGGCGATAACTGCTGATGCGTAGTTGTGGCAGGATGTATCGCGAGCGACTTCGCATCACCTATATTAGCAAGATGCGAAATAAGTTCGAGAGAATTAATGAACTTGCTTCCGGCTTCAAGCCCGCCTTTAATCCCGAACCCAAGAATGCCTCCTGCGCCTTTCGGTAGATATTTTTTTACCCTATCTTTTTCAGGGCTGTCATCCAGTCCGGGATAATTAACCCAGGTTACCTTGGGATGTTTTTTCAGATACTTAGCAACCGTAAGAGCGTTTTCTGAATGTCTTGGCATTCTTAGATGCAATGTCTCAAGCCCCTGCAGGAATAAAAAGGAGTTAAATGGTGATAGTGCAGACCCCAAATCGCGGAGCAATATAACTCTTGCTTTAGTAATGTAGGCAATATTTCCAATCGGCTTGAGTTCTTCGATAAAATCGATTCCATGATAACTGGGATCCGGTTCTGAAATAAGCGGGAATTTTCCGTTATCCCAGTCAAACTTTCCCGAATCGACTATCACCCCACCTATACTTGTGCCGTGTCCTCCGATGAATTTAGTAGCTGAATAAACTATTATATCTACTCCGTGATCAATCGGTCTTAACAGATATGGCGAAACGGTATTATCGAGAACAAATGGTATACCATTTTTATGCGCAACACTGGATATCCCCTCAAAATCGGCCACATCTAATTTAGGATTTCCGATAGACTCGACATAAATAGCTTTTGTTTTTGGTGTAATCGCTTTTTGGAATGCATCAAGATCATTTGATTTCACAAACTTAACTTTTAATCCCAGCTTAGGGAAAGTATAGTGGAAGAGATTATAGGTTCCCCCGTAAAGATTATCCGCGGAGACAATTTCATCACCTGCTTGTGCAATATTAAGGAGGGCAAGCGTCGTCGCAGCCTGCCCACTCGCTACTGCAAGTGCCCCTACTCCGCCTTCAAGAAGTGCTACTCGCTTCTCAAAAACGTCAGTAGTGGGGTTCATAATACGTGTATAGATATTACCGAACTCGTGTAAACCAAAAAGATTAGCCGCATGATCAGTATTTTTAAACTGGTACGAAGTTGTCTGATAAATAGGAACCGCCCGAGACCCTGTTGCAGGATCAGCCTCCTGACCTCCATGCAAAGCAAGCGTTTCTACTTTTAACTTATTATCAATTTTACTCATTTTTTCCTCCTCACGAAAATTAGTGTTTTATTAATTCATAACTCCAACATAAGTACGGTTAATACATTATAAAAATTTTCAGATTAACTTCCGGTCATCTGTCAAGCATTCATATATTTTCTATACACTACCCTCTTTTTTAAAGTAACCACAGATCATCAAACCGTTTTTTTCCGCTGTTTCAATCTGTGTAATTTTCTTATTATGAACGGTTACAGTTACTGTTCGTATTCCAATTCTTCTACAATATCCTGTATTTTTTAAAAATTTCGTCATTTATAGTTTTTGCTGAATTTGTTTTAAAGCCATTTTTCGTCTCCTATTATAAAAAGCTCTTAAAAATAAAAAACCCACTGACCATAATGTTCTCTTTGGTAGTGGATGTCCCGTCATGCGTATTAAATTCTAATAAAGTATTAGATAGGCGGACCTCCTATACCGTAAAGGCAGCACATCTCTATACAATACATCATCTTATTAATAGTAATTTTCATTTTTTTACTCCTATATAGAATACACAATCACTTTTTGTTCTGACTCAATTTTTAAAATTCATTTTAAAATGTAATATTATCAATTGCATTTGAAGTTTCTTCATATAGATGTATATCTTTAATATCTGTATGAGAATATTATTAGTCGGCAAACGGCAAACTTTCAATCAAATTTAATACATTCGAACTTCTTGTTTAGATAATTTTTTCTTTTGCATTTTAACCATACTCCAGGGTCACTGAATCAAAGGCTTCTACCATTGCTTTTTTTGCTTTTTTCCAAATATCGTAAGTAACACACGCATCCACCCGATTACATAGTTTTGAGCTATCAACGCATACCACCAGAGAAATTAAACCTTCTGCGACCTGAATAATCTGGCTTAATTTAATTTCTTCAGGTAATTTTGCTAAACTGAATCCTCCATATGATCCCCGTCTACTCTGTACTAATCTGGCAGACAAGAGGTTGTTTATTGTATGTCCAAGATATCTTGCTGAGTTTTTTTTCTGGCTATATTCTTCAGTGACAGAGGTCCTTTTCCATAATTCAGTGCAAACTCTAACATTGCTCTCAGGGCATAACGCCTCCTGGTAGAAAGTTTCATTACCCCTCCAACTAAATTTTAAACTTTTCGTTAATCAGTTCAGCAAAAAGAGTTTTTCCTTTCTCTCTCTGCAACCTATCCTATTTTCTGCTTTTCCTTTATCATGACTAAACCTCCAATTATTTCCTTAATAATATAAATCAGATTCTTCCTTTGGAACAATCTTCCCATCCTGGAGATGAATTATTCGCTTGGTGTTTTGGGCTAATTCCAGATCATGAGTGGCAATAAAGACAGCGATTCCTTTTTCAGCTAATCTTTTAAACAAATCTAATATTTGTATTCCAACACTGGCTTCTAATTTACCGGTTGGTTCATCAGCTATTATCAATTTAGGTTCATTTACCAAGGCTCTGGCAATTCCTACTCGCTGTTTATCTCCACCGGATAAATATTTTACCTGAACTCCTTGCTTTTCATTAAGATTGACTTCTCTTAATAAATCCGAAATTTTATCCGGGTTAATCTTTTTTTTAGCAAACAGCATTGGTAATTCTACATTTTCCCGAACAGTCAAGGTTGGTATCAGATAAAAGCGCTGGAAGACAAAACCAATATTTTCCCTCCTTATATTTATCAGCTCAGTTTCCGAAAGTGATGTCACATCAGTATTGTTGATCTTTAAACTCCCGGAACTCGCCCCATCAAGACAACTGATCAGATTCATTAAAGTGGTTTTCCCCGAACCGGAAGGGCCAACAATTGAAACAATCTCACTCTCCTTAATATTAAAATCTACCCCATCCAGCGCTTTCACTACTTCCGGACCGCGCTGGTAATATTTCTTTAAATTCTTCGCTTCCAGGATAGGTCTACTTTGCATTTTGTTTTACCAACCTTTCATCCTTTTCCATTTTTCCGTCATTTAAGTGAATAACACGGTCCGCCGAATAACCCAATTTAACATTATGAGTAGCAACTACAATGGTTAAGCCTTCTTCTCTGTTAAGATTTCGAAATAACATAAAAAGTTCTCGTGCATTTCTGGTATCCAGATTGCCGGTTGGTTCGTCGGCAAGTAGTATTTTGGGATTATTGGCTAAGGCTCTTGCTACCGCCACCCGCTGCAATTCTCCTCCACTTAATTCATTGGGATAATGGGTTAAACGATGACCCAATCCTACTCTCTTTAACAGAATTTTCGGTTTTTCGTTACCTTTATCATTTTTAGCAAATATTAAAGGCAATTGAACATTCTCCAGGGCGTTTAATGAAGGAATTAAGAAAAAATCCTCAAAAACAAAACCAACTTTCTCACCTCGTATACGACTAAGTTCTTCTTCGTTGAATTCTATCGGATTGTGACCAATAATATTTAAATCACCCGAACTGGGTTTATCTAAAAATCCTAAGATATTCAGCAAGGTCGTTTTACCAGCTCCTGATGGACCCATAATACTGACAAATTCACCTTCTTCAATTTCCAGGTCAATTTCTTTCAAGGCAATGGTAGTCTGGAATTCGGCAGAATATACCTTCTTTAGTTTATTTGTTTTTACCGCAAATTTTTCCATTATTCACCACTCCTGATTACTTCAATGGGTCTCATAGAAGCTGCTTTTAAAGCCGGATATAACCCGGAAACGATACCCACGACGATGACTCCCAAAAAGGAAATGAGTAACAGATCAGGAGTAATAAGCAGTAACCTTCCGCCAGGTGCATAAGGCATTACCTTTCTTACCAAAAGTTCGATTAAATTTCCCCCGAAGATGGCAATGATTGCGCCAAAGAATCCTCCTAAGGTACAAACAATCAGCGTTTCCATCCAGATAATTTGAAATATATCCAGCCTTGAGGCACCAATTGCTTTCATAATACCTATCTCCCGGGTACGTTCCATAACACTCATTAATATGGTATTAATAACTCCGATAATAGCGACAAAAATAGCAATAAAAGCAACAGATATAATCAATATTTTGGCTGAATTTACTAAATCTAAAATAGTACCCTTCACCTGACTCATGCTGATAACCTGTATACTGGCTATCGGGTACAACCTTTCCTCAAATTCATGAAGATTTTCCAGTTTATTCAATTTAATTCCGATACCTGTTAATTTACCTTCCGCTTCAAAGATTCTTTGTAGTGTTTTTAGGGGTAAAAAAACCGTTCCGTCTTCCTGGGTAGCTGTTCTCCCGAAGACACCTACAATTGTTAGAGTGATATCTTTCCCGGGTATAACCATTTTATCTCCAACTGATTTTTGCATTGATTCGGCTGCTTCATATCCTAAAATAGCTTCATGGATATTTTCATCTGAAAACCAATCTCCTGATTTAAATATAACATCGGGCTTCAACTCAAGATAACTTCTTTCGATACCTAAATAATTAATAAAACCGCCTTTGCCGTCCATTTTTTCAGGATCATAGGCTAATTGAGCAAGAAAGGGTGTAATCTGATCAATATCAGGATCGCTGGTTATTTGCACATAGATATCTTCATCAATGAATCTAAAAACAGCTTCCCCGGCAAGCATCATTGTTGCTGCCTCATAGGGACATCCTTTGGCAGTTACAATCACCTGATATCCCATCTTATCAACATCTGAGGTTAAAGCCTCCTGATAACCAGCATTAAAGCCTAAAAGAGCAACCAGAACTGCAACGGCAACCGCCACACCGCTGATTGTTAGAAATGAACGTGATTTTCTACGCTTTAAATTCTTGTATGCTAAAATAATAAATTTCATTAAAATGCTACTCCTTTTCCAATAATAACTATTCTTCCGGATCTATTGCTGGGGATACCTTCAACAGTTACATTTCTCCCGACTTTGGGAGGAATGCTTAAACCTGACGGATTAATGTCAACATAAATTGTTCCAGTATTGTCTTCTAAAAAAAACCAACATCCGGAAGGGCATTGCCGGGTAATTTTACCTTCCAACCTGATTGTATGATCAAGGTATTCCTTTGGATTTATCAGAATATCTCTTATATTGGTCACTTCCTTTGTGGTAATATCAGTGCCGTATTTTTCAAAATTCCTACTCCCGGTGCTGCTACACCCGGAAAGCAAGAATAGAACAAATATAACAACAAAAATTATTGATATAATAAAATGTTTATCGTCTTTAATTTTTCTCATGATAGCTCCTTTTACTTGCTGCATACACCCTGCCTCTTTATTGTTTGATAAAATAAAATATGTTTATATAGCTAAACATAGTAAATTAATATTAATAGTAATACTACTTATTCTATTGTATTAGTAGTAAAAGAATAAAAAATAAAAAAATTACTAGATACGTTAAAAAATTCTTTACTAATCCGGTATCCATTGTGATTCATTACTATTGTAAAACGTTTTAACCCCGCAATGATACTATTATATAATGGATACCGGATGCTATTTAGAGTAATTATCTAGTACATTTATATTGTTTGTATTGCTTGCATAATTTTACACATTAGCAAGGTCCATATGGCGGTGGCTCATTCTTGTCTTTCTTGTCCAGGTATTTTGCAGGGTCGTCATCAAACTTTTTCTTGCACTCCTCATCAGAGAAATAATACATTCTCCCCCTGACTTTACTCTTATATTTTGCTGTCTTTTCATCTACTTCTTTTAGGCATACCGGATCAATAGCCATTCGAATCACCTCCCTAACTTATATTTTACATTTTAAATAATTATCTTTTTCAACTAACATGGAGCATATGGTGGCGGTTCCTTCTTCTTTTGTTCGCCACCAGATTTCTTCAAATACTTTTCAGGGTTCTCTTCAAAATCCTTCTGGCATCCTGGAGCACAAAAATAATAAGCTTTACCCTTATATTCACTTTTATACTTGCAGGTCTTTTCATCAACTTCCATATTGCAAACCGGATCAGTGGCCATATCTTTCACCTCCCTAACTTATTTTCACATCTATTTTCCAAAATGTTCTTTCTTATATTTATCCAGCAGTCTTAAAATATCTTCTTTGCATTCCCCGCATACTGTTCCTGCCTTGGTTCGTTCCTGAATATCCAGAAAAGAACGTGCCCCTTCTAAAACTGCCTCTTCAATCTCTTCATCTGTCACATTCATGCAATGGCAGACTACCCTGGCATCTTCCTCTTTAACTTTATCCTGCATTCCGTTCCTCTTATAATAATCAACTATTGCTGCCCGCAAAGCCTTATCCCCCAATACAGAACAATGGACTTTATTTTCCGGTAATCCGCCTAATTCTTTGGCAATATCCTTGGGAGAAAGTTTATATGCCTGTTCCAGGGTCATCCCTTTTACCATTTCAGACAAAATAGAAGTGCTGGCAATTGCACTGGCACAACCATAAGTTTTCCATTTGCAATCAGTTATAATCCCCTTTTCTTTGTCCACTTTTATTACTATCAGCATCTGGTCTCCACATTTCATATTGCCAACAATTCCTTTGCCGTCATCCTGATAAGATTCCTCATCTTCAAGGATATTGCGGGGATTAACAAAATGGTCTTTTAATTTTTCCGAATAAACCCAATCAGTCTGGCTACTCATTCTTTCCTCCTCCAATTTTTACAGTAGACATTTTTCTTATTTTTTGAATAACTTTCGGTATCACTTCTATCATATAATCAATATCTTCACTGGTTGTATCCCTGCCCATGCTTATTCTAATCGAACCATGGGCATACTCAATAGGGATGCCGGTAGATAATAACACATGTGAAGGGTCCAGCGAACCGGAAGCACATGCTGAACCTGTAGAGACTGCGATACCGGCTAAATCGAGATACAATAAAATGGATTCACCTTCTGCACCCGGGAAAGATACATTCAGAGTATTTGCCAGGCAATCCTGGGGATGGCCATTAAAGTGGATATCTTCAATATTGTTCTTTAAGCCATCTTTCAATCTTTTTTTATACCCTAATAATCGCTCATGTTCAGCAGGCATCTCATTAGCACGCACCTGCAAAGCCTTACCAAATCCGATAATGCCTAAAGTATTTTCCGTTCCGGCCCGACGGCCGCTTTCCTGGTGCCCTCCCCTTATAAGGGGACAAAAAGGGGTTCCCTTTTTAACATACAAGGCTCCTATTCCTTTAGGTCCATATACTTTATGCCCGGATAGAGATAACAGGTCTATATCCAAATCATTAACATCTACGGGAATTTTTCCTACTGCCTGCACTGCATCGGTATGAAATAGACTATCATATTTATGTGACAACCGGGCAATTTGCTTTATATCCTGGATAGTGCCAATCTCATTATTGGCAGTCATTATTGATACTAATGCGGGACCTTTTTTTAACTCTTCTTCCAGTTCCTCCATCCGGATTTTACCATATTGGTCTACTGATAAAAATTTCACCTCAATATCTCTCTGAGAAATACATTTTGCCGTTTCCAGAACACAAGGGTGTTCGATAGTTGTGGTGATAATCTTGCTGAATTTTCCCAGTCCTGAGCAATCACATAACCTGGCCGGACAGGCTAATATTGAAAGAACTGTATTGCTGGATTCAGAACCTGAACCGGTAAAAACAATCTCTTCCGGTTTACTGCCGATAAAAGAAGCAACTGACTGCCTGGCCTCTATTACCATAGACCTGGCAGCCCGCCCAAACTGATGCATGCTGGAAGGGTTGCCAAATACCTCCATGGCTTTTATCATCTCTTCTTTTACCTGTGGATGTAAAGGTGTCGTAGCATTGTTATCCATATAAACTTTTCTAGCTTCCATATTTGTTAATCTCCTAAAATATTTATTTAAACATATTCTGATATCTTGGTTTTATCTAATTGAAAACTTATTAAATCTTCTAAAGTAATCGAGCTAAGAGTATCTGATATCTTTTTATCCAGTATCTCCCAGACAGCACGAGTCGAACAGTTAGAAACCCTGCCACATATAGAAGGATTATCAACACATTCCACCAGGCTAAGACCACCTTCCAGTGTTTGAACTACGCTCTTCAAATTAATATCCGAAGGGGGCTTTGCTAATCTATAACCACCATGTGCTCCACGAGAAGAAACAATCAATCTCCTGGCTTTCAGGGGAATAACAAGGTGGCTCAGATATTTTTCTGAAATACCTTCCTTTTTGGCAATGCTTTTTAGAAGTGTATTCCCCTTATTATAATTCAAAGCCAATTCCAACATTAACCTTACCCCATATCGTGCCCTGGTAGAAAGTCTCATAAGTGCTCCTTGCTTTATTTTTTCTTAAATTTCTATAAATACCTTAATTACTACTTATACTATTCTTTTAGTAGTAATTATGATAAAATAAAAAACAGAATTTGTCAATAGACTTAATATTATCGTAAACAT
>Ga0334892_1002609_pt1 | contig 12613 bp, 16 predicted proteins | sample GraSluR3_MG_4_FD_207213 | JGI IMG/M metagenome (GOLD analysis project Ga0334892, IMG submission 207213) | Sludge microbial communities from methane-producing bioreactor in Wageningen University, Netherlands - Granular Sludge_15_04-R3 | ecosystem: Engineered > Bioreactor > Anaerobic >... | reverse complement strand
TTTCCGATCTGTGGATACGCCAAGGCTGACATCCTCTCAAAGATACCGACCACTGGATTCTGAACGAAAACTCTCTGATCTCCCAATTGTACTTCCTTATATGGGAAATCATTCATTACAGGCCTTACTTGAATATCTACCATATGATTCCCTATTACACCTCTTTGCTTTGCCTTCGCATCATCATCAAATTTCAATTTTTCAGTCATTACGACTTCTTTTCTTGCTTCTGTAATAGCTATGTCAAAGTCATTTTTACCACCTTTAATCCTTTGATTTAAGATTCTTCTTATATTAATATCTGGGCTCTTTTCCATTAGATCATTCCAAAGAGCATACATACTCATACTCCCAGTAAAGGCATATTTTTCCTCAGCCATATGGCTATTTAGCTCTCTTGAAACTTCAACTAAATTATTGATCGTCTGTTCATAAGGCTCCTTCTCCTGTTCAAGCTCGACTTCATTAGTATGTTCTGCAAGTTTTTGAGGGAGATTTATAAGAGACAACTCTTCTAATGTATATGGACTTAATCCATTCACTGGTTCTTTTAGATCCATATTATCTTGATTAACCATGGTCACAATCCTCTTTTAATTTGTTTTATTATTATAAAACAATCTCATAGTCTTATCTACAAACTCCGTTTCGATTCCATCGTAAAATTTTTCTCTGAGGAATATAACATACACGCGGAGTTTACCCAGCCAACTTATAGTATAAAAAACTCCCAGAATTATCTTTAGGTTATTATATTTTGATCTAATACTTTTTCTAGAATTAATATAACCATTATCATATCTAATTGTACCCTTGCACATAGCCTCTTATTTATACTATAATGCTTATATTAATCTATTATTTCTATTCTATGGATATAGAAAAAAATGAAACTCCTAATCTACCTGAAACTCCTAAAATCCCTTCCCAGTTATATATTCCAAACATGTCCGAAGAAAATTTACAAGAGCTATATAGCAATATAAAACCTATTGTTGAGATTGATGGTAAAAAACATTTATTGAGAGATTTTGAACGAAATGAATTAAGAAATTATTCATATACCTGGGATGCCCATAAAGACAAAAGAGATGTTGTTGATGATACAAAACTGGATATAGTCCAAGACTTTTATTGCTTACATACATGGGCATATTATGGACTATTCAAACCTACCATAGCAGAAGTACTTGCGCAGATGCCAAAAAAATCAAGAGAACAAGCAAACTTTTTTGAAATTGTAGATCAACCTAGAACTGTAGATGACCTGGCAATACATCAAGAAATTACTGATGCTGGATATCATTTATCTAGGGTCAGAACTTATAAAACTAAAGAGTAAGGTAAAGATTTTTTTGTTCAGGAATATGTCATATACAGGGAGTTTTGTCTACATTCTCACACAAATATAACTATCATCAAAGACATGTTCATATTTATATGGTACTTTTTTATCACTTGGTCTAAAAATATATGTATTTTTATCATCAAGAAGATAAATAAATTCTTTTAAATTAAGCCCCTCGGCTTGTAGATGCTGTATAACCCATTCTTTATCATCATCCCCTATATAATCAGCAAAAAACAGCACATAATTAGTCCCATCTAATTCAAACCTCTGAAGATATTCATCATAACCAAGTATTTTATAATCTCCTAATTTCAATGTTTTATTTACATTTAGAAACTTCTTTATTACTTTATTTATAATAAAATCTTTTTGAGTATCATTCATACCCATATAATAAGCCTAAATTAAAAAGTTTATCTATCCTCTTTGTTCTTAATTAAAAACCTTATTAAAAGGTACCCACTTGTAGAAATTAATACAAAAATATCATCTATTAATCCCATCCCTATTGCCATATCTCCTGGTATTAAATCTATTGGGGATACAATATAAATAAAAGATAAAACCAGTATCCAATTTTCTTTAAAAAATTGTTTAAGTTTTTTCATAGAAATATAATAACACAGTTGACTTCAAATTTACTTAGGCATAACATTAAGTATGACTAAAAAACCACTTTACAATGCCCTCGCAGCTTTCCTTTACATTGTAGGAATTGTTCTACTAATGAACTGGGCAGGTAACAACGATATCCTTGAGACTTCCCTACTTATGCCAATTATGATGCTATCTCTATTTACATTATCTGCTGCAGTTATGGCATACCTCTTCCTATATCAACCTCTTATGCTATATTTAGAAGGCAAAAAGAAAGATGCAGTAAATTTGTTTATCAAAACACTCCTTATCTTTGCAATATTACCTCTTAGCATATTCCTTCTTTATTTCTTTAATATCCTCGGTTAATTACCCAAATTGAAACAAATACTATAGGGTGGTATAATATACTACCATTTAAATACTGCTCATTTAAAACTTTTCCTAATATACCGATAGAAGTGAAATACCTTGTGGCAGCACAATTGCCTTAAATATTTCACTTTTATAGTGAGAAGCTCGTTAAAAAGAGAGAGAGTATATCCGTTTGGAAAACACTAAATACTACAACGAAAGGTAAGAGAAATGAAAAAGCATTTATTCCTGATTATTGTTTTAATAGCAATTACATTCGTAACTGCACAACCCGTAATGGCAGACACACCTGACTCTAACCCTAACTTTGCCCTAGACACCTGCATCATCATGAAGGGTAACAAGGTCTATGGTCGGAATTTGTTCATGGTTGAAAACGTTCCCACTGGGAGCACTGCAACCTTTACAATGTCTGGTTACAACAGCCCTCAGTATGTAAACTTTGGTTTACCCAAAGTTAAAGGAGAGAAATACTCCTATACAATTACTGAAGGATATGTTGGTGAATGGGCCAGTCTATACAAACTTGGAGAAAATTCCGAGGTCGTTAGTGTAGAAATAAATGGTGTCATTCATTCAGCTCATGTAATGAGCATTGCAGAGGCACTCGCTGCTTGCTTAAGTGGTGATGTAAACCCCTGCCCTGTTGAAAATGTTCGACCAAACGGACAAAACTAGCCTTCTAGGCTGTTTTCACACTCTCTCTTGTCCGTTATAATAAACAATAAATTCCAGATATTTTTGGAATACAAACTTGTCCTCGCCAATATATCTTGCTAGAATTAGTCCAATGTTGCTAGAAACAGACCAAGGATTGCAAACAACTAACCTTGAACAACAAACCTCCTATGAAGATTATTTACTAGTTGGCGGCAGATTCCCTTACGAAGATTTCACATTCATAACAGACACACTTTCAGGAAATTCCCCTACTCCATTTGAAATGAGAAAATGTTCATGTTCTTCTCAAATCTCAGGGATATGTGATCTATGCGGGGTCCAACTCTCACCAGAGGAGATCCACATATACAGAAATCTAAGAAGAAAGATGTCATCAGATCAAGAAATCTCACCTAATCAACCAAATATCGTAAATCCTTGGCAAATGCACGATGTAGAACTCGCAAGAGAAATATTTCTTTTAACAGACCACACTAGAGAAAAATACCAAATAGTCACAGAAAAATTCCCACATATGTTTGGAGTATAAAAACTATACTTCTAACAACACTTTTGCTATTATATCTACATAAATGAAATCCCCTAGGAACTTCAAAAAAAGCCCCGTATCCTTTTTAGGCTTAATACTTTTTTTGTCAGCAATTGTAATTGGCACTTTCCTTGGCCTAAGGGAACTGAAAAGACATAACACTAAACCAACAGAAGTTATTATTGCAAACATAACGAGCACACAAGGAGAGATCTATTGGAAAGCCAAAAGGGATGAAGCTTACACGGTGATATTCAAACAAAATTCCTATGATGCGGTAGAAACAAATCTCGACTCCACCCTAATTACGAAAGACCCCACGACAGCAGAATATATATATTCTGCAAACATTACTAACCTTAATCCAAACAACGAATATCTCCTCAGTATAAAGACAGAACAATCCTCTTGGAACCAAACTTATTCCTTCAAAACAAAAGATGAGAGAGAATCCTTATACCTACCAGAACTACTAAAGGGAGATTCTGAACCAGAACAACTTGTCTTAATAGAAACGGATACTGGGAATTATATTAGAAATACTCAAGAGCATGGAACTTGGTTAATAGAGAAACCTACAGATGATTACTCTTTACTAACCTATGCTAAATATTCCCTTAAAGATAATACCGGAACAAGGGCAACCTCCAAATTCGACTTAAACCCTTCTCCTGCACTTGCACGAACCACGGTACCCTCAATTGATCTAAACAATATAACAGTGCTTGAGTTGGAAAGAGGGACAAACTTCATACAGATAGCAATCTTTTTAAATAGCCAATCAGAACCAATCTCTACAGCCAGAGAGCTTATACAATTCTCTGACAACAATATCCTCTCAATAGGCCTTTTTAGAAATGACACATGGGAAGAGATATTAATAAACGAAAACGGGAAAATATATGGCGAAGATTTCGGCTTAATCCCAGGAGAAGTATATATGTTCATAACAAAGGGAGAGGTCGAACTTCCAATAATCAAGGATGACTACTCCTCCCAATTAGACATTGAACGCCTCAGAGGATGGAACCTTATCCCAGCCTCTATTTTTAATTATTTCCCCTTAACCTCCAAAGATGTCTTGCTAGATGAAAGATATTCCTCCATTTCCCAAACAGCCATTTGGGATAATAACCAAAGTTCCTTTGATTACACAATAGAAAACAACCCCTCGGAGATATCTGGGGAAATAACACCCCTTTCTACAGAACAAGGCCTTTTTGTTAAAATCCCTTATTAAAGACCTTTTCTCCCCTCCCCTTGACAAGAATTAGCACTCAATGCTACCATTTGCTATATATAAGTTGTAAGGAGAAAAATATATGAAAATTGTAAGAAGAGATGATAATAAGAGGTCATATCCCACCACATATACTCCTTTTAGATCAATCTTTGATGACTTCTTTGCACCAACCGTATGGGATGAATTCTTTACATCCCCTACAACATACTCTAATCTCTCTGCAGACGTTTGGGAGGAAAAAGACGATGTCTTCGTAAAAATTGCTCTTCCTGGTATTAAAAAGGAGGACATAAAAATAACAATTAACGAAGACAACATCTCTATAAAAGGAGAAACTAAAGAAAAAGAGGAAGAAGATCAGGACAAGAAATACTACTACAGAAGTATGGAAAGTTCCTTTGAACAAAGGTTCAACCTTCCAACTAAAGTAGACCCAGATAAAGCAGAAGCAGAGTTCAAAGATGGTGTTTTACAGGTCAAACTTCCAAAGGCAGATGAAGTTAAACCAAGAGAAATTGAAATAAAGTAAATTTCTCAAAAACAAAAATTCTAAAGGGGCTTGAAACATAGCCCCTTTTCTTTGTAGAATGGAAGATATTGGAACAAGGATTTAGAGACACAACAGAAAAAGAACCAGCTCTAGTAACGACTGCAAAGGAAATCTTAGTTCACCGTATATCCACCTGCAATAACACTTCCTACAAGAATTCTAAGGCACAAGAATTAGAAAAACTAAGTACTACCCCAACAGAACAACTTTACGAGACTAGTGAGCTTCATGGGCTCTTAGGAGAGGCAATATTCCTTAACTTCATAAGAGAATCTGACATAGATATTAAAGTTGGAACTGGTGAAGAAGATATGGCTGGAATAGACTTCTATCTAAATGGCTTCCCTATGGATATAACAACTGGCTTTAACAGCGTTGAGGAGAAGGTTCAAGCTTCTAGGTTTGCAACACTCTATGTCCCTAGACATTATGGACAGAAACAAGCATTCTCCGAAGGCGAGAATTTTACAAGGAACAAAACCTACCTTATGGATCATATTAGAGGCAATTTTGTAAATAATAAAAACTATCTCTATGATCTCCTCACCATAAATCTAGACGTTCTAAAAAGCATAAGAGCTCAAATAGACAACCCTACTCCAGATAGCCACTTTGCAGGAGCAGGAATAAATAATGAAAAGAATCTAGCAACATTAATAAAGATTCTAATAAATTCTAACCTATGGCCCAAAACAGAAAAAAGAGGTGACCCTACCGCAATAGATAATGGTGTAAAAAAACAAGAACACCAGTAAATAGATTAAAAATTCTACAGATAGCTTATGCCAGAAAAAGAGCAAGCAGAAAATATTGAATTAGAAACAAAAACACCCCCCCTTTTACAAGTATCCAGAGACATAACGAGTTACAGACTAAGAACAACTACCAATGGTTCATACAAATACAGAGAACAACAAGGACAACTACTACTTTATCTTGAGGAACAACTTAACTGTGAAGAACCACATTGCCTAACTAAAGGTATACACTACGAATCCCTATTTTTCACAGCCCTAGCTAACAGATATGAGCCTAACAACCATTTTAACAACCCTAAAATTGCTGTATCCACAGGTCAAGAAGACCAAAGAGGAATAGACTTTATAATATTCACCAAATCGAATAAATTCCCTGTTGACGTAACCGTAGACCCTGGAGGATATCCTAGAAAGATGAAAAATAAAAACAGTCTGTCTTTACTACTTCCTGAGATAGACCCAGATACAAGGAAAAGATACCTCGGGTACTTTGAACAACACCTCCTAGATACAGACCTTGAAGATTTCCTACAGAAAGTGTTCCTACTTAATGTTGCAATACTAAATAATTGTCATCCCAACTACACACTCTTTGTTAAAAATGGGAAGAAAAAGAAAGCAGGAAAACCTACTTCAAACAGACCCTTCGATGAAGAACTCTTTGGCTTTTCAAACTATGGAGGCAAACACAGAATAACAATTAGTAAGTCAGTCTACCAAGATACAATGAACCTACTCTCTATTATCAAGAATCCTAATTTCTAGCATCCTTGAGCAGTTCCATAAGAAGTTCTGACTCCTCTTCATTTGCAATTTCTGGAACAAAATCGTTATTCATAAGGATAGGTGTCATTTTGGTCTGTATATATTGACCATCATAAAAATAGTGCGCAAGAACTAAGCCCTGCCTTGTCCCTATCCAATTAATCTGGTCAAAATAAAGATTCCCCAAGCCATAAAATATTACCCCATCACCATACAGTTCGTAGGTTTGAGGTTGGTGAGCCTGTGTTCCTACAACAATATCTGCACCAAAATCTATTGCCTGCTTAAAGACTCCCTCCTGGTCTGGAACTGCAACTGGTCTATAACACGGAGGATAAATTACATCTGTAGCAGGATAACTCCAACACTCCTGGAATTGGAAGGTAACAATAACAACATCTGCTTTTTCTTTAGCTTCTGTTATGTCTCCCCTAAGCTTCTCTACGGAGTAAGAATTCGCTCCCGCCCTCTCCGTTCCAGCCAAAGCCAAAGTCCCTAACATGGTGTCGTAATAGTTGTATCCTACAAAAGCTATTGTAGAAGAATTAACTTCCTCATACAAAACCTTACTGGCATCCTCACTATTAAGTCCTCCACCAAAATATCTCATACCTAGGCTCGTGTAAGTTTCTATTGTATTTTTATTATATTCACTACCAAAATCATTATTATGGTTACCTGTCAATTCGACGATATCTACACCTGACTCCTCAAGAGTCTTTATGTATTCGGGTTTGGAACAAAATCTCATACCTCCATAAACAGCACAGCCCTCTACAAAAGAAACCTCGTTGGAGACATGTGTTAAGTCTGCATCTGCAAGGAAAGAACCTATCTCTTTTGCTGGATAGGCATAATCTCCCACCTGATCCATCCTTGCAGCCAAAGATCTTGCTATTGCGACCACTCCTCCCATATTTACCTTTGTTAATTTCTCTTCATCCCAGCCTTCTGTCCCAATATCTATATTCCTAGATAAAACAGACAGAATAAAATCATCTACTTTTTCACTTAACTGAGCATAAAACTTAATTTCTATAGAAGCCTCTCTATTATCTAAGTAATACCCTTTATCTGTTTCAAGAATCTTTACTCTAAAATCCAGATCAGAGAACTCTACAAGACCAATATTGGCATCATCCTCTTCTAATTTAGAAACTAGTTCATCATAACTCTCCAATAGTGTTACCTCTGTTCCATACTCTTCTCTCACAAACTCTTGGTTAAGGGAGTTTAGGACAAAAAGGTTGTAATTTTCTACCTCCTCTTTCTCTATATCATTTACTAAGGAATAGATATGGGCAACAGGAATTAGATTCTTACTAAATATTTCTTCAGAATTCCCACTAGATTCTCTTGAAAGAACTATATCTGCATCCTCTTGAACTATTTCAAATCTCTTTTTACCTTGAAACTCTAATCTCTCTAAATTAGAGATTGCGCCAGTTACATATGTTTGAGGGATATTCTCGTCAAAGGAAAGTGTGAAGCTGTCATATTTAACATAATCCTTTTCTCCCAAAACATAAGCAACATTAGCGGTTAGATAATTCCCCTTTGTAAAAAGAAAGAAGAAAAAGGTAAGGATTAGTGATAACGGGATTGAGATTAAAAGACCTTTTTTAACTGAAGGTTTCTGGCGCTTGGTTTTTTCATCTTTTAGGTCAAAACTTTGGTGCATATATGGAATATATTAGCACATATACAAAGGAAGGAGTAAGAACACGGAGGTGGATACTATAGGGTATTTTGTGGTATAATGTAGTTGGTATTATTTAATATTTTTAAACATAATACTATGAAAAACCTGCTCATAAAGGGAAATAAGACACTTGCTATTACAACAGGAATACTGCTTGCAGGGGCTATATTAAACAGCTTTGCTGGAGATATGCCTATTAACTATGTAGAAGCTAATGGTTCCAGCGATATTGCTAACCTTTCTATATCAACAAGTAGACAAGTTGAGGAGAACCTTATTGTAAAAAGATATGTTGCTAATGAACCCCCTCAATATACTCCTGATGCACAGAAGGTTGAAAATGTAAGAAAGTATCTTGCAGGAAGAAATGCTCCACTAGCAGATTATGCTGAGGAGTTTGTTAAAGCTGCAGATCACTATGGTATCGACTATAGAATTATTGCTGCTATCTCCGTAATTGAGTCTGGAGGTGGAAAACACAACTTTAAAGCTTACAATGCTTGGGGTTGGGGTAAATCTCCTTTTGAAAACTGGACTGATGGTATATGGAGTGTTTCTGCTGGTATATCTAGATACTATTCTAGAGGACTTACAAGACCTGAATTAATTGCACCATATTACTGTCCTCCCAATGCTGTTAAGTGGGCACAGAATGTTAACTATGTTATGAACCAGATTGGGAATTAATATCCCCTCTGTTATACTTGCAACATGGATTCCAATATAGAAAAGGTAGGAAAGTATTCCGTATCATATTTCAACAAGATAGAGTTTAGAAATCTTAAGAAGGAGATTTTTAAAGAGGAAATCTATAAATTGGATATTAATAAAGACAAATCTGAAAGTCTTAACATCATAGATGTCGGGGCTTACATAGGTTTATCCATTCTCTATTTTAAATCTCGTTATCCTAATGCACATATTACTGCTTTTGAGCCCAATCCTAATGTCTTTCCCCTTTTAGAAGAGAATGTTGAATACAACAAGATTAAAAATGTTCAATTACATAATATTGCAATTGGAAAAGATACAGGAAACAGAGAACTATACATCGAGAGTTCAGGTTTCGCAGCATTCTCTACGGCAAGTTTTAGAAAAGATGCTTGGAATGGCAAGCAAAAATCCAGACCAATAACTGTTAAAACAGAACCCTTGAGTAAATATATCACTAAGAAAGTAGATCTCTTGAAGATTGACGCAGAAGGAACTGAGTACGAGATTATAAAAGAGTTAGATGAAAGTGGGAGTTTTTCTAGAATAGAGAATCTTCTAGTAGAATACCACCCTTCAAAGAATAGCAAATTACAAAATCTGGAGAAGATTTTAAGAGAGAATGGGTATGATATAAGCTACAGGAAGGATGGAAAAAAGTTAGAAGAAACTATGGAAGAATTAGTCCTTATAGTAGCTAAGAAAACTGTTTAAGATTCTTGAGATACCATTTTTATCCCTATTGAATATTGCATAGAGTTGCTTTCTTAATTTCTCACTATCGTGCCTTATTAAACTTCTTTTCAGGTGATCCCCTTTCTGTTTCTTAATAGGGCTAGATGCTACTAAGTCTTTTCTGATTATGAGCCTACCATCTCCATCATGAAGATCATCTTGTAGGATATGTTCTCCATCCTCTACATATCTCTTATATGCTTCTTTTGGAATTCTTCCGTTATTAACAAGAACGTAATCTACCTTCTTACCTATATAACCTTCTAGAACATCGAGTATCTCCTTTTGGGTTTTATCTCTAGTCTGGCCAATTTTACTCATTAGGTTTGTTATATACACCAATTTCCCCCTACTCTTTTTAATCTCTTCTGTTATGTCATCTACCAGAAGATTTGGAAGGAGTGTTGTGTAGAGGTCTCCTGGACCTAAGATGATGTAATCTGCTGTCCTTATAGCCTTCAGAGCACCTTCAGATGCCTTGGCCTTGGAATCTAGATAGAATTTAGTTATCTCCTTGTGATGTTCTGGCTCATCTATGTAATGCTCCCCTACTACTTTACTTCCATCTTCATACTCTGCCACAAGCCTAACACTGTCGAGTGTGACAGGAATAATATCTCCTCTAACACTAAACATATTCTTAAACATCTCTATAGCACCTATCTCTGAACCCATAATATCTGTCATCGCTATCATGAGAAGATTTCCTAGGGTATGTCCCTCCATACTCTCTGAACCATGGAATCTGTATGTGAAGAGATCCCTTAGAACTTCATTGGTTTGCGTATCTGCTAAAGCAATTATAGATTTCCTGACATCGCTTAATGGTAAAAGTCCAAATTCATCTCTAACAACAGCATTACTACCTCCATCATCCATCATTGATACTATAACCTTGAGATTCAAATCCTTGTGTTTCTTTAGGCCTTTCAAGACCACTGTAGAGCCTGTTCCTCCACCAATTAGTACTATGTTCATAAGAAATTATATCATTTTCATGCTATAATTGAGTGTTAATATAAAGAAGGAATGAAATATGGAATTCAAGGTTGGCTCCAAAGTTTTTTATCCATCCCATGGAGCGGGAGTTATAAAAAGAGAGAAAGAGATCGAATTTAATGGTGAGAAGAAAAAGTATTTTGAATTTGAATTAATAACAAATCCCCTTAGTATATCTACACCTGTAGACAACGTAGAAAATCTTGGAATAAGGCCTATACTTCCTACTAAAAAGGTTGAGGAAGCTATAAAGATTTTAAAGAAAACACCCACAATAGATCCTAAGGTTAAAGATTTTAATATGATGCTAAAGATGTTTAAAGATTTGGAAGAAAGTTCTGAATTAGGAGCATCTATACAGATTATTCAATACTGTAATCATGTTAAAAAAGTTAGGGAAAAAGAAGGTAGGTTAATTCCTATTACTATTGAAAAGCAATTAGAAGGTGCAATTAGAAACATAGTCGGAGAGATGGCAGTATCTGGCGGGATAACATTAAAGACAGCTTCTAAGAAATTTACAAAGATTACTGGAATAGAGGCAGATGTAGAGGAAGAGTAATATTCTTTACTGTTCTTCCTGAATCCATTTTTTCATCTCACCGCTTCCCAACATAACTAAATCTCTCAGTTCTTTCCCCTTTTCTATTTGCTTTTTCCAAAGGTAGGAACCTACATGGTAAGCTGGCCCATTCATCTCCGTTAACATTCTAAGAAACATTACATCCAGTTCTTGTTCATTTAAACCATCTAAATTTGGGGCTTCTTTGCTACTAGACATATCTTCAAACCAAGATATTGTAGCCTCTCTCTTAGTACAATCTTTAAGAATTCTCTCTTTGACCAAGGCATTCTCTGCTTTCAACCAACTCTCAACAGTGTTTATCCAGAATTTAGCATCTTGAACAAACCCCTCGTGATGTCTATAGTGGGTTGGTTCAATGTATGTTGTTAGACCTTCTTCCCAGAGGAAGTCATAAATCCCCTTATCTAAGGGATCTGTCCTTATACTAAATGGAGGAGTTTTCTTGTCTAGCTGTTTTAGAAACAGATGTGTAGATTCGTGGGCAACGTAAGAGACTATCTTTTGGTAGGAGGTGTCATTACTAGCCTTTGTTGGTTTTAAAGCATTTATATTTATTGCACAGCCCTGTCCATGTAAAGCCTTGGCATCTCCATACCTAGGCATAAATAAAAAAACAATTGGAAATGCCTTTATGGGAACATCTGGGTTGATTTTTTGTGCCAAAGATAAACCTTCCTTAACCGCTTGCTGTGCATGGGTGAAATCAAAATATTTAGAAGCTTCATCTAGTTTCTCAATGACACTCTCTTTACCCATCTCCTCTACCATTGCATCTAAAGAATGTCTCCTCTCAAAAAGATTTAACACTTTTTGATGCTCTTCAGACAATGGTACATCATTTACAAGATATTCTCGGGTTGGTTGGGTAAAGTCATAAATCTTGGGCTCTAGATTTAGATCTAGAGAGTCCCTCTGTCCACTTTCTCTGTTGTTTCCCTCTTGTTTTAACATAGATATAATCTACCACAAACAAAAAGACAGAGGAAATCAGAGAGAGGGAAATTTTAACAGTCTTTTAAAAAAGCAAAAAG
>Ga0334892_1002607_pt1 | contig 12623 bp, 14 predicted proteins | sample GraSluR3_MG_4_FD_207213 | JGI IMG/M metagenome (GOLD analysis project Ga0334892, IMG submission 207213) | Sludge microbial communities from methane-producing bioreactor in Wageningen University, Netherlands - Granular Sludge_15_04-R3 | ecosystem: Engineered > Bioreactor > Anaerobic >... | reverse complement strand
GTTCGTTTGCGTCACAAACCAACTGGTATTGTCGTCACTTCTCAGTCGGAACGGCGTCAATATCAAAATCGCCTTATTGCTCAAGGCAAACTGGAAGCGGAATTAAAACGTCGTCAACAAGCTTCGAAAAAAGACCATCTAGATCAGCTTAGGCGGCAATCAATTGGCGAGGCCGAAAGAGCGGAGAAAATTCGGACTTATAATTTTCCTCACAATCGAGTTACTGACCATCGGCTTGGCAAGTCTTGGCAAAACTTGGATCAAATTGTTGATGGGGACTTGGAAAAAATTATTAAAGCTTTTCAGAAAGCGAGAAGCAAACAGAAAAAATAATTTTATTTCAAGATAGGTGAAAGCCACGGCTTATGGCCGTGGATGAAACCGATATCAATAGCTCATCCGCCTGTGGCGGATGAACAGAGCGAAACGCGAGGACCACGGGCCTTGCCCGTGGGAATCTATTGCTGACTTCTTAAGCGAACCTGAATTTCCCTTGTTTCTTTCTCGCGCCAAATTTTGATAGTGATCGTCTCCCCCACTCTTTTTTTATTAACGATTTCGGCCATGCTTTCCTGGTCATCTTTTATTTTTTGACCGGCGATTTCGGTAATAATATCACCGGGCCGAATACCGGCTTCAGCAGCTGAAGAGCCGGTAATTACTTCAACAACGTAAGCCCCTTCCGGAATTTCATTTAAAATGGCCGCCTCTTTGGTAATGGTCGTGTAACGAACTCCCAAGAAAGGACGAGAAAACTCACCAGTTTGGTAAAAATTATCAAGCATACTTTTGGCAATATTAATGGGAATAGCAAAGCCAATATTTTGGGCCCCCTGAGCGACGGCAACATTAATGCCGATTACTTGACCGGCAGAGTTGAGCAAAGGACCGCCGGAATTACCGGAATTGATAGCGGCATCAGTTTGGATAACATTGTCTAGCTCTTCAACATAGCCGGTAAAAAAAGAACCGGCCACAATACCTCGTCCTAAACCGGAAACAACTCCAGTGGTAACCGTATGGGGGAATTCTCCTAAGGCAGTCCCAATTGCCAAAGCAAATTGGCCAACTCGTAAATTATCCGAATTACCCAATTCTACTGTCGGTAAATCCTGGCCCTCAATTTTTAAAATTGCCAAATCGTTGGAGGGGTCACGGTAAATATTTTGGACTTCATAAGTTTGATTGTTGGCGCTGATAACTCGATATTGGGCCCTAAGATCGGAAACAACATGCTTGTTAGTGATAATTAATCCCTTGGGGTCAACGATAAAGCCGGTGCCGATATCCTGTTCAATTTGCTGTTCTTTAGTTTCAAAGAAAGAGAAGGGGTCGAAGGGATTGAAAGTGGAAAATCGTTCTAGCTTGCTAATGCCAATGGTAACTACGGCCGGAGAAGTTTTTTCGACGATATCAATGATCATCGACTCTTCTTGGACGATTTTATTGGTGGTAATGCTAGTTGTCGGAGACTTTTTTGATCCCCAAGAATCCCAAAGAGGCTCACCGGTCAGGCTATTAAGAAAAGTACCGGTTAAAAAGGCCCCAACTAGCAACAGCGCTATTACTGAAATAGCCAAGACCTTTTTTTTCTGAGACATTTTTTTAAATAACTGTTGGCAATAATTATAACTAATGGCTAATCAGCTGGTCAAGGGCGGCACTTAGGGCTTCGTCTTCTTCGGTTTCAAAGTTGTCCTCAACCTTAATGTTTGGCTCAATGCCCTTTTGATGGATTTTGGCTCCCGAGGGTAGTAACCAGGCGGCGATAGTAATGTGAATAGACGAGTTATCAGGAAGCTCTTTTGATTGTTGGATAGTCCCCTTGCCGAAAGTGGTTTCGCCGATAATAACAGTCCCTCTTTGTTCCTTGAGAGCCCCGGCAACAATTTCTGCCGCCGAAGCGCTACCCTGATTAACAATAATTACTAATGGGTCTTGGGTGAGCTTGCCTTGGCGATTAACGGAAAATGTTTGCCGGTTACCTGAGGCGCTTTCTTGATGGACGATAACCCCCCGGTCGAGAAATTCAGAAGCAATATAAATTGCCCCATCCAAGTAGCCACCGGGATTGTTTCTTAAATCTAAGATAATACCGGCGAGGTCATTTTGGTTCTTTTCTGACTCAATTTTAGCAACAATTTCATCCCACTGCTCGATGGTGCTATCGCCAAAACGGGCCAGCTTAATATAGGCTGCTTTTTGACCGTTTTGGTTGAGATATTCCAGGGTAACCCGGGGAACAACAATTTCGTCGCGGATCAAATCAATTTCCAGTGCTTCGCTAGCCCCTTCTCTAACTATGGTTAGAGTGACTTTTGAACCCTTGGGACCGCGGATAATTTCTACCGCCTCAATTAAAGATAAATCCAGTGAGTCCTGATCAATTCCCTTGTCCTCGTCTTTAATATGGGCAATTAAATCTCCGGGCCTAATACCCATTTCTTGAGCTGGTGTTCCCTCCAGTGGAGCGACTACTGCCAGTTGGTTATTTTTGTAGCCTAATTCTATGCCTACCCCGCCGAAACTACCGGCCATATCTTCTTTGAATTTTTCGTTATCTTCCGGAGGTAAAAAAACGGTATAGGGGTCGCCTAAAGACTCAACCATACCGGCAACCGAGCCATAGAGGAGCTTCTTTTGATCTAGTAGTTGGTCTTTGTCCAAATATAGCTGGTCTAAGAGTTGATAAACTTGGCCAAAGAGACTTGATTGGGTAAAACTTAAAGGAGATGACCTTAGACTAAGGCTAATATTTTGGGAGTAGTTTTGGCTCAATCGCCAACCGGCCCCAAAGGAAAAAACCAACAAGGTCAACAAAAGAACTAGATTGCGAAAATTTTTAATGGTCATTTTTTAAAACAGCAATTTTTTTCTGCTGGTTGTCAATAATAAGCCAATAATCAAGAAAATTTTTTAATTCCTCTGCCTCTTCGGAAGATGCTCTGGCGATTGTTAATTGACCAAGATCAACCAAGTCGGGATTAATATTGTCAGCGCTGATAATAGCCAAAGAACCGATTGCCTGGGCTTTATTGATTAGGGCCGGATAAAGCCGGTCGGCCAAAACAATTTTGTTTTGAAATTGGCAATCAAAGGCGGTTAAAGCGCCATGATGATAGATCAATTGACCAAAAGCATTATCGCCCCAAACTTTTTTGAGGTCAAGGACTTTTTCGGCTTTAACCAGAATGGTTATTCCCTCTTGATTGATGCTTTCGATTTTGCCTGAAAACGGCGATAGCAGGTCTCGACTCTTTCCGGCAGTTTCGATAGTTAAGATACCGGTGCCACTGTCAAAAGCGAAAACCTGTCCTGACACTGGAGCGGTGACAGTGGTTTTTTTGAATAGATTGTCAGCTTTGGCAATAGGCTCTTCCCGGGTAACTTTTTGGCCTAACTTAACCAGGAGACGAGAACTAATTTTTTGGGAGGGCAGGTTCATTTCCTGGGCCAGGTTAATCTGGTGCCTTTTGAAGCGGTTAAAAGTGGCTACTTTTTGACCCTCTTCAACTTTATCCCCTTCTTTAAGGAGGACTTTGGTTTTTTTGGGCAAGGGAAGAAAAAAGGCAAAATCAGCCATTAGGCGGTATTAATGAATTTGGCTCACAAAGGGAATTAGAGCTAGGTGTCTGGCTTGTTTGATGGCTCGGGCTAGTTTTCTTTGGTGCTTGGCGCAAACCCCGGTATATTCTCGAGAAGCAATTTTTTTTCTTTCGGTGATAAACTTGTTAAGGGTTTCAACGTCTTTATAGTCGGGCTGAAGGTTATTTTGGCAAAAAAAACAATCTTTAGCGATTGGTTTTCTTTTTGGGGAGAACTTTTTTTTGGTTAGAGCCATAATAATTAATTAATAATTAACTTGTTGATTCTCTTTTGGGAAAAATAACAATTTCCTAAAAAGGAATGTCGCTAGTGTCAACTTCTTCTTCGTCTTGTTTGGCTGAATCAGCTTGAGGCTTCTTGGCCTCTGGTTTGTTATTATCATTCTGATTGATTTTGGTTTCGGGGCTTGACATTTCGGCCCCCTCTTCCTCTTCTGATGATCGGCGAGAATCTAGGATCATCATTTCTGAGATGACGATTTCGGTTGTTTGCCGGCTAGCGCCGCTCTGATCTTCCCATTGTCTGGTTTGTAATCGGCCCTCAACGAAGACTCTTCGACCCTTAAATAGTAGTTGAGAGCAAATTTCGGCTAGTTTATCCCAAGCAACAATTCGATGAAAAGAAACGTCTTCTTTGTTTTCTCCCTGTTCAGTTGTCCAGCTTCGGTTAGTAGCCAAGCCAAAAGAACAGACCGCGGTTCCTTTGCTGGTATAGCGCAATTCCGGATCCCGGGTGAGATTACCGATCAACATGACTTTGTTAAGAGAACGCGCGCTCAAACTGTTAACACCCCCTAATCAATAACTATTAATAAATGCCTAAGAATATTGTCGTTTAATTTCAAAATATTGTCAAGGCGGGTCACTTTGGCAGGATTAGCCTCGAAGGCAAACCAATAATAGTAAGCGGAAGTTTGTTTTTGGATTGGGTAAGCCAGGTTCTTTTTGCCCCAGTCTTTTTCTTCGGTAATGGTACCCATATCGGCAATGATTTTCTTAATTTTTTCTAAATTGGCCTCCCCCTTTTTAGTTTTAGGGTTAAGGCTAGAAACGATGGTTAATTGGTATTTTTTATTTTCAACCGCCATAGTGATGATAATATCACGAGGCTATTCGTTTCACAAGGTGTTTAGATTTTAGTTGTTGACTTTTGTAAAGGTTCATCGCTACTATTATGGTATCGATGGCGAGTAATCTAAAAATTAGTCAGGCTAGTCCAATTGATATTCCCACTATTAGTAAAATTCAAAAAAAGGCTTGGCTGGCTACTTATCCCAAATTGGGAGTTGGTGTGACCAAGGCCGATATATTAAAGAAAGATTTTACCGGACCAGAGCGCATTCGATATCAGAATATGACCAAGGACAATTGGCGTTATTTTTTGGTTCGAAAAGAGAACCAGGCCGTTGGTTATGCTGCGGCCAAAAAAGAGGCCGATCGGGGAATAATCAAATTGATTCACGTTTTGCCCGAGTTTCAGGGTCAAGGAGTAGGCAGTGCCCTACTAAATCAGGTTTTGAAGTGGCTAAAGAGTAAAGAGGTTGTTTTACAAGTAGCCAAAAGCAACCAGAGGGCAATTAGTTTTTACCAGAAATTTGGTTTTTTTCCAGCCGGTCGAGGAAATCCGATTAGAGTAGCGGATAAGAAAATTGACACCGTAAAAATGATAATCCAGAACACTTGACAACACTATAAGTCAGTGTTATAATTCAAAACAGATCCTGGGGTTAGCTTTATTGATTAAAGCAGACTCTGGGATTTTTTTGTGGATTAGATTTATTTGTTATAGGGTTTATTGTTGAAGGCAATTTGTCTTTTTACTGGAAATTGTTTACAATTTATGTTTTTGGTGCCCAAAGATGTTTAAGAAAATTTTTTTAACCGGTTTTTCCTGGTTACTATTTTTGAGCTTCTTGATTAATCCTCAAGGAGCTATTGGTGCTGGTGCCCAAGAGGCCGGCGCTTCAGCTCAAAAATCTTTTCCGGAGGTTGATTTGAATTCTCCAGATGATCGAGAGGCAAAATTGTTGGCCTTTTTGGTTGGCAAAAATTCCCCCCTTTCTAATTATGCTACTAATTTTATTACGGCCGCTGATGAGTTTGTTATTGATTGGCGGCTTTTGCCGGCCATTACCGGTATTGAATCGAGTTTTGGCCAAGTTGTTCCGGCCGGTTCTTATAACGCTTATGGTTGGGGCAATGGCCGAATTTATTTTTCCTCTTGGCCGGAATCAATTGAGGTAGTTAGCCGGGCGTTATCGGAAAAATATTATCAAAAGGGCCTAGACACACCAGAAAAAATTGGTCCGGTTTATGCTCCGCCCAGTTCGGATTGGGCCGGTAAAATTAGGGCCGTTATGAACCAAATCGACCAAATAGAGTTGCCCTTAGAGCCGAAATTTTAATATTTTTTGTGTATAATTAATCTTGATTTTCCTAATATTTTTAGCTTTTTAAGCTAAAGACCAAAGACCAAAGACTAATGACCAAATTAGCCGAAGTGGCGGAACTTGTAGCGTAAGCGAAATCCGCCGAAATTGTAGCAGGAGCCGTATATGAATAATATTGAAAAGGCGATTGCTAAAATTAGGCGGGGGCAGACTGGCCCCAAAGAGTAAAAAATTGTTTTAAATTTTTAGACTAAAGACTAAAGACCAAATTAGCCGAAGTGGCGGAACTGGCAGACGCGCACGGTTTAGGACCGTGTGGGGCAACCCGTGGGAGTTCAAATCTCCCCTTCGGCACTAGGCGAAGAGGAGTTTGAACTCCCAAAAAGATTTTAGATGGTGGAGTTGCCAATGACGACCGATATAAGGAAAAAATTTGTTAAACTGACATAGTTAAAAAACAATTTGTTTTTATGGCAAGGACGGCAAGGAAAAGATCTTGGACAAAAGAACAGCTAGCTAAGGCAGTTAAAAATGCCAGAAGCTACCGGCAAGTGTTGATAGCCTTGAATTTAGCTGAGTCGGGAGGAAACTATTATCAATTAAAGAAATATATAAGCGAATACGGGATCGATAATTCTCATTTTAAGGGTAGAGCTTGGAATAAGGGGATGAGTTTTCCTTTTAAACCAAAGACTTCCCTAAGCAAGATTTTGGTTAAAAATAGCGATTTCCAAAGCTATAAATTAAAAAAAAGATTAATTAAAGAGGGTTTTAAAAAGCCTTATTGTGAAGAATGTGGCTGGTCTAAAAAAACAGCCAGCGGTCGCCAGCCCCTAGAATTACATCACATTAATGGTGACGCCAAAGACAACCGTTTAGAAAATCTAAAGATTCTTTGTCCGAATTGTCACAGCCTAAAACCAAACTACAGGGGCTTGGGACGAAAAAAATAGTTTTTTGTTTGCCCGGGTGTTGGAACTGGCAGACAAGCAGCACTTAAAATGCTGTGGGAGCAATCTCGTGCGGGTTCGATTCCCGCCCCGGGCACAAAAGTTGGCTATTGGTCGGCCAGCCTTTAATCTTTGAAAAAAATTTACAAATTAAGCCCTTATTGTTAGAATGAACAAAATGAAGAAAACTTTTCTTTGGTTATTTTTAGGTTTATTTTTGTTTTTAGCCCCCTTGTTTCAAGCCCAGGGCCTCTCTCCTGCTCCGACTTCCCCAGAGGCAGATGAGGCTTTAGAGATGGCCGAATCGGCAGAAATAGAGCAATCGGAAGAAAAAAGTGAAAAAATTACTGAGCCCACCGAGGTGGTGAAGAGTCGGTTAGTTTTACTTTTAGAAGGTCAGGAAATCGGCCAACTTGGGGTAACCAACTTTTTAAAGCATGCGATTAGAAAAACAGTTAGTCAGGGAATTCCCGCTAACACAGTGGTGTTAATTTTTTTACTGCCCCTAGTGGCCACCCTGATTAGTATTGTTCGTTATATTTTTGGTCTTTCCGGTTTTGGTATCTTTACCCCGGTAATGATTTCAGTGGCTTTTATTGCCACTGGCCTGACCCAAGGCTTAATGCTTTTTTTAGTAATCGTTTCTATTGCCATTTTGGCCCGAACCCTGCTTAGGAAAATTAGAGTTCATTTTTTGCCGCGCATGTCACTGTTGCTCTGGTTTGTTTGTTTGGGAGTTTTTGGCCTTCTTTTCTTGGGACCCCAATTAGGCTTTGAAGACTTGGCCGATATTTCTATTTTTCCGATTTTAATTGTTATTCTTTTGGCGGAAAACTTTATTGAGGTTTTAGTTGGTAAAAATAGTTCTGAGGCATTGAGAATGACCGGACAAACGCTAATTGTGGCCATTTTTGGCTATTGGTTCTTGAGTTGGCGGCCTTTGCAGGATTTTGTTTTGTTGAATCCGGAATTAGTTTTTTTGACTCTCTTGGTTGTTAATTTGGTTATTGGCCGCTATTCGGGTTTGCGCTGGTTAGAATATCGTCGTTTTAGTTCGGTTTTTAAAAGTTAGCTTCTACCCACTCAATGAAAAGATGGCAAGACGTTTTAGGCATGAATGCCCGTAATCATCAATATCTTGGTCACAATACCAAATTTGGCCGCCAAATTGCCGATTCCAAGTTGGCCACCAAAAGAGTTTTAACTCGTCATAATTTACCCACTCCGGAATTGGTTAAAGTTTTTAAGAGGCACGAAGATATTAATAATTTTTCCTGGTTAGGCTTGCCGGATAATTTTGTTCTTAAACCCTGTAGCGGTTTTGGCGGCGAAGGCATCCTGGTAATTAGAAAAAAAAGCCGTTTTGCCGGCGAGTGGGAGCTAATGAACGGTGAAACCATTAGTATTTCTGATCTTAAGTTCCACGCCCAAGAAATTTTATCGGGCCGCTATAGTCTTCATAACACTCCGGATCAGGCCTTTATTGAAGAGCGGGTGAAGATTCTTAAAGTTTTTAGTAAATATGTTAAGGGGGGGACGCCTGATATTAGAGTAATTGTTTTCAACCTGGTGCCGGTAATGGCGATGTTAAGACTGCCGACCGAGGAATCCGATGGTAAGGCTAATCTTCATCAAGGAGCGGTTGGTGTTGGTATTGACCTGGCTAGTGGAGTAACCACTTATGGCATTCATCATGGCCGGCCGGTTAACTATTTACCGGGCACCAGAACCAAGGTTAATGGTTTAAGAATTCCTTTTTGGGAGCAAATCCTCCTTCACTCAGTTCGGACCCAAGAGGCTATCCCCTCTTTGGGCTATTTGGGGATTGATTTTTTAATTGACCGTAATAAAGGACCACTGATTGTTGAGTTAAATGCCCGCCCGGGCTTGTCGATTCAAGTTGCTAATCGGGCTGGTTTACAAAAAAGGTTGGAACGGGTGGAAAGATTAGAAATTCGCAGTCCGGAACACGGTGTTAAAGTGGCCAAAGCTTTATTCGGGGCCAGTTTTGCTGATCGGGTGAGTAGCAAAAACGAACCCAAAATAATTAGCCTAATTGAAGAAATAAAAATTATTAGTCAAGATAAAAGCCGGGTATCGGTAATGGCTAAAGTTGATACCGGCGCCGATCGGAGTGCCATTGATGAGGAACTGGCTAAAAAATTGGGGTTGTTGTCTGATGATAATATTATTTATCAGGTTCGTTATCGTAGCGCTTTGGGCAAACATCGGCGGCCGGTAATTGCCCTGGAGTATTTTTTGGCCGGTCAAAAAATTAATAGCATGGTCAGCGTTACCGATCGGGCTAAATTACGAACCAAGTTTTTAATTGGCAAAAGAGATTTATTAGGTTTTGTTATTAGGCCATAGAAATTAATAGTCCCTTCTAGGGAATCTATTTCAAGATAGGGCCAAGATCGCAGGCTTTGCCTGTGGGAGTCTATAAACCACAGACCTGGTTATTTTATCATGGTCGGGACAGGCGGCTTGTTTGATGTTATAATGAAGTCCGATGAAGAAATTAAAAAGTAAATGGCTTTGGTTTGCCTTGACCATTATTATTGCCTTGGCCGGTTTTGGTTTTTACCGAGCTAGCGTTGCTAATAGTAAAGACGATTCTGACATTAAGACAGCAGAAGTTGCCAAAGGAGATCTGTCTTTGCTGGTTTCAGCTCCTGGAGAAATTGAAGCCAGAGAAAAAGCTGAAATTCGCTTTCAGACCTCAGGCCAATTAGCTTGGGTGGGGGTGGCCGAAGGGGATCGGGTCAAAAAATGGCAGGCCTTGGCCTCTCTTGATAAGCGGGAATTAGAAAAAAAACTAGAAAAAGAGCTTAATGATTTTATGACCCAAAAGTGGACTTTTGATCAAACCCATGATGATTACCAGGAAGAAAAAGATAACGCCGTTGTCACCAAGGAAATTGAGCGGATTTTAGATAAGGCTCAATTTGCCCTTAGCAATGAGGTTATTGCTGTTGAGTTGACGGACCTGGCCTTAAAATATGCCACGATCTATTCCCCCATTGATGGTATTGTTACCGAAATTGATTCGCCTTTATCTGGGGTTAATATTACCCCGGCTCAGGCCACTTTTACTGTTGTTAACCCTGATTCATTAGCTTTTTATCTCAAAGTTAATGAAACTGAGGTTGTCAATTTAGCCGAAGACCAAGAAGTTAATATTCGGCTTGATGCTTTTCCTGATCGGGATTTTACTGGAAAAGTAGAAAAAATTGGTTTCGCTCCCCTATCGGGTCAAGGAACTTATTATCAAGTGGTGGTTGCTTTTTTAGAGCCTGATCCGGCTTTTCGACTTGGTATGAGTGGTGATGCCGAAATTTTGATTGAAAAAAAAGATCAGGTTCTGATAGTGCCGGAATCGGCTCTGGTCAAACGTGATGGCAGTTACTTTGTTTTCCTGGTGGTTGAAGGCCAGGTCCGCAAACAGGCAGTGGAAGTGGGCCTTATGACTGATGATGGGGTTGAAGTTGTTTCCGGTTTGAGTCAAGGCGATGAAATAATTTCCTCTGGGATTAGCAAAGTAAACGATGGTCAAAAAATCTAGTCCCGACGACAAAGCAATCTTCTGCTTGAGAGCGGTTAAAAGAGCCTATCAGACCGGTAAAATAGAGGTTCAAGCCTTAAAAGATATTAGTCTGTCAATTTATCCGGCTGAATTTGTGGCTTTGATTGGCTCTTCTGGTTCCGGAAAATCAACCTTAATGCATGTTTTGGGGCTTTTAGATCGACCGACCGGCGGAAAAATGTTTTTAGAAGGCAAAGAGGTTTCTACTCTTAGCGAAGATGAGAGAGCGATTCTAAGACGGGATAAAATTGGTTTTGTTTTTCAGTCGTTTAATCTTTTACCCCGATTGACGGCTCAAGAAAACGTTGAATTACCGTTAATTTATAATAATGTTTCTCAGTCGGATCGGGCCAAAAGAGCCGCCGAAAAACTGGCCCTGGTTGGCTTGTCTGATCGGCTTGATCACTTGCCTGGAGAATTATCTGGTGGCCAACAGCAGCGGGTAGCTATTGCCCGGGCCTTGATTAATAATCCGGCTGTAATTTTAGCCGATGAGCCAACCGGCAATTTAGACAGTCGTTCGGGCCAAGAAGTGATGGCTATTTTTAACAAGCTTCATCAGTCCGGTAAAACCATTGTCTTGGTGACTCACGATTCTCAAATTGCCGATTTTGCCCAAAGAAAGATTACTATTAAGGATGGACTAGTTATCGCCGACAAGACCAAATGACATTTAATTTAGAAGTTTTCAAAGTGGCTCTGCGATCGCTGTGGGCCAACAGAACTCGCTCATTTTTAACCATGTTGGGGGTTATTATTGGGGTTGGGGCAGTTATTGCCCTAGTTTCTATTGGTAGCGGTCTTAAAATTTATATCGCTGAACAGTTTGAGGCTTTAGGTAGTAACCTGGTCTATATTTATCCGGCAGACCTATCTTCTGTTGGCTCTTCAGATGGGGCTCAGTCTTTTCCCGGTCAGCAAGCCGGCTTTGATGATCGACACCGTCAGGCCATTGGCAAGCTCGATTTGCCTGTTAGCCAGATATCGGCCATAATTCAAGCTTCTGGTAAGGCTGGGTATCAAAATAATTCTTTTGGAGTGTTGGTGATGGGATCAGAATCAAGCTATGGCCAAATGGCAAATATGGAAATGAAATTTGGCCGGTTTTTTACCGATTCTGAAGAAGAAAGAGCTAAAAGGGTGGCTGTTATTGGTAGCAAGGTTGAAGATGAGGTTTTTCCGGGAATTGATTCGTTGGGGAAAAAGTTTTTCTTGGCGGGAGTTTCTTTTGAAGTAATTGGTGTTTTGGAAGAACAGGGTGGTGGTGGTGGTTTGAGTGCTTCTAGTGTTGATGGCAGGGTAATTATTCCCCTGTCAACGGCTAAGTCTATTTTTAACCAAAACCAGTATGGCAGTATCATCGTTAAAGCCGAAGACGGAGCGGATATTGAAAAGATTAAAATGATGATTAAGGAAGAAATGAGCCAGTATTTTGACGAGGATGAATTTTCTGTTTTTGACCAAAAGCAAATTCTCAATCAGATTGACGACATCATGGGAGTTTTGACTATTGCTTTGGGTGGTATTGCCGCTATTTCTCTTTTAGTTGGCGGTATTGGCATTATGAATATAATGTTAGTTTCGGTGACTGAAAGGACGCCTGAAATAGGCCTAAGAAAAGCCGTGGGCGCCAAAAATAAAGACATTCTGATTCAATTTCTTATAGAGGCTGTTTTCTTAAGTGTTTTGGGCGGTATTATTGGCATTATTTTTGGATTTTTAGGTGCTTTGGCAATTAACTCGGTATTAAGAACGGCGGTAACGGCCTGGTCGGTTATTTTAGCTTTTTCAATTTCGGTTTTAATTGGTATTGCTTTTGGTGTCGCTCCGGCTAATAAAGCCGCCAAACTGGACCCGGTGGAAGCTTTGAGTCATAATTAATATTGATGACCAAAAAACAAATCAAAGTATCTTCTTCTCCTTTGGCTGATCGGATTCGGCCCAAATCCCTGGCTGAATTTGTTGGTCAAGAACATTTAGTTGGCAGGGGAAAAATTTTGCGCCAGCTAATTGAAGGTGATCAATTATTTTCTTTAATTTTTTGGGGACCGCCTGGAGTGGGTAAAACAACGCTGGCTCGGATTATTGCTCA
>Ga0334892_1002606_pt1 | contig 12630 bp, 13 predicted proteins | sample GraSluR3_MG_4_FD_207213 | JGI IMG/M metagenome (GOLD analysis project Ga0334892, IMG submission 207213) | Sludge microbial communities from methane-producing bioreactor in Wageningen University, Netherlands - Granular Sludge_15_04-R3 | ecosystem: Engineered > Bioreactor > Anaerobic >... | reverse complement strand
TTGTCCAGCTCTTGTGCCAGACGCAGCAACCCAACTTTGTTCTTGATAATTTTTTGATCGTTTGTCATCTTTCACTCCTATGTTTTTTATTGTATTTGAAGTGTCAGATTAAGTCAGATCATTTACAGATAAGAGGATTAGTTAAGGGCCCTAAAAGCGTTCTGGCGCTTTACAGGTCTGTTCTCTCTACTTTAAGAGCTATTTGGTTGTTAAGGTGCCGTCCTACAAAGAACCTTAGCGCTAAATGGCGCATTGAACAAGCTATCCGGCCTCACCGCCGGATGCTTGCTTTTTAAACAGTGTTTCAAAGTCTTTTTCTGGAATTAAATACATGGATTTTGAATTCGGATCAAGTTTTTTAGCATTTGGGAATGATCCTCTATTGATCATCCTTTGCACAGTTCTTTGGGAGATTCCTAATCGATCGGCCACGTCTTTTGTTTTTAGCATCTTCATTTCTAGACCTCCCGAAATACGACTAAAGCGTCAACACATTTTATAGTAATTTTCGCGCAATGTCAAATTTCTTTTCAATCCTGGTTGCCCCTTAACCGGTTGCGCTCGGTTCGGTTACCCGCCCCTCGCGCTCACCTGGGGGCTGGCTTGTCATTCGCCCTCGCCGGCGTTTCGCTGCGCTCCGGTTCAACTTGGCACTTCGGCCACCCCCTCCGCTGACCAACGTTAATTACTGAACCTTCGCTCGCTCCGACAAATTCCGGGACTGCGCTCCAGCCCTCCGCTCCTGAAAAGACATTCAAACATCCCCGCCAGCCTGCAGTATCCTGCAGCCTGGCGGGTGTCGCTCCGGGCTTGGTGCTTGCCCGTCAAGAGTCTCCGCTCGCTTCGCTTTCTTAAACGCTCCGGGTGGTGGCACTCGGCCTGCGACAACCTCCGCTTGCTTCACTTGCTCGGGACGAACACTCAACAAAAAAACAATCGCTCGCACTCGTCGGCCTGACGCCCTCCCCCCCCGCCGACAGCATCCCCCCCCACACCCATCCGCCCGTGGGAACCCTGCGCATCCCTTCGGGCGTAATAATGTGGGTTTAAGTCTCTTGGGGGGGGATCAGGGCTTCCCGTCCGGCCCGGCCGCGTGGCGGCCTCCCCGCCCCAACTTACGGGGCGGGTCCCCGCCGTCCTCTCGGCCTTCCTCGTGCTCGCTCCATGCGCTCCGCTATTCCGCCCGCAAAATAGGCGGTCGGAAAAGCTCCGCTTATAAACATCTCTCGGGCATGGTCTCGGGTCGTGCGGCTTCGCCATTAACCGCTTCGCCGCACCACCCTCCCCAGCCCTCGCGCAAACGCCCTTGGCGGCCGCTCCTGCGGGGCCTTCCTCGCTCTCGCTCTGCGGTCTCGCTTCCTCCTCCCCTTCGGGGATCCCTGGGGCTTTCGCTTTCGGGGTTCCCTTCGGCTTCGCCTTTGTCCCCCTCACCAACCGGCGCTTAACCTACTGCGCCGGTTGGCCGCTTCGCCCCGGCCCCCCTTCCCGCCCTACGGGCTGGCTCGTCGTCGCTCGTCCCCTTCCCGGCTCGTCTGGCCCCTCCGGGACGGTAAAACGCCAAAAGGAAGATTTTGATTTCGCTCTGCTCGTGCTGACGCACCAGCATCGCTCACTCAAAGAGCGGTCTTCGACCGAGCAAACCGGGGCTGGGTGGCCGGCACTTCTCGCTTCGCTTAAACAGGCTGACGCCGCTTCGCTCACCCAAAGGGTGCTCTCGCTCACCCGAAGGGTGCTCTTTGAGCAAGAGCGGTCTTCGACCGAGCATGAGCCGCCTCCGTGCCCCTTATTCCAACATCAGAACAACCCGCTCGCAGCCAATCGGTGGATCTCGCTTTGCTTGCCGCCGGGCAACCTCAAGGCTTCTATGTCAGTTTGATGCTTTTTTCAGATTGTCATCGCCTTGGGTGCCCTGGCTGGCTTCGCACGCTCCCCCGCCTGTCCCTGCTTCGCTTTATTGCAGCATGATAGCGACTGATTCATGTAAGTCGTCATCCAGTATTCGCCGATCGATCTTCTTCAATTGTCCCCCTATTCGTTTCCATTCGTTCCGCAAAAGACTCTCACACCCGTGGGGGTCTTTTTTTGTTTAATCCCTTCCCCCAATAACTGAACAGGAAAAACAGTTTGATCGGCTACGTCGCCGGACGGTGTCGGCTGATGCCTCCCCGCCGGCTCCTTGCCCATTGATTGACCGCCTATCCCCCTCGGCTTTGCTCATTATCGCGCCGTCGCTCGGTGGCGACAAGGCCAGGCTTTGCGCCTCCGGCTACGCCTTCGGCGGCCTTGCACCCCCTTCGCTTTTCCGGCGCTCTTTTCGCTTTGCCCTCGGGTGGGGCGGTTTTTTGCGGCGGCGGCGCTTCGCTTCTTTTTGGCCTTCGGCCTGGCTCCTTCGCCTTCGGCTCGGTTTTCGTTTTGCGCCCTTTGGGTTGGAGGTGTGCTGTGGTTTCTGTTCTGTTCTGTGGTTCCCGCTCTTTCTCTTCTTTCTCCGTGGTCGCCGGCCCGGTCTTCGGCTGGCTGGCTGCCGGTGGGGGTGTGGTCTGTGGGGCGTCGGCTGGCGCTGATGCGCTCGTGGTGCGGGCTGCCCTGGCCGCTGGTGGGGCGTCTTCCTTGCGCGTGCTCGCGGCTTTCGCTTCTTCTGGTGCGGGTGCCGGTTCCTGTTCTTCTGTGGTTTCTGCCCGGGCTGCCGCTTTGGCGGGGGCCTCTGTCGTCTGGCTCGCTGGTGGTCCGCTTTCTCTTCCCCTTCGCGCTCGCCTGGCTGCTCGCTCTGCCTCGGCGGCCTCCCTGGCGGCGGGCGGGGTGGTGTTCTCTGCCGGCGGCGCTCTGGGGCCTGGCTCTTCTCTGGCGGTTTCCTCGCTGGTCTCGCGGGGTTGTCCGGTCTGGCTCTTCTCTCCCTCGCCTGGCGCGGTTCGCGGTCTGCCCGGTGTTTGGGTTCCCTCGGTTTTTTGCGGGCTGTCCTGCTTCCGCTTCTCGCCCGCTCAGTTTTCGTTCGGTTTTTAGTTCCCAATTTCCCAAAGGAGGAAAATCCCATGGCTAAATATTCACCCGCTCAACTCCAAAAATCCATCAACGCCGCCATCGAAGAACTGGCCGGCCTGATCGATGAAGCGCAGTTTTCCCAGGAAATCGAAGCCTACCTTGATACCGTCGCAAAATTCCATCATTACTCAGTCTATAACCAGCTTCTCATCCGTGACATTTTCCCCCGCGCTTCTCATGTTGCCGGCTTCTGCACCTGGCGTGACACCTTCAACCGCACGATCAAAAAAGGGGAAAAAGGCATCCCCATTCTGGCCCCCGTCCGGGTCAAGCAGGAACCCGAAGATGAAACCGAAGAGCCGGTCTATCACCTTTTCTTCAAGGTCGTTTACGTTTTCGATATCACCCAAACCGAAGGCGACGAGATCCCCGCCCTCGAAGTCTGGAAATCCCAGGAATACCGCCCGGAACTTCAAAAGCTCCTGATCGCCTATGCCGAGTCCCTCGGTCTCACCGTGGATGTCAAAGAGATTGGCCCCTCTCAGGGGGTGATCACTGACGACAAAAAAATCTATCTCAACCTCACAGCCGGCACAAAAACCCTCGTTCACGAAATCGCGCACTTCCTCGCCGATCACATCACGACCGAAAAACCCCACAGGCAACGCGAGCTTGAGGCCGAAGCCACCGCCTACGCCGTCTGCCGGCACTTTGGTTTCGAAGACCTCAAATCCCCAAACTACCTCTACCTTACCGGTCTCACAGCCGAAGACCTGAAATCGTCATTGGCCACAATCTCAAATCTTGCTCAACAAATCATCACTTCAATTGAAGAAAGGATTAACTGACATGAAAATCTCACAAACTTTTCCCCGCCGTTTTGCCCGCGGCTCAGACCTCACTCAAAGAGTGCTCTTCGAGCAAAGCCCCCGCAGCCGTCACCATCAAGGAAATCACCCAGGAAGAGCTGCACCCCAACGGCCGTCCGGTTAAGAAATTTGTCCTCTGGTTTGAGGAAACGCCCCGCGGCGTGATCCTCACCCCGCCCCTCGCGCACCAAATCGCCGAAATCCTGGGCGATGATACCGCCGGCTGGAAAGAGCATAAGATCACGCTCTACCCGGAACCGATGAGCGTCGCCGGCCGGCCCTGCGTTGCCATCCGGGCCAGAGGCGTCCTCTAAACCAACGAAGCCCACCGCAAGGTGGGCTTCAGTTCGCCGGCTGAGGGGGGCAGCCGGACACTCATATTATACTATATGTTTTTCCGCTGAGACCTCGCATTACTAAGTTTTCTTGTTGATACATTATTCAGATGTTTTAAGGCGTGTTTTAATATATAATTAGGTTGTTCACTCACAGATCTTTCTGGAAAATATTACATAATCTATCGCTTTGCAACAATATTTACAGGGAGGAAATAATTGTTTTTTGCGCACTCAAAAGGTGAGAATCGAGCAGATTGGCAAAGTTTGAAGTGCCATTTGGAGAATACAGCACAGATTGCTCGCTCACTATCAACCGACACTCATTTTGAGAATTTGGCTTATATCGCAGCGCTACTTCACGATATTGGCAAATATTCAATTGCTTTTCAAAATCGATTGTTGGGTGACCCGAAATCAGTAGATCATTCCACAGCTGGAGCACAACTTATAAATAAAATGGCAGGGGAGGATAAGCTAAAACAGTTTGTTGCTCATTTAATAGGTTTTTGCATAGCCGGCCATCATTCGGGTTTGCCGGATTATGGTTCCCGTATTGATCATTATACGGAACCTACTCTTTTGGCAAGATTGAAGAGAAAAGTTGATGATTATTCTAATTACAGCGATGATTTTTCAGATTTGAATATTTCATTTCCGACTGATTTCCAGATAAAGCCTACAAGGAAGAATGGTCAGTTTTCAATTTCCTTTCTTGTGAGAATGATTTACTCCACACTCGTTGATTCTGATTTTTTAGAAACCGAATCTTTTTTGAAAGAAGATATCTCCAGAGGGAAACACCTTTCAATCATTGAATTGAAGCAGCAACTTGGTTTTTTTCTAAAGAAGTTTGAAAACCCTGTTTCGGATTTAAATATTAAACGTTCTGAATTATTGTTTGAATGTGTTGAACAGGCTGAAGGACCTCAAGGTTTGTTTTCAATGACAATACCAACTGGCGGCGGAAAAACACTTACATCTCTCGCTTTTTCCCTTGCCCATGCCAAACAGCATGATCTGAAGAGGGTGATTTATTGTATCCCTTATACTTCTATCATTGAGCAAACGGCAAAGGTATTCAGGGATGCATTGAATGGTGACTGTGTCCTTGAGCACCATTCAAATTTTGATTGGCAAGGATTCCACAATAGGAATGAGCTGATTTCGGAAGACGATTTATCAAATACGGCACTAAAAAAATTAAAACTAGCCTCTGAGAATTGGGATATTCCAATTATTGTCACAACTAACGTTCAATTCTTTGAATCGCTCTTTTCAAATCGCTCATCTCGTGTTAGGAAGCTTCACTCACTCATTAAGAGTGTGATTGTTTTCGATGAGGCACAGATGCTGCCTCGTGATTATTTAGAGCCCTGTATGATTAGTTTGGCTGAATTAATTGCGAATTATCAGGCAAGTGTTGTATTTTGTACAGCTACTCAACCTCCCTTGTCACAATTTTTTCCGGACTTTATTCAACCTACTGAATTAATTAAATCTCCAACAAAGATATACAATTTCTTTAAAAGAGTTAAGGTAAAAAATATTAACCAAAAAACAGATATGCAAATTGCTGGTTTGTTGAATGAGAATCAACAAAGTTTATGTATTGTCAATACGAGAAAACATGCCAAAGGCTTATTTGAGTATGTCACGGAGAATAACCGTTATCACTTGTCTACCCTTATGTGTCCGGCCCATAGGAGTAAAACGATTGAGAAAATCCATTCTGATTTACGAAACGGCAAACCTTGTCGAGTTGTTTCAACTCAGATTATGGAAGCTGGTATAGATGTGGATTTTCCAGTTGGTTTCAGAGCATTAGCTGGTCTGGATTCAATTGTTCAAGCAGCTGGCAGGATTAATCGTGAAAACAAATTTGAATCGGGAGTTTTTTACGTTTTTGAGCCTGAATCTGAACTAATCAAACATGTTCCAGCTTTCATCCGGCAAACAGCGAGTGTAGCTCGGATTATCTTAGATCAATATGAAGATCCAATTTCAATTGAAGCTTTAAATGCATATTATCAACTTTTGTACGGTGTGCAGGCGGAAGATGCATTTGACAAAAAAGGAATTTTGGCTCATTTTGAAAAAAACATTCTTGATGAACCAAACTTTGATTTTAGAACTGCATCTGAAAAATTCAAACTTATTGAAAACGATCAAGTATCTGTTATTATTCCTTGGAACGAAAGCGCCAATGAGGGAATAGAAAAGTTGCGGTTTTCAGAATATCCTCTTTCTTCGTTGCGTTCTTTGCAACCTTTCATTGTTAATATTTATCCTCATGAATTTAATGCATTATTGGGTATCGGCATGATCGACTTGGTTCATGATCATTATGCAATCCTCAATAACCTAGACGAGGAGGTTTACCACCCGGACACTGGATTGGTGATCCCACAAGGTGCAACTGGTGATGCCTATTTTTCGTAAGTAGTCAAAGGAGGTTAAATTGGGATATGGCATTGTAGTTAGAGTTTGGGGTGACTATGCCTGCTTTACCCGTCCAGAGATGAAGGTTGAACGGGTAAGTTATGACATTATGACCCCATCAGCTGCGCGCGGCATCATTGAGGCGATCTATTGGAAACCTGCAATAACATGGATAATAGACAAAATTCACGTTCTCAATGAGATTGAGTTCACTAATGTTCGAAGAAATGAGGTGAGCAAAAAAATATCAACGGACACGGTTAAACAGCTCATGAAGAAAAGCAAGGGAGAAATGTTTTTTCTGGACAGCAACGATAATCGCAATCGCCAACAACGTGCCGGGATGGTACTGAAAAATGTTGATTACGTCATTGAAGCACATTTTGATCTGAAAGATGAATCAACAGAACCAGATAATTCCATCGAGAAACACTACAATATGATTCTGCGACGGTTACGTAAAGGCCAATATTATCACGCTCCCTGTTTAGGTACTCGTGAATTTGGTGCTAACGTGGCGTTAATTGAGGATGAACCGATCCCAAAAAGTCAACTGAGGGGTAAAAGAGAACTTGGCTGGATGTTATATGATATGGATTACTCCGATCCCCAGGATATCCAGCCACAATTCTTTAACGCTGAACTGATTGATGGCATCTTGGATTTCAGCAGGATAGAATTGGTGAGGTGAGCTATGATCCTTCAAACACTCAATAACTATTATCAGATTCTGTTGAATGATCCAGAGAGTGATATTGCAAAACCTGGGTACAGTGAAGTTGACGTTCACTTGGCTGTGGTCTTGGATGAAAACGGGAATTTGCTGGGGTTAACCAGTTTGATGACTGAAGTTCAGCGAGGAAAAAAAACAGTTGAAATCCCCATAAGGCTTAAGGTCCCAGAACGAGTTTTGCGTAGCGGGAAAAAAATTAAATCAAATGTCTTGTGGGATAATGCAACTTATTTACTAGGGATTTCAAAAGGGGAGGATTCTCAATCTGGATATACTGAAATTCGTCACAAAGCATTTAAAGAAACAAATCTTGGAATTTTGTCACAAGCTCATTGTAAGGCTTCGGTGGCAGTCAGAAAATTTTTAGAAACCCATGACCCGAATTCTTTTGCTAATAGCAAATTTTTTACTGAAAACGTCGATATATTGGATAAAGCAAACCTGGTTTTCAAGATTAAAGGGATGGCTGGCTATGTGCATGATGATCCAATAATCCGTAAAGTTTGGTTATCACAAAAAGCAGATGACTCAAAGGCTACACTTGGTCAATGTTTGATCACAGGAGAAATTTCTACAATTGAATTGACTCATAACAAAATCAAAGGCGTTCCAGGTGGCCAGCCTGCGGGTACAGCGATTATTAGTTTCAATGACAGAGCATATGAGTCATTTAATAAAACGAATCAACAGGGCATGAATGCGCCGGTAAGTAAAGAGGCGATGTTCGGCTATTCCACAGCGCTGAACCATCTGTTGCGAGATTGGCGTCATAGAATCAATCTTTATGATACGACGGTTGTTTACTGGGCGGAAAGTATTGACAGGAAATTTGTGAATATCTTTAACGCTTTATTGAATCCAGTTAGTGTTGTCACTACAGCAAATGAGCCTGGCGGAGATGGAAGGGCGGAGGTGGAGTTAAGATCCATTCTGTCTGCTATTAAATCAGGCGATCCCCTGGATTTTAATGAACTCTTGACCGCTTCTGAGGAGAATACTCGCTTTCATGTGCTGGGTCTATCGCCAAATTCTGCCAGGCTGTCAATTCGATTCTACTATAATGACCCTTTTAGAAAAGCTATCAAAAACCTGCAACAATATCATTTAGATATGAAGATTTGCAATGAATATGGTAAGGAAGATTTCTTTTCAATTAAACAGATCATTAAAGAAACAGTACCACCCAAGGCCAATAAATCTGTTCCAGCACCATTATTAACAGGCGCAGTTTTTCGTTCAATTCTTTTAAATCTGCCCTTTCCAGCCGCATTATACAACGCCACCCTGATTCGAATCAGAGCTGATCAGGATGATGAAAAAAATAAAATTCAGAAAATCAACCAGCTTAGGGCAGCGATTATTAAGGCCTTTCTCATTCGAAAATACCGACATCAGGAAAAATATCAGGAGGAGTTAACAATGTCTTTGAACAAAGATTCGACAAATCAGGCATATCTTTTAGGAAGGCTGTTTGCAGTTATGGAAAGAGCTCAGCTAGAAGCGGCAGGAAAAAAACTGAATGCTACTATCAAAGATCGATATTTTGCTTCTGCCTGTGCGACACCTGCGAACGTTTTCCCAATATTGCTCCGCCTTTCACAGCACCATATCTCAAAATCAGATTATGGTCAATACCGGGACCGAGATATTCAAGAAATTATGGAGTGCTTGGATATTAATGAGAAACCATTTCCGAAACATATGAGTCTTGACGACCAGGGAATTTTCGTGCTTGGGTATTATCACCAAAAAGCCGATTTTTTCAAGAAAAAACCACAAACTAACAATTTGGATATTGAGGAGGATAAAAATGACTGAAATAATCAAAAACCGCTATGAGTTTGTGCTGTTCTATGATGTTGAGAATGGAAACCCGAATGGGGACCCTGACGCAGGAAACATGCCGCGGATCGATCCGGAGACCGGACACGGCATTGTGACCGATGTTTGCCTGAAAAGAAAGATCCGCAATTATGTGGAATTGGTTAAACAAGACTCGGAAGGATTCAAAATATATATCAAAGAAGATAAACCTCTGAATGAAACCCACGAAGTCGCGTATAAAGCCTTGGATCTGGATTACAAAGAGAAGGATAAAACGCAGGAAGATTTGGCACGGGAGTGGATGTGTCAGAATTATTATGACGTCAGAACTTTCGGGGCTGTGATGTCCACAGGTAAGAGTTGTGGACAGGTCCGGGGACCCGTTCAAATCAATTTTTCCCGAAGTATCGATCCAATTGTCCAGCAGGAATTGACCATTACCCGTGTTGTTCAAGTGGATTCAACTGAAGGCACCATGGGACGGAAGCATGTTGTTCCTTATGCCTTATATCGGGTTGAGGGATATGTGTCTGCAAAATTGGCAAATAATGAAACAAAGGGCACCGGTTTTTCGGAAGAAGACTTGGCGCTTTTCTGGGAAGCCCTTGAAAACATGTTCGAACATGACCATTCCGCCGCCCACGGGAAAATGGTGACCCGTAAGCTTTTTGTCTTCAAGCATGCCAGTGAATTAGGGAATGCCCCCTCTCATCAGTTGTTTGATACTATTGAGGTTCAAAAAACAATTGGGGATGACCCCGCTCGAAAATTTTCAGATTATGAAGTTTCAATTGATCAATCACTCATTCCTGACTCAGTCGAACTTATTGAAAGGGTTTAATGAATGCTGAGTATCGGGAAGATCAGCTATTAGCGCTTTCTGGGATTCAACACTTCTACTTCTGTCGGCGGCAGTGGGCTCTTATTCATATTGAGCGTCAATGGAAAGAGAATCAAAGTACTGCGGAAGGTCATCTGCTGCATAAACGTACCGACGATCCGTTTTTTCAGGAAAAGCGATCTGGGTTGATCATTGCCAGGGCTATGCCTGTAGTTTCATATATTCTCGGGCTTTATGGTATCTGTGATGTAGTTGAGTTTAGAGAATCTAGTGATGGTGTGCATTTGCATGGGCAAGAGGGTACCTTCTTGCCCATGCCTGTAGAGTATAAAAGGGGACAGCAGAAACCTGATCAAAGAGACGAGGTTCAGCTTTGTGCACAGGCTATTTGTCTTGAAGAAATGTTGTCTGTTCAAATTATCAAAGCCTGTTTCTTTTACTCGAAAACTCGCAGAAGGCATGAGATTTTGCTTACTCATGATTTACGCGAGATCGTTAAGAATTTGTCAACAGAAATGCATGCTTATTTCGAAAAAGGATTCACTCCCAGAGTTAAACCTCAAAAAGGATGTCAGTTATGTTCTCTCAAAGAAATATGCCTTCCGTTATTAATGGATGAGCAAATAAGTGCGCGAGAATATGTAATAAATCACATGTTTGAGAAATGAGCGATTTCACTGATGAGGAAATTATTAAATGTCCTTTATATTACTGACCAGGATGCCTATTTAACGCTGGATGGTCAGGCTGTCCAGGTTAAGAAGGAAGACAAAACAGTTCTAAAATTACCTTTGCTTAATCTTGAAAACATAGTTTGTTTCAATTATCCGGGTGTGAGTCCTGCTTTAATGCGCGCATGTTGCGAAAGAGACATCGGATTGAGTTTTCTCTCCCCAGGCGGGAGATTCTTGGGTCGTGTAAGTGGAGAAATCCGAGGAAATGTTCTGTTGCGAAAGAAACAATATCGTATTTCTGACGACTCAAGCGAAAGTGTAAAAATCGGTTCATTGTTTCTAATTGGAAAATTGTATAATTGTCGAAAAGTTCTCTCTCGTGCTGTTCGAGATCACAATCTGGTGGTTGATTGTCAACGTATTAATAATGTTTGTGAATCCTTACATTCATATTATGAGAAAGCCATTGAGTGTGATAGTCTTCATGATCTCATGGGTCTTGAAGGTATTGCTGGCAAGACTTATTTTTCTGTATTCGATGAAATGATATTACAACAACGCGAGTACTTCTTTTTCACCATTCGTTCAAGACGTCCCCCTCGTGATAACATGAATGCCTTGCTATCGTTTTACTATGTGGTTCTGGCAAATGAGGTCACCAGTGCACTCGAGTCTGTTGGGCTTGACCCTTATGTAGGATTTCTTCATCAGGACAGACCCGGGCGTCCTTCGTTGGCACTTGACCTTATGGAAGAGCTTCGGCCAGTATTTGCTGACCGGCTTGCTTTGTCATTGGTTAATCGAAGACAGATTAATGCTAATGGGTTTACTAAAAAAGAATCAGGGGGTGTTCTTATGGATGAAGAGACTCGAAAAGCAGTACTTGTCGCCTGGCAGGACAGAAAAAAACAGGAAATTACGCATCCGTTTCTAAAAGAAAAGATTCCATTTGGTTTGGTTCCTTATGTTCAGGCTTTATTGTTGGCAAGGTTTATTCGTGGAGATCTTGATGCTTATCCACCATTTTTTTGGAGTTAAGGGATTATAACATGATGGTACTAGTTACATATGATGTGAATACTGAGGACAAGGCAGGAAAAAGAAGGTTGAGAAAAGTAGCAAAATACTGTCAGAATTATGGTCAACGGGTCCAAAATTCAGTTTTTGAATGTTTGATTGATCCATCTCAGTTGATACATTTAAAAGATCATCTTGAAAATATTGTTGATCTGGAAAAGGATAGTCTTCGATTTTATTATCTTGGAAATAATTGGAAAAACCGAGTTGAACATATTGGTGCAAAAGAACCTGTTAATATTGATGGCACTTTGATCATATGATTGCGAACAATAAGTAAACATAAATCACTTCATATGGTTCGCATTTTTTCTCGGAGATAATGTCCTATTTGCTCAATAATTGCACTTAAAAATCTTATACGATCACGATTTTGTTCTTCTAAACCCCTAAATATGGAGGTGTTGGAATAAAGAGTCTGACATATAACAGTCGCACCCCACGTGGGTGCGTGGATTGAAATTCAGGATCTACGATCGGCAGGACACGCTCTTTTGTCGCACCCCACGTGGGTGCGTGGATTGAAATCCATACGTCGGGTGCCTCGCCCGCCACTTGGCCGTCGCACCCCACGTGGGTGCGTGGATTGAAATAAGGTGCAGGAGGCGACCAGCGACGCGGGCGCGGGTCGCACCCCACGTGGGTGCGTGGATTGAAATTGGGTGATGAACCGGTGCCGGTAAGAATTAAATGGTCGCACCCCACGTGGGTGCGTGGATTGAAATATGATCTCCGGTCGGAACTGATCGCCTGGGTACAAGGTCGCACCCCACGTGGGTGCGTGGATTGAAATCCAAGAAAAACGGGAAATCGGAGTTGGCCGCCGGGTCGCACCCCACGTGGGTGCGTGGTTTGAAAT
>Ga0334892_1002605_pt1 | contig 12634 bp, 12 predicted proteins | sample GraSluR3_MG_4_FD_207213 | JGI IMG/M metagenome (GOLD analysis project Ga0334892, IMG submission 207213) | Sludge microbial communities from methane-producing bioreactor in Wageningen University, Netherlands - Granular Sludge_15_04-R3 | ecosystem: Engineered > Bioreactor > Anaerobic >... | reverse complement strand
AACCACATCCTCTCCCCTGGTCTCAAGCCATACATTGTAGTTGAGGAATATGTCGTAATATTTGGAACCCTTCGGACCGGCCATGGTGATTTATGATTTACGGTGTGCGGTGTGCGGCCGGCACTGAGCCGCATACCCGATACCCGATACCCGATACCCGATACCCGGTACCTGATACCCGATACCCGATACCTGATACCCGATACCCGATACCACTTATTTATAGAAACACCTGTATGAGCAGTCCTGTTCAAGTTTCACCTTGAATTTCACATCCTTAGGCACTACGAAAGTCTCGAATGGTTTGTATGTTTTCCATTTCGATTCACCCGGCAGCAACACTTCCATGGCACCTGAAATTACGGTCATATACTCTATTGTTGAGGTGCCGAACTCATACTCTCCGGGAGCCATAACTCCAACAGTGGCAGGTCCGTCAAGGTTCTCAAAACCAATTGACTTAACCTTGCCGTCGAAATACTCATTTACTTTAAACATGATCTCTTTGTCTATTATAAGGTTAATAACTGAATGAACTGCAAATGTAATCTATTTGCATATCGGTTGAAAGAACAACAGGATAAAAAACCGAACACTGTTCCTCTGGTGCAACATCAGAATCCGGAGATATCTCAAATATGATTAATCATACCACAGCACAATGGTTATAAACAATTCCGGATAGATGAGAATAAAAACTACAAATAACGATGCAAATGAAAGCCGATATCTGTAATCGTGAACCGGGGCCTGAAATATTCCAGGCCCCGGTTCACGATTAAAACCAATTCTGATAGTCGAAAATCAGAATCCTGATACTTTACTGCTGATGAGGCTTTATAACTTCAACCACCTCCGGGAAATCTATACCAAGCTTTTTGACGTGATCAAGAGTAGGAACTCCGTTCTTATTCCATCCGCGGCGCTTGTAAACTGCATCGAGAAGGTCCTCGTAACGCTGCTCCCTATATTTGCGGGTCAGTTTCATCTTCTCCTGTGTCGACATTCCTGTTATATCAACACCGACCTTTTCGATAAGCTCCTTATCATACCTTTCTGCCCTTGATTCATACTCTTCAACTGAAACCGGACCAGCGGCGCGATAAGGCTGTGCGTCGTACTTCCTGGTACCGTAGCCTCTGCGCAGATTGAAAATCCTCTGGAAATTGTAAACCCTTTCCGAGTCTTCAATAAGACGGTGCTTGTCAAACGGTCTTCCCGTTACAGCCTTATAGATAGTTACATAATTGTCAACATGCTCTGGCACCTTCGCCGGCTCGTCGGTCTTTGCGTTGTCCTCAGGCTCCACATCGTTCCATGGAAGCTTACACAACCCCACAAGTCCGAACCATGTTCTGAACATAGGGAAATAGTGAAGAGCCTCAGCTTTGTTTTCAAATGTGGGTATCTGGTTGTTGACCATATCCATGAATATCAGCCAGGCCTCGTCATGCTGCGGTCCTTTGTTGGTCATAGCGTAACCGCCCTGCTGCGCCAGCGACTCTTTGGAAATATACTGTGAATATTCCAGTCCCTTGTTAACCATCCCTATATCATTGAGCAGGCCTGCATCACCCCAGCCCTTTTCAGCAAACATCTCCTTGCATTTCTGAACACCCATTCCTGCAACCTTACCAAATCCTTCCCCACGGGCCAGCTGATGTATCAACTCAAGGGCAGCATCGCCGTTTCCAAAGTCAAGTTCCAATCCTCCCGTTCGCTCCTTGTTGAGAATGCCCCTCTGGTAACACTCCATCAGGAAAGCTACCGTAGTACCCCATGTTATGGTGCATATGCCGTATGTGTCGCAATAGAAGTTAGCCTCAATTACGTAATGCGGGTCAAATATACCACAGTTGGAACCAAGACCTGCCGCTGTTTCATATTCCGGACCGTCAACTATAACTTTCTGACCTTTGTAGGGCCCGCTCTTCAGTTCAAAACTATCGACACCCTTTGCACATGACATGTTGCAGCCAATCCAGCAACCGTCTGGTATATTCTGGGTAAAGAAACTCTTCCATACAGAGGAATCTATCTTCGGAGTATCCTTATGCCTGCCATACTGAAAGTTATGTACCGGCAGAAGATCATGATCATCCATAATTTCAACGAGATGTGCTGTTCCAACCTGCTTCATCTGACACTGAACATCATCGAAATCCCTCATCTCCTTATTGAAGCGGCGACCTCTTTCTGAAATGGCTTCAAGATCAATAACGTTATTCAGGTTACCCTTAACCCCGGGTATCTTACATACGATAGCCTTTATCTTCTTGTTGCGGAATACCGAACCAATACCGCCCCGGCCGGCCTGCTTAAGCCTTACCAGCTTGCGCTTTGGATCGTAAAAGCTGAAGTTGAGCATGCCTATAAGTGAATTATCGGCTGCCGCACCGGTCGAAACTATACCTATATTCTTCTTGTCCCTTTCATCGTCGGCAAACATATCGGTCAGTTGCTCTACCAGCAGATGACTGTCAAGAGCCTCGGCAGGAGCTTCAAATATCTCTACCTTATGATTTATACCGTCGATATAGATGATGACATCTTCCTTTGCCTTCCCCTGAAGCTCAATAGCATCGAAGCCCGAAAACTTCAGGAACGGACCGAAGAATCCTCCTACGTTGCTGTCCATTATCGAATTTGTCTGCGGTGATATGGTAACAACCAGTGACTTGCCCGAACCCGAATATTGTGTAATGCCGCCAATAGGGCCCGAGGATATGATTATTTCATTATCCTCACTATCCCATCTGGTATCGGGCTTCGTTGCATCCCACAAAAGCCTCAGACCGTAACCCTTGCCTCCAATAAACTTCTCCTTCATCTCAGACGGAACGTCCTTGTCCCTGATCTCCGGTGTTCCGACATTTATATAAAGAACCTTGTCGGTATACCCCTTATCGAGTGGGGTCCATTTGTACTCCCAGCTTTTCAGCATCCTGTGTTTCGATTTAATTGCCTGAATGTCCATCTGATTTTCCTGATTTGTTTCTGTTCATTTTATATCAAATATCAAATTTCAAAATTATTCCCGAACCTTCAACTTTAAAATGATAATAATCAATATGCTAATATGTGCATATCGACAGACTGCCCTGGGTTTAAATCAATTCTCTTCCATATCTTTGTAACCTGAAACCTGAAATATCATAATCCGGATAATAATGAAAAGAACCAGAGCGCACCCTTTCACTGAACCACTGGAATATTTCCTTCATAACGACGGATATGACCCGTCATTTATAAAACGCTGTGAGATAGGCGAAAAGTACGCCGGAATAATGCTGAATAATGGCAACATAGGTGTTTGCGCCATACTGGGACAACAGGTTGATGACTCTATTTTGTCAGGTAGAGAGCCTGATACCACAAATGTCGGTCACCGGATATTGCTTAATGCATATTTTAATGCCCTGCATAATTACACTATGCCTGAAGTGGGAAAGGGCGATATATTTACCGAAGAAAGGTTCTCTGCATATGAAAGGATAGTGATGATAGGCAGTTTTGCATCACTGCTTGAAAAGTTTTACACTGCGGGTATTTCTCTTGATGTTTTCGACAGGATTACCGGGGAGGAGTTCCTGATACCAATGAGACATCAGCCAGGTTTTCTCGCGAGGGCCGGTTGCGTAATACTTACAGGCACCACAGTAAGCAACAACACCTTTATGGAAATCACGGGACATACTTCCGATGGCTGTGACATCTTCCTGCTCGGTCCGTCAAACATACTCCATCAGGCCATGTTAAGTTACAAAAACATAAAAGTTGTCTTTGGTTCTCGGTTTGAAAACAGCGACCACAGGGTACTCGACCTTATAAGAGAAGGACACGGTACCAAAAGTTTCCTGAATAACGAGAATAAGGTCTATATTTCACGCTAACATCAGTAATCATGAGGTTTACAGTGATAAGGGAAAAGTTGCGTCATTACAAAGTAGGCATTGCGGGTGCAGGCGGACTGGGGTCCAATTGTGCACAGGCGCTTGTGCGAAGCGGAGTAGGCACTCTCGTAATAGCTGATTTTGACACGGTCAGTGAACTAAACCTGAACCGGCAGTTCTTTTTCCGGAGCCAGGTAGGTGAAAAAAAGGTTGAAGCCCTGAGGGAAAACCTGAGAAGAATCGATCCATCTGTCAATATTGAGGTGCATGATGTATTTCTTGACCATGAAAACACACCCCGAGTCTTTGCCGGCTGTGATATCATTGTAGAAGCTTTCGACAACTCAGAAATGAAACAGATGATTATCGAAACGGTAGCCATGGCTTTGCCGGGAATACCGCTCGTTGTGGGGTCAGGACTGGCAGGTTGGGGCGGCAATGAAAAAATCAAATCGAGAAAGATTGACAATAATCTCTACGTGATAGGTGATGAATCTGACGAAGTCTCAGAAGAGTTACCACCACTGGCTCCACGGGTCGGAATCGTTGCAAATATGCAGGCGAACATTGTGCTGGAGATTTTGTTGAACAAATAAATAATGATGGTGTGATGAAGATTATGCTCAACAACAGGGAAGAGATATTTGAAAACGAAAGTATGACTGTATCTGAGCTTCTCAGCAAGAAAAATATGACCTTCAGAATGAGGATAGTCAAAATAAACGGCGATCTTGTTGACAGGAATGAATACGACAACACTACTGTATATGACGGTGATACGGTTCAGGTAATCTACCTTATGAGCGGTGGCTGATTAAACAGAAACGGGTCCTTCATTGTTACTATCATAGATGTTATACAGAAAAATAGAATTATATGAGAAAACAACTGGAAGTGCCGGCAGCATATAATGAGCCCGTAATGTCTTTTGCTCCCGGATCGGCAGAAAGAGAAAATCTCCTGAAGATAATAGAAGAAATGCGTTCGGCACAAGCCGACATCCCAATGATAATAGGAGGTAAAGAGGTCAGAACAGGTAACCTCACAGAAATACATCCGCCGCATGATACTGCTCATCTCCTGGGCCATTACCATTCAGGCGACAAAAGTCATGTCGAAATGGCAATTGATGCTGCTCTCACTGCAAGAAAAGACTGGGCTTCGATGCCATGGAAACAGAGGGCTGCAATTTTTTTAAGAGCTGCCAGCCTGGTTTCAGGACCCTACAGGCAGATAATTAATGCTGCAACCATGCTTGGTCAGTCGAAAACAGTGCATCAGGCTGAGATTGACGCATCATGTGAATTCGCTGATTTCCTGAGGTATAATGTACAATACATGAATGAAATATACCAGATGCAACCGGAGAACTATCCTGATACCTGGAACAGGCTGGAGCAAAGGCCACTGGAAGGTTTTGTCTATGCACTCAGTCCGTTCAACTTTACATCAATAGCCGCAAATCTGGCTGCAGCTCCGGCACTTATGGGTAATGTCGTAGTATGGAAACCTTCAAATACCCAGATATATTCAGCCGATGTTATTATGAAGATATTCCGTGAGGCAGGCCTGCCCGACGGAGTCATAAATATGATATTTGTTTCAGGGCCAGAGGCAGCTGAAGTGGTTTTGAACAACAGGCACCTCGCCGGAGTACATTTTACCGGTTCCACAGGTGTATTCAACTCCATCTGGAAAACTATCGGAAACAATATCGGTAATTATAAAAGCTATCCAAGGATTGTTGGAGAGACAGGAGGTAAAGACTTTATTCTGGCCCACAGCTCCGCCAGTCCCAGACAGGTGGCTACAGCAATGTCACGTGGTGCCTTTGAATATCAGGGTCAGAAATGTTCAGCAGCTTCAAGAGCCTATCTACCAGAAAGTTTATGGCCCGAAATTAAAAAAGCAGTTATCGAACAGACAGGCAGATTCAGAATGGGAGGACCGGAAGATCTATCCAATTTTATTACTGCGGTAATTGATGAGAAATCTTTCAATAAGCTGACAAAATATATTGAAGAAGCAAAGAATAACCCTCAGGTCGAAATAGTAACAGGAGGTGGCTTTGACAAATCAAAGGGATGGTTCATTGAACCGACAATACTGCTAAGCAAAGACCCCTGTTACATAACCATGCAGGAAGAGCTGTTCGGCCCAATACTTACAGTTTATGTTTATAAAGACGAAGAGTATGATGATATACTAAGGCTGATCGACAAAACCTCAATCTACGGCCTTACCGGAGCAACATTCGCAAAAGACAGGGAGGTAATCAGAAAGAGTACCGATGCTCTCCGTTATTCAGCAGGCAATTTCTATATAAATGATAAGCCTACCGGTGCAGTTGTAGGCCATCAGCCCTTTGGAGGATCCAGGGCATCAGGTACCAATGATAAGGCAGGATCAATACTGAATCTTCTCAGATGGGTAAGTCCCAGAACAATAAAGGAGTGTTTCCTTCCCCCGGAGAACTGGGTATACCCGTTCCTGGGTCAGAATGAATAAATTGCTGCGACTGGTTGAAATCTTTTGTTAAAGGCCTTTCCGTTTTTGACTAAAATGGATTAGGTTTGTGCGATATGCCGCTGAGGTTTAAACATATCGACAAGATTCCTGCCTGGATGCGAAATAAGTATCTTATTACTTTATTAATCTTCGTTTTATGGCTGCTGGTTTTTGACGCCAACAACCTAATTGAACGCTGGCGTGATATAAGAAAATACAGGACGCTTCAGCAGGACAGAGAGTACTTCTCAGGAAAGATCAATGAAGAGAGAGGTAAACTTGAAGAGATAAGGTCAGACAACGAGAGTCTTGAAAAGTTTGCCAGGGAACAGTACAGGATGAAAAAACCCGATGAAGACATTTATATAATAGTATCGCCCGAAGAGGAAAGAAGGATTCAGCGGGAATCAACCATCCGGAAATAAGCCAGCAGATCGACTAAACTGTTGTTAACGGCAGCTTCAGAAGCAACAGCAGTCATCTGAATCATACGGTGGGCAGCATCTGTTACAGGCAGTTTGCTGAATTTGCCTTCATGAGCCGTGTTAAGGTATTTTACTATCATGAACGCGTTAAACCACGAAAAAAATCTCTTCCGAAACATTGATGACGATGAAGTGTTATGAATCAGTTCATCCATCTTTTCACTCCACTCCTTTTCGCCTAACAACAGCTTTACTGAGTCAGGAATCTCTGAATGCGCAACAGGTTCTCCGGAATCCTCCTCTGCCTTTAAAGTCACCATCATAAACAAACGCCTGAGATCGATAAATGCATCAGGATTGTATGTATGCAGAGCCCTGTCAGACTTCGAGGTTATCCTCTCCAGAGCCGGCCCGGTTCCAAAAGGGACCCTGCAGGAAAGCCTTGCTGACGGAAACACTTTTGTACCTTTAAGTTCAATAAAGTCATCACTGACTACGAGTTTCTGAATAAAGTAGAAATCCTCGCCCCCCTGGCGACGACTCATGCCTCCGGATTTAACATACCTTAAAGCCTTTACAGCTATTGCTGATCCGATAGTATGAAACGGATAGGGAAAACGGGCATATCTCAAACCTGATATATAGTATCTCAGATGCAGCTCATATTGTCTTACAGCATCGGCAACAGCCAGATCGAGACCATTCTCACTATCCCTGTGCTCAAAGCAGACAGAACACCCCGCTGCCCTTTCATTCAGCCCAAAATCACTCCATAATGATTCAAGATAGTTTTCCGCTACAGTGCAATCTGCATCAAGTGAGACAATAACTCCATCAGGCCTGTTAATCTGTCCGAATCTTCTGACAGCTTCATCCATACCTGCTTTCCTTGCAGTGCCAACCCCCCAGCCCTTTATGGAGGGTTGTCCGGCATCAATAACATACAGCCTGAATGTTTCAGTGTCATATTTGGTCTGCCACTCTTCCAGGGCTCTCAGCGTAGCTATGTTAGCCCGGGCGCCGTCATTTCCTGGCTTAGCAGGTGAATTAACTACGATGATAACCTCTACACTTACCGGTGGAGGTGAACAGGCTGCCAGTGATGAAAGACATGTACCTATGCCTGGTTCATCATATGCCGGAATAACTATGATAATGCCTGTATCACAGGCAGGTGATTCTTGGATTAATAAGGGAAAGAGAGCTCCTTTGTGCAGGTATGCATCCGCAAAACCCATTATTTCTTTGTAGCTGCGCTTTTCTCGGCGAGATATTTTTTGTTGAGTCCGTCAAGAACCAGTGTTGTGATATCCAGAGCATTGTCGCTGTAGAGGATCGGCCCGCCGAAGCTCTTGCCCAGAACGTACTGAAAGTTGTATTCATCTTTCATGCCCTCGAGATATGATGTAATATAGTCAAGTATCTGCCTGTTCATTACCTGCTCTTCCTCCATCAACTCATAACTGAGCCTGTCACGAAGATCTACCAATGCCTGCTGCTGCTGCATCAGAGATTGCTCCATCTCAGCTGCGGTGGCCCTGGTTACGAGTCCCTTGGATACTTTATCCTGAAAATCGCGGGCACCTCGTTCATAAGCCTGGCCCTTGGTATTAAGTTCACTCTCTGACTTTTGCTGCTTATCCATCAAATCTGCTCTCTTGTCAAAATACATCTCAAAATTGAATATGACCGAATCAATATTCACATAGGCAATTCCTGAGGATGTGATTTCAACAGGAAGATTTATTTCTTCATTTGATGATGTTGCATCAGGCTTGCTGCTACCGGTAAAATAAATAATATACAATACAGCCAGTCCGACTAACAGAACAACATTCAGAACAAGAGGTAGTTTCTTCATCGTTAATTGAATAAGATTAAACATTAATTTGCCGCAAATATAAACAAATTAACAGAAAAGAAATGGTGAAACAGCAAAGTGAGGCTATTAGAAATCAGGACAGGGAATTGCCCGGAATCGTCCGCGCTGACCCGGAGTCATGGTTGTGAACTTGTATACTATCGATATTTCATGAGCTCCTGCTGTGGACGCAATAAGATTAGAGATGGTAAAATCGTAGCTGTAGCCTATCTGGAGGTCATCGGTTTTATAGCCTAGCAGCCCGATCACAGCATCACCTGCCTGTGATGTGACAAATGGAATACCTCTGTACCACATTCCAAACATCAGGGGGCTTCTGTAGTAGTAAACGCCCACGTCTGACTGGTAAAAACTGCTCTGCACCTGAAAATTTGCCGCTATGGTAAGTATCTCGTCATATTTTCGCCTTAGCCTTCCCCTTGCAATAAGCTGGGTTCCGCCAAAAACATTGACTTTTACGGGGACAAATGATTCGTCACCGTAAAAAGACTGCTTTGGTCTTAACAGGTGGTCAACAGTTATACCGGCCCAGTTTTTATCGTTGTAGGCTATTACTGAGGTCGTAAAGTCGAAGTCGGCAACGCTTTCAAAAGGTGGGGGAATGATCGGGGGTGTAACACCTCCCGGTGATAGTGATGAATTGAAAATCAGCTTGTATATGTTCAGCCCCAGGTATTGAAATTTAAACTGCACCCCCGGTCTTATATGCCACTCATTAGTGATTCTGAAATCATATGAATAGAGGAGGCCGACATTTGTGGTACTGAGGTCTCCCGAGCCTGCTACGTCATATGTGGCCAGCACCCCTATGCCTGAACTGAAATTGGGCATATATCTGTCAAAGGATATGCTGTAGGTATGGAACACGCCGGGTATTGCAGGCCATTGGTTCCTGTAATTTATTGCAAACCTGAAATCTTCAGTAGAACCTGCAAATGAGGGAGCAAGGTATAATGAGTTGGCATAGAACTGCGAGAAAGTAGGGTCCTGTCCTTTACTTCCAATACTTACAACAAAAAGTATTACTACAATATGTCTAATCCTCAGCGGCAAAACAGGGCTTCTAAAAAAACTATAGCGAAAATAGTTATTTGGTTTTAATTTACAGCAACATTAGGTATAAATTTGGAGTTCGCCCCGGCAGTTCAGGCTATGTTTTCAACAATTGAATATACTTTTTCACAGTGGATTTCACTGTAGTTCAGCGAAACAACAGATCAGAATCTTAGCAGAGTAATGTCGCCTGATCTGGAGAATTCCTCTCCATTTTCGAAGCGACCCCTTGCCCTCCAGACATACACACCGGGCTCACATAGCTGCCCCCGGTAATATCCGTCCCATCCGATATTGAGGTTACGGCTTTCAAACAAGACAGCACCTGTGCGACTATAGACTACAAGATGGTATTCGGTAACCCCTTCGTATTCCGGATGGAAGACATTGGCTGCCTCGTCACTCCTTGGTGAATAGAAACCGCCTGTAGGTCCGTTCTTATTGGGTATAAAGGCATTAGGAAAGTCAATGCGATAGTTGCCGGCAGATGAAGAATATACCAGTGAAGCGGTATCGGAACAGCCAAACTCATTTGTAACAGTAAGACTGATGTTGTAGCTGCCGGATTTTCCGTAAACATGTGTCGGTTCTCTCAGCGATGACGCTTCACCATCACCGAAACTCCAGGCTGAAGTGAGGGCTCCTTCAGAATAGTTGAAAACCATTATCTCCCTGTCACTTATGTTGCTGTTGACGGGTGAAACATCGAATCTGGCAGTTGGAGAGGGATGTACCGTAACTCCTATTGATGAATAATCTTCTTTTCCGCTGTCATCGGTAACCTGCAGTATGATCCTGTAAACTCCCGGTTCACTGAAAAGCCATTCAACTTCTTTGCCTTCCGACCTTCTGCCATCACTTGATGTCCATGCCAGTTTTTCAGAACCCTCAGTAGTACTCTGAAACCTTATCATCAGAGGTGCACAACCCTCAACTGCTGAAGCTTTAATAGATCCTGCCGGGGATTCATTCAAACTCTTGAGATCTGTTGTCTCGGTAACGGTGATGATCCTTGTTATCCCTGATCCCGCAGGCGGTTCGATGCTAACAGTATAGCTTTGCTTTATTCTTGTATCGGGCTGCTCTGATGATTTGGCAACTGTTACCGGCCCTTCACTCTGTTCTGAAACCTCTCCGGAAGCTGCCTGTACATCTGTGATATTCTCCTGATAGGTATCACCAGTGGCATCTGTTGCAGTCGTTGTATTTTCAATGATTGCCATACCTTCATTGGATGATGGTTCTGAATCAGTCTCACTTCGAGATGACACATCGCTGAAAATGAGTACAAGTGAAATACCGGCTATGGCAGCTGCAGCAGTCAGATAATAGATATTGAATCTGGCAGGATTGAATCTGAGAAACTCCTTCCGGCCGACTCTTCTCATTAATTCACGCCTTACACCGCTGCCAGGTTCAAAAGAAAACTCCTCGAATTTATCCCTGAACAGGTCTTCAATATCCTTATGTCTGCGGTTTGTTGCCAACTGCTAATACCTTTTTGACTTTGTTTAATGATTATCTGTTTTTATCAATATCAATATTCTATCCTTATTAATCCATCATTTACTCATTCTCCTCCCGGGTATTCTCCTTTGATATTTCTCAGCTTTTGCAGCTTCTCCCTGAGCATAGCCCTTGCCCTGCTGTACTGCGATTTTGATGTATTGACATCAATATTCAGAATACCGGCAATTTCACGGTGCTTGTACCCTTCAATTGCATAGAGGTTAAATACCATCTTGTAACCCGGAGGCAGCTCATTCAGCACTTTCAGAAGTTCATCGGCAGAGAAAAGATCCTCCTCAAAGCTGACCGTTCCCGTCTCGGCACTCCTGTATTCCTCAATGTCAATATGATGACGGTGCTTCATGTTCCGGTGATAGTTTGTAATGGCAGTGTTTACCGCCACCCTGCGTAACCATCCGGGAAATGAGCCGGCCCCCGTGTACTCTTCTATATTAAAGAACACCCTCACGAATACATCCTGAAGTATATCCTCAGCCTCAGCCCTGTCAGCCGAGTACCTCATGCAAATACCCAGTAAGAAACGTGAGTACTTGTCATAGAGCTGCTGCTGCGCCTTCCTGCTGTGTCTGAGGCATCCCTCAATTATGTCCCGGTCACTCAGCATATTCCCATGACAATTAAATGACATTGATGTACCTGCAATGGTTGCACGGTTTGAAAATTTTCTTCAAAATTATCAAAATCTGCTGTAAGTCATCATTTTGTTGTGATAATAGTCATTTACACAATAATCAGGATGCATTTTTTTTGCATATGACACGATGAAACTCATGTCTAATGCCATATAACAGACTATGAAGAAGATAGAAACACACCCCATACTTGAAGTACCCGTTACTGAAAAGGTTACCTTCAAATATAACGGATTGACAATATCAGGTGAAAAAGGATTCACCATTGCTGCAGCCTTACATCAGGCCGGTTTCCCGGTTCACTCCCACAGTCTCAGGGAGAGGAAAAGAAGCCTCGAATGTGGTATAGGCAAATGTGGTGCATGTGAGATGCTGGTAGACGGCGTTATACGGCGTATTTGTATTACCAGGGTCGATGATGTCAGGGAAGTCAACGAAATACCCAAAGACTACGAGCCCAATGTAATACCATATGAAAATCACCCTCCGTTCAGGGTGTATAAAACCACTGTGGCTATTATAGGGGCAGGGCCTGCCGGCCTTGCTGCAAGGGAGGTGCTGAACAACTATTGCATACCTAATATAGTTATCGATAACAACGATCAGATAGGTGGGCAATTCCTGATGCAGACACACCAGTTTTTCTTCTTCGAAAAGGAACAGAAATTCGGTGGCATGCGAGGTTTCGATATTGCAAAGACCCTGGCCGGT
>Ga0334892_1002600_pt1 | contig 12650 bp, 21 predicted proteins | sample GraSluR3_MG_4_FD_207213 | JGI IMG/M metagenome (GOLD analysis project Ga0334892, IMG submission 207213) | Sludge microbial communities from methane-producing bioreactor in Wageningen University, Netherlands - Granular Sludge_15_04-R3 | ecosystem: Engineered > Bioreactor > Anaerobic >... | reverse complement strand
ACAAAAAGATACGCCCTAAATGTTTCTATTTGGTACGCCCAGAGGGATTCGAACCCCCGACCAACTGGAACGTTTTTCGCATTTCTGATTTTTTCGGTTATATACTAAAATGGCTTTATTTAAACACTTCCTTTGCTAGTCCATTCCACAATATTCGGGTATAAACTTCGGCAAGGTGGCTAAAAAGTGGCTAATTTTTGATACCTCAAACAAAGCGTTTTCAATGCATCCATTCAATTATTTTTTTCTGTACTGCTGCCCTATCTTCATTCTACCCCATTGTGTCAATAAAAACCCATGGTTTTAGACCGCCTAACCCCTTAACCCTACCTAGACCATGCCTAGATAATTAAAAAGCCTTAAATCGGATTCTGAGGGCTTGTTTTTAAGACATAAAAAGAAGGACCCTTTCAGGCCCTAAAAAATTCCACTAACAAAATCATTTAACCGTTGTTTTATGCTCAGAACAAGATCTGGATATTCATCTCTTATATCATCACAAATCTTCTTGTTAATATCGTTTGAGTGTACAGTCTGAATTTTGTGAGTCCTAATATAAGATATAGATTCATTTAGTGATAAAGTTGGATAATCAATATTATTAATCTCAATGTCATAGTAACTATCCAGATTATGCTTGTTTGAAACTTTTGAAATTGGAAGTGCTGTAAAGTCACAAGGTAATTCCTCACATTCAGACTTCACAAGTAAAAACGGTCTAACTTTAACATCCATCTTCGAAAGTTTGTTGTTATAGTACCTAAATCTTATTAAGCAAATAGACCCCTCGAACTCACTAGAGTACCGCATGATATGACCCTTCGTCTATGTCTTCAAATTCATCAATGTACATATCAAAAACATGGTCGTATTGTCGAATGTTCTTAGCGTCTTCAACTATATCATCAATCTTTAACTCTTCTTGCCCTGGATCATTACTCCCTAATCCATTTCTGCTGTTCTTCCATGATTTCTGTCTGTGGGTGAGCTCTCTTAAACTCCAGGTTTCATATTTAGCGTACTGATGAATAATATTATCAATGATATATTTAGATTTTTCAGGTAAATCTAAATCATCGATATCTGGAACCGGCTTAAAATTATAGTCAAAGAAGAAACGGAGTTCTGTCAATACCGGTCCATGAACCCATCCCTCTATCCTAGAATCAAACAGTGGCTCCCCGAACAAAGCTAGAGATTCTCTTTGTGCTAAATACATCAACTTGTGCAACTTCATTTCATCATTATTAAATCCGGACTCAGTTATATTTTCATACGAATAAATCAAATACTTTGCTAATTCTTTTACACCATTCATTTTACTCCCTCCTTAAAAAAGTAAAATGTATTGCTTACATACTTAATATACCCCAACATAGGCTTAAAATCAATTCTTTCTTGCTTATTTTTTCAATATCCATTAATTAGTCAAGTGTACAAGAAGGACCCTTTCAGGCCCTCCTCTTTACGATTTACTAGAGTTTAAAGCCTTAATTGTTCTTAAAGCTTCATTTATAAGATTTTCATCTTCTTTGACAAGAATCATAAGTTCAAATAAATCTTGATTGTTATTCAATATATTTACTATTTCTCGATATTCCAGTTCTTTTTCATTCATTTGATAATCCTCCTCTTCTCAACACTCGCTCTATATTCCTCGAGCCTTTTCTTAATATCCTTTTTCTGATCCAGTGCCTGATCATAGAGCTTGGCCATGTCCGGTTTGTTTCTGTGCCTTATCACCAGGTCACACATCTCAAGTCCCTGGATGAGGTATTTCTCATAGTTGTCCATTTCATCACTGCTGCTTTCTTCTAGCTCTCTCTTCTCTTTTACCATCGACCTTGCCCAGTAGGTAGAACTTGAGCATTAATTCAAAACTCTCAGACAGAGGTTGATTTTTTTCCTTCACTGTCTCTTGGATCCTGCTCAATACATCAATTGGTAGTTCATGAATATAGCAATTATCATAAACCTTTTGAATAAGATCAACCTTTTTCCCTACTTCCCTTCTTTTCGCTCTATACTTTTCCGCCTCTTCTACGGTATCGAACACCCTGAATCCTACTGATCTTTGTATTCTGTCCTTTTTTGCAGCTGTTTCTTTTCTGTGAGTCTCATCAAGTAGTCTCCTGGTTATTTCTTCATCTTCCTGGGCTAATTTCTTTATGTTCTCCTCTGTAGGTTCAATTCCTTGAGTCTTCAGTCTCTGGATCTGGTTCTCTCTTGCCAATTGTTGTTCTCTCTTTATTTCCTCAGTATTATTAAATATATTTATGGCTGTATTCATCATTATAACATCCTCCTTTTATTGTCTCCAGAAGGATGATATAATATAAGTGGATCATCTCCTCTGGAGTTGTTCTCCCAGGTATTCAGATTTATAGCTTGCCCGCTTAACTGGATACCTTTCGCATTTACTAGGTTATTGCCTTCAAACCCTCTGTTTTAGCCATACTATAGCACTAAAAGCATTGTTAAAGCCCTTAGAGAGCATTCTGAGAGGTCATTTTTTTTGCTATTTTGATAAAGATTTCTATCTGACTTTTATAAGCTGGAACATCATCTGTCAACTGCTTATACTTCTTTGAGTACTCATCAAGTAGGGTGGTATACTCCTTGTCACCTAGTACTTCTTTGAAATATGGATGTATATTGTCCATATGAAACCCCCTATCACCAAACATTTTTCATATTCTTTTTCCTTTCCTCTTCCAGCCTTTCCCAACTGATATTTAATTTTTCCCTGTTGATGACATTGAGTCCCAGGATCTCAGACAGTTTGCCCAGGGCTGCCATTTTGTCATGCATCTTGATTTTAAGGAGTCCCTTGCTTGATAGTGATATCTCAGATATGAGGCTTGTGTTGACCTCTGAACTGTCCTTGAACTCTATCACTGGCCTATACTCAAACACCGGTTCACCATCCTCGTCACGTGCTGCAACAACCTTTACAGTCTTGAATGTAAGGATGTCTCCAATGTCTGATAGTGCTATTTGGGTTAACTCCTTTATGATATCCTTAGCCTCAATTAAGGATTCCTTTTCAGCTTCTTTGATAAGCTTGTCTCTCAATTCGTTATACCTTGCATTCACCTTGCTCTTCTTTAGTAGCCTGCTGGAAGCTTCGTCAATGGTTTTATCGGTCATCCTGCTGGTGTTGTATGCTTTTTTATATGCTTCCCTTTGCGACTTGCCTTTCATCAATTCCTGGACAAAGGCCTCTTGTTTGTTTGTCAATTTATTACTGATGTTATCACCTACCTTCTGATGACCTGGATTTATTTAAAATGATTTCAACCGATTTCCATTGACCTCAAAACTTCAAACTCAAAAAGTCAAAATCTTGGTGTGTATGCAGGAAGGGCCCACTCCCAGTATGTCAATCCCCCAAAATATTGGGGAGAGTGGGGGGTATTCCCCCCTTACTTGTTTTCTTTATCTCTCATAACTCTCATTTCTTGAAGTAGTGCATCGTGCTTAGCTTGTGCGATCAAGAATTTGTGACTCCTCTTCTGCTGCTCAAGCATATCAATTTCCTCTTGCGCTTTTCTCTTCTGCTGTTCAAGCTTTTCTCTAATCGCCTTGATCTCGTTCTCAAGGTCATCGCTGTATCTCTCGTACTCTGGCTTTGCTTGTGTAAATAGAGTATTAAAATCAACCTGATCCTTCTTGGCTAATAGTGAAGGATACACTTGATAGTTGGCTATCTGCTTGACACTTGCTATCTCAGTATGTTTGTCCTTGAGCTTACTGAAATACTCATCCTCATTATCCTCAGTAGCCTGACTTATATACTGGGTGTTCATCTCTTCGAGTTCCTTCTCCAGCTGCTCAAGTCTCTTCCTGGCTTTTATCCTGTTTGTGATGAGTTGGTCCTTGTAATTCTTTACCTCTTCCACTGCTGCCAATAGTTCCTCTGAATACCTCGCCTTGTCATTGTTAAATAGTTTTGCCATTGTTCATTGCCCCTTTCTTATCTGTATGTTATTTTTTGTATGTTGCCTTTCCTCAATACCTTCTCTACCTCTGTCGCTTCAATATCAACAAGAATCTCTCCGCCTCTTTCGGACTTCTTCCTGTTGGGCTCAACAATAAGCTTCTGCCCTTCCCTTGTTTCTATGACATCGAGTATCCTTCCCCTGCCCTTTCCATTCATGTGGGAATCATAGTCAACATAATCTCCCACCTTGTACTGATGACCTGACTTGTCCTTGATCTCCTGCTTCAATCTTCTAATCTCTTCTTGCTCGGTTTCATTTCTCTTTTCCATGTTCACACCTCCACTAAATTTTAGCTGCAATCTCAGCCCTCAGCCTTAACACTTCCACCTGATTTCTTTCTTTCTCTTTCCTTCTCATCTCACCCTTCAACTCTTCAAGCTCTGACTTCTCCCTGATCTGTCGCTTCAAGTTCTCAATCTCAGGGTTTATCGTATAGCATGAGGTTCCTTTGTAGGCTGGAAAGTCAACACATGATATCTCAATTATCTTTGAGAACTTCGTAATTGTAACGATCCTATCCCTTCCCTCAAGGTCAATCTTATCCTCAGCCCTGTGAAAAGCGAATGACATTTTATTTGTAAGGCCTGACTGAGTCATCTCGTAAAGATCCCTGCCTGCTGTTGTGTTGGCAAGTTTAGCTTTGAACATTAATCCTGTACCATCAACAGTAAGTTCAAGGGACTTGTTCTTGGTACCTGCCATAATCATCACGTTGTCATTGTGGTTGTATCTTAGTACCACATCAGACAAGTCAACTCCCCTCAAGGCTTTTGGGTCTATGATCTCGTAATACTTCCGCCCATCATACTCATATAATAGGGTTTTCTGATTGAACACTATGGCATACCCGCCTATTATCATCTCATCGCTCATTACCATCAACTCCTTCTCGTCTTAGTCCATCAAGCAGAATAAGGATTCTTTTGCCTGCTCTGCTCCATTTTTTATTTGCTCCATTATTTCTGCTTTTTTATCCTTTGGTAGATCAGACTCAACTAATTGGTTTATGACACTTTTTTGAGTGCCTAGAAATTCCTTAAACTTGGTTATATACTCATCGCTGTCATTGGTGTCAACGTCATTGTAATCTAGGGCTATATGGATGATGTTGTTGTAAAATATGTTATTGTTCTTGCGCAACTTCCTTACCTTTAAATTGCAAATTAGGTCTACCTCTTCGCCTTCCTTCAACTTTTCATACACAGGATTTGACTTATCCACCCTTGCGGAAACTTTTGACCTATCATGAATCTCAATCAGGAAGTTGGCCCCTCTCTCTCCATCAAATACTTTTTTCTCGATTTTTCCCTTCAGTCTTACCATCATTTTTATTCACCTCTTGTCTGTAATTTTTCCATGTTATACTCCCTTTCAAGAACTATCCTTTCAACTGATGATCCAGGGCTTCCTCCCGTTACTTTTGCTGTTTGATAGTTTGGTGATTTGTACCAACCTGTTATATCATCAAGCTCTCTTTGCAGCTGCCGCGCCTAATAATTTTTCATATCGAACACCTCTTTCAATGTATCAATAAATAGTAAATTTCCTTGCTGTGTATGGAAACTGATCACTTGAACCTTTTACCACAGTGTGCAGCTTCTTTCTGTTCTCCCGCCTTTCGTTATATAGGTCCCTGACATACTGGGAGCCTCTTACCTTTCTGAACGCTTGATTCTTTACTTTCTGTGCATCCTTTATGCTATAGTCAAGGATCCTTGCTACTTCCTTCAATTGGTGCTCCCTACAGTCAAGCCCAAGAGAAAGCCTTATCATCTCATGCTCCTCTGTCTCCAGGTACTGCTTCATATCCAGCATGAACTCCTCCACGAACACAGAGCTTAGAACCCTATCCTCAAATTTAGACTCAACATCCTCGAGGGTATCGCCCAGGGTTATGTCTTCACCATCCTCTGATATGCTCTTATCCAATGAGGCGGTACTCTGATTGATGCTTAAGTATTCCTCGACCCTTGCCTGGTCCATGTTAAGACCTTGTGATATGTCCTCTGTTGAAGGGTAATATCCATTTACATTGAGGTAGTCTCTTTTGAAGGTCCTTATCTTGTGGAGGTCCTCGTATACATGAGCCGGGATTCTCAGGCCCCTGGTTTTGTCCCTTATATAGGACCCGACTTTCGCCCTGATGTGAATGGCTGCATGGTTTGAGAAACTGCCTTTCTCAGGGTCATATGACTCAATACCGTTTATCAGTCCGAGAACCCCTTCTCCAAAGAGATCCTCGTCTTCTCTGAGAGGATTGTTCTGTACCTGGTATCTTTTACTGATGTACTTCACCAGCTTCAGGTTGTGTAATATTAAGGTGTCCCTTATATCCTTGTCTTTTGTTTCGATGTATTTCTTTAGTAGCTCTTCCTGCAGCTGCTTATCAAGTGTTTTAGGTAATTTTACATCATACAATCATTTCACTCCTCAATTCATGTTAGAATGCATCTATATACTCACCCTTTTTCAATTTTCCCCTCTCCTCTCTGTCTTTTTTTCTGATTTTCTTATACCGCCTTGTCCATATTAAGACCCTTGTTTCCTGGTCTTAGTTCTATAAATTCCTCTTTGTCCTGCTCCAGGTACTCGACAAGACCCTTGTCTCCTGTGTACATGATCTTGATACATTGTTGCCCTGCCATGTCTTCCACAAGGGCTACTCCTACGACCGGGAATCCCATTTCACGAGGTGGGACTCCTTGCCCCTCTGTAGCAAATACTGCATTGATGTTGCGATTTGTTGCTACCATTCCTAAAAGCTTGTGTTTTTCCATGTTTGGTATCTCCTTTAATTTTTTATAGTAACTAATCTTCACGAGATACCTCCTTTTATTTGTTATGTCAGTTTACTGCTAATTTTGTATCCTCACCACTTCACACCTTCTACCGGATAGAATCCTTTCGGAATTTCCAGTTCTTCCTGAACTCCTTCCAGATATTGTTTCCATTTAAAGTTATAAGCCCACCTATGACCGGTTTCCTGGTCAATTTCAAGGAGTAGCCCTGTTTCTTTATCGTAATTCACTTGAATTTTCTTCAGTTCAGGGAAATATCTATTTTTTAATATTTCGATTTCTCCATCTATACCTTGACCAATATCCATTTCTTCATAGTTCCGCCTCACTGCTATGATATTGTCCGCTTTGTTATATATATCTGATGACCCTGATATATGCTCAAAGTCCATGGAGCTCCCCTTCTGTAGCTGCTTTGATGGATGAAGTACCAGGATGATGGCGATATTCTCACTTTTTGCAAGGTCACAAAGTCTTTGAACAAAATCAGCTTGTCTTTCCCACTTCTCAGAGGCTTTCTCTATTGATATCAAGCTCATCAAGTTATCAAGGACTATGAGATTATATTTCTGTGTCTTGATTTCTGATTCAACTATTTCAAGCAACTCCTGGGTAGTTTTGAGATTAGAGTCTCCCTTGTTGAATATAGTCAACTTTCCATAGTGCCACCTTCTCAAGGCCTCCAACACTTCAGCTTTTGGCTCCTTGAACCGCCTTTTGTTGACCTTCTTCCAGTTGAAATATTCCTCCTCACGGCCTACAACGGCCTTGTATAGGTTATTGATTATAAGGTCTGGGATTCCCTCGCCATTGACAACAAAGACTTTATGAGAGTCGTTTATGGCATTAGCTATTACCTGATTGACCAGGGTGGATTTTCCACCGTTTGACCTGCCCGTTACTAGGGTTAAAGTCCCAGGCATGAGATCGTTTAGACAGTAGTCAATTCTAGGAAGTCCGGTTGATATATACCGACCCTTTGACTCATCAATTCCTTGATATGGATTAGTGTCCAAATTCCTCAAGCCTTCAATTTTTGCAGCTGCTGAGTTGATTATCTGCTTAATTTTATCCTCGCCATATTTGAGGAAAACTTCATTGACATCCTTCAATCCTCCAAATAATTTATAATCTGGAAACTTGACCTTGATACCATACTTTTCAAAAAAGGCTTGTTTCATTTCTCGCCCCTTTTCATCGTTGTCAGCTACTATGATCAAAGTCTTGAAGCTTTGGAGATATTCTCCTTCGTTTTCAAACAACTTCCTCAGGCTGTTGGCACCTGATCCAACGCTTGAAACGTTTGTGAATCCTGCCTGATGTATTATCATGGAGTCAAATTCTCCCTCTGTGATTATCAAGGGCTTGTCATGTGTCAAGTTGAGCTTGTTGAACAGTCCAAAATTAGACCCCTTGATTGAGAGATACTTGTCACCGGTTTTCATGTTCTTTATTTTGACACCATGGAGGACCTTTTCATTGTTTATATAAGGTATTCCAATATTCCCGGCTTCATCATAAAGCTTGAAATGATTTATTGTGTCATCTGCAAGGCCCCTGCTGTTCAGGTACTTGATTTGATTCTCCATCAAAGGCTTGTACTTGACATTTATCTTTTCAGCTGCCTTGGGCTTCTCTTGTCTTGGCATTGGCACCCCTCCTGCCTTCTCCATTATTTCTGCATGGCTGAGGCCTTCATGTTCCTTGTAATACTCGTATATATCAATCTTATGGCCACAAGTGAAGCAATAGAATTGCAAGGCTTCAGAATCCCAACTCATTGAAGGGTTACGGTCTCCATGCTTGTGGGCTGACTTGTTTGGACACCTGTATTTTGTCCCAGCTCTTACCAATCCCATACCTTGGGCGATAATATGCTCCGCCTGTTGTCCCATATGCTGTTTGTATTCCTGGATGTTCATACCCATCACCTTATCTGATATCTTCTTTCCTCTTCCTCTTGCAGCTGCCTTATTTTTTCTTCATAGTCCAGAATCTTAACCTCTTTAGGTTGCGGGATTGCTTTTACCTTAGGTTGATTTCCCACTGTCTCCAAATAATCAATATATCCTGAGTTGAAAAATGTTGATCCGTGCATAATAAACTCCTCGGGTCTCCCTTTAACCTCTTGTTTATACCTTTCAATAATTCGAACCATCTTTTCAAGAGGTACTTCATCAAATATCCTCTCCTTCTGCTTTTTCGTTACTTTGCCCTTTCCTTTTTTCCGAGGATAAAGATTCCAAACTGAATTAAAGTATTCATCGACGTCCTCTTTTTTAGGATAGGAGCTCTTTTCTTTAATATTTTTTTTGTTTATTTCTTGGGGGGTGAGTTCTCCCTCTCTCATAGAGGGCGAGTTCTCCCGGTCAGAGGGGGTGAGTTCTCCCTCTCTGGGTGAAGTATCCCCGAGGGGCTTATTCTTACACCAGGTATATACATCTTCATTTATCGCTAGAATCCTTGGGCTCCTGAAAGTTGCTTCCGTTGTTACTTGAAGGATATTCTCCTCAATTAAGTTATTTATTTCTCTTCTAACATTCCTTGGCTCTCCATCTATGGCCTTACTAATAAATGATATTGAAAGCTTGTGAGCTTCTCTGTGGAATCCAAAAGTGTGTCTACATATGGCGAATATTATCTTGTACTGGGTACCATTTAGCTTTGAGAGTGCCAACCCTTCAAGAACCTGATTCGGTATCTTGGTATAGTTACCTTCATTCTGCTTCAAACTGTTTTTTCACCTCCCCATTGATGATATTTGCCACAGCTGCTTGAGGTGTAGGATCCTTGATTCCAAACTCATTCACTGACCTCAGCCTTGATTCATTAGGCTTATACTTTTTACGGTTTTTTCTCTGTCTATCCCTATTTTTAGGCATAACTACCCCTCCTTGAGGAAACGACCTTTCTGGTCGACGTCTCTGATTACTTCAAACATTCTAAAGTGCAATTCCCTTTTCAGCTGCCTCATCAAGGAACTTCTCCAACTCCAACCTGTGGATTTTATGACGCTGACCTACTTTTATGGTCTTAAGTTGTCCCGACCTAATCAACGAATAAATTTTGTCCCTTGGCAAGCCTGAAAATTTCCAGGCTTCGGCTGCGCTTAGCAGATATTTTTGTTCCATTTTTTTTGCTCCCTTCCTTCCATATACTCCCTCACTGTTTCGTAAATACTAAAAGTTAAAATAAGCATCAACGTTGGATAAACAAATTGTGTTTTGATTAACACTTCATGAATTGTAAAATATTCGCTCATTTTGTCGACCCCTGTTCATCCTGGAAAAATAATTCTTCGACTGAAGCTTCAAGCTCTCTCGAAATCGTCATCATCAAAGCCTTTGAGGGATTTGCCTCGCCCTTTTCCAACATCCGCAAATACTGGGGAGTTATTCCAACCTTCTCCGCCAGCTCGTATTGCTTGTAACCTTTCCGGATTCTCTCGAATTTCAAAGAATAATTCAAAAATCTCACCTCCTGTTATTTTTGATTCATTTATGAATATTTATTTATTGTTTTCATTATATGATTCGTATATGAATATGTCAAGGCACTTTTTAAAAAAATGTTGCGTTTATGAATATTTTTTTATATACTGATTCTAGGAGGTGAATATTATGGGTTTGAATGATTTCATTAAAGTTGGTGATCGTATAAAATCTATTAGAAAAGCTAAAGGCTGGAGTCAATCGTATGTTGCTGAAAAATTACTAAACCTTAAAAGATCCACATACTCAAACTATGAAAACAACAATAGAGTCCCTGATACAGAGACTTTAAAAAAAATAGCAAAAGCGTTGGAAGTTGATGTTTCTGAGTTGCTGGGTGTGGAAGATAATATTCCTAAAGCTGATTACTACTTCGACACTCGATTAATGAGAGATCTTACACATGACATTTTTGAAGAGGTTTACAATCATTCAAAAGCGAAGGATGAAATCAACATTTTCTCAGGAGATTTCGTCAAAAAGGATAAATATTTAATTTCTCGATTAGCAAACTTGTTTACAAAGACAACCTTAGCCTCTATAGAGGACTTAAAAGGCATAATACAAAATAAGGACAATGTTGAGTTAAAAGGATCCTTGAACCTGATGATTAACTTAAAAGATAATAATGGAGCTGTTATTGAATCCGTTGTTGACCTTGCTGATAAACTCAACAATAAATACTATATAACTAGTAAAATCCAATATTATCAAAAACTATTGGATAACATAAATCAGGGAATTGACAACTACGAGATAATTGAATCAGGATTAATAAAGGCTAGAATTGATTCAAATGAAATCAAAGAGAGAGAAGCAAAGGCAGATAAGGATTCTGTAATAGAAGCTACTCAAGAGGATTTTGATAAGTTTTAGTAGTTGATACATAAGGGGGTGCAGCATGGCACGTAAACCGATAACAAATACAGAGATAAACGGGAAAGAGTATTACAGGACCCGCTTAGTCGTTGGGTATGATAGTCAGGGAAAGAAGATTTTTAAAAACTTTTACGGATCCTCAAAAACAGAGGCTGAGAATAAAAAGAAGGGTTATGTCCAGATGCTTGAGAACGGAATCAATCCAGATCTGGGATCATTGACTCTTGAGAAGGCCATGAGCGATTGGCTGTGGAACATTGAGAGGTATTCAGGAAACAAGACCTCAACCTTTGAGAGGTATGAGGGTATTTATAGAAATTATGTTTCCAACTCTATGATTGGGCGGGTCCAGGTGGCAGAGGTCAATAAGCTCCTAGTACAGAAATATTATAATGAGTTCCTGGAGGCTGGGAGATCCCTTTCCTTTATTGAACAGCTGCACAAGCTCTTGAGTAAATTCTTTAGGTATGCACTATCTGAAGGGTACATACTCAGAAACCCACTCTTTGGGCTTAAGCTACCAAAGAAGCATGAGGAGGACATCCTCGAGGATGATGAGGAGATAGAAACCTTCTCAGATGAAGAACTGAAGCAGCTCATCAGCTCCATGGACAATGTAAAGATAAAGTATATCATCCTGTTCGCTGTTCTCACTGGTGCAAGAATGGGAGAGATCCTTGTCTTGGAGAAGAAGGACATCAGAGGCGGGGTTGTAAAGATAAACAAGTCCATCAGGCGGGTCAGGGTATATTCAGACAAAGATACCTATACCTATGAATACAAGGTCACAAGACCAAAAACAGACAGCTCCATCAGAGAAGTACCACTCCCTGAAGTCCTCCAGGCTGAAATGAGAAACCTTGACATCCTGGTGAAAGAGGAACGTTTGAGACTTGGCCCTGCATATACACCCAATGACCTGGTATTTCCATCAATAACCGGAACCTATATTGATACCAACAACCTTCGCAAGAGCTGGAAGAGAGCGCTTGAAGGGGCTGAGCTACCATATAAGAAGTTTCACTCCTTAAGACATACCTACGCTACCCGGATGATTGCAAACGGCGTTGAGCTCCTCACTGTGTCCCGTCTGTTGGGTCATAGTACCATCAAGACCACTGAGATTTACGCTCACACCCTGGAAGAGGATAAAGTTGAAGCGGTGAAGATCATGAACAGTCTATTCTCATGATAAACTGACAAGGATCAACTACAAAAACAAGAAAAGAGCCTATGAGATATTACTATCTTGTAAGCTCTTTTTATTATTTAGAATTAAAAAGTACCAGGTGGCTAAATAGTGGCTAAAAATTAAAAAATAAGGGCATTAAATCCCTTGTAAATGTTGGTATTGGTACGCCCAGAGGGATTCGAACCCCCGACCAACTGGTTCGAAGCCAGCTACTCTATCCAGCTGAGCTATGGGCGCACAGTTGTTTTGGTACTACAATAGTATAACCCCTGGTAAATCCTATGTC
>Ga0334892_1002595_pt1 | contig 12665 bp, 14 predicted proteins | sample GraSluR3_MG_4_FD_207213 | JGI IMG/M metagenome (GOLD analysis project Ga0334892, IMG submission 207213) | Sludge microbial communities from methane-producing bioreactor in Wageningen University, Netherlands - Granular Sludge_15_04-R3 | ecosystem: Engineered > Bioreactor > Anaerobic >... | reverse complement strand
CTGTCCCTTTAGCCGACGTTTCATCCACCATGAAGTTTTGGACGCTCGAACGGGCTTTGTGTGCCATTCCAGTTAGTGTGACAAATGCTTTTTGTGAAAGTGTGTTTAACATTTTAATAATCTCCTTAATTAACCATAATTTTAAATTACATTGAACTAGCATCTTTAAAGCGATCAACCATCATAACACCGATATATGTGAACATTAGGATAGCCAATGGAACTAACATAAAAATCGAATAACGTTCTACTTCACCACCCCGAGTTTCAATAGCTTCTTCATAGGCACTTTTTTGCAGGCGACGCATCACGCCTAATTGTTGTTTTAAAATTTCCGATGCTTTTTGGTTTGAAACTTTCATCATTTGTTGAATTGCCACCATAAAAGATTTGGCTTCTCGAAGTTCGATTCGTTCTGCAAAATTAATATATGGTGCAGTATCCGTTGGGTAGAGTTCGATCTCTCGGATTAACAAGTCCACATGTTCTTTGAGATTTTCGCCCGCAAAGCTTGAACTTTCCTTGATAGCATTCAATGGTGTTTTGTTCTTTAGAAGTATTGTTAAAGAGCTTGCCCATTTAATGAAATCGAGTTTTAATTCTTTCTGATAGCGAATCTTCCTTTTTTTCAGTTGATTCATCGGAATATTGAAGACATATAGCCCTATAGGTAAAGCAATGTAAGAGAACAATGGAATGTCGAAGAATTTTCCAACACCATAAACGTATGCTGTAAGAAGCAACGTATAGACGAATTGCTTAATCAACATTTTCGAGAATGTTTGTGTGGATTTCGCTTCCTCAATTTGTTTTTCTACATGTGCTTTGTACTTCTTGAAAGATGTTAATCTTTCTAAAAACGAGAAATCCTTACTGGCATCCTCCGTTCCGTCCTTGAGGACGGATTTGAGGACACGCCGTTTTCGAAATCGGAAGTCGGATAAGGCAATTAATGTTTTGTATGCCAATACACCAATAATTATTAGTGCCAAACCCATTATGAAGTCTAATGTGGAAACCGATGCAAACATGTTCTCACCATCCAACTGGTTGTTTAGTTGTACCGTCTCGGAATGTTCCCATGATGTCGGTGAAGACGCCTGTGGCTGCTGCGTACACGATTGCACCGATCACAACTGCGATGACCAGTACCATATACATGTTTGTCCCTTCTTCTGCTGTCCCTTTAGCCGACGTTTCATCCACCATGAAGTTTTGGACGCTCGAACGGGCTTTGTGTGCCATTCCAGTTAGTGTGACAAATGCTTTTTGTGAAAGTGTGTTTAACATTTTAATAATCTCCTTTTTTAAGATGTTTCTGTTGGATCGTATGTTTCAATTTGTGTTAATTGATAGTAAACGTATGCGATATACATCGTCACCATGAATAAAACGACGTTGACAACTGCACTACTTACAAGTAGTTCGTAGTTCTCATAAGAGACAATAACAAAGATGAACGGAGACGAGTAAATCATGATGACAAAGAGTTTCCAATCTTTGAATTTGGAACGGAAGTCTCGCGCAAGTTCATTTCGATAAACGGCTTTCTCTTCCATTTGTTCGACGACTTCTCGAAGTTCATTTGTGTCAGTACTACCCGAATCTTCGAGGGCTTGTAGTTGGTCGTGAAACAGTTTCACCACTTGAAATGAATACTTTTGATTGACTGCATAAAAAGCCTGAGAAATTGTCTTCCCTTCACTCAATAACAAATACGCCTGTTCAATGTCATCTTTAAGTGGATTATCAAGGCTTGGAAGAATTGATGCTAGAGCGTTTTTAACGTTACCGAACGTTCCGTAAGCTGTCGTGAAAGAAGACATATAAATACTTAGTAATTGATCTGTATCCCGTAGGTAATCCCGTCTATAAATGTGTAATTTAATGTTCGTAGCAAGTACACCAACGAGTAACGACAAAGGAATAAGATACTGGAAAGCTCTGAAATAAACAAAGAATGAGAGAATCCCAATCAATGTTCCTGCCAAAAAGTAAGTCGTATAGATTTTTTTTGTGTAATCGGCATTGTATTCGGTCGCTTTCTCCATTACAAATGAAGGGATAAAATAATTTAGAAACGGGTATTTCTTTCTCATGTTTGACTTCTCTTCAACATCATCACTCAAAATCTTCGAGAGTCTTTTTCTTTTTGAGGATGACTGAAAGTCGATAACTTTCAATGTTATGAAATAGGCTAACGTTCCAATCACGAGTAGACCGAGCAAAGTTAACCAGTCTACTTCAAATCCTTTCAAGAAGTTCACATCGCCACCGCCTTGTAAGGCGATAGTTCAGCCAATGGTGACATGTCTGAATGGTATTTAGATAACTCATTCCAAAGTCGTTCCGACATTCGATCTATGACTTCATGTTTTCCAGTAAGGGGATTATATTTCAAAAGCATGTTTCCCTGTGCTTCTCCGTTCTTATAACCCGTGAACTCCATAATTTCATTGATCTTTCGTGTTTTTCCGAAACGTTCAATGTGAACCCCGATTCCAAAACCATCTTCTGACGTGATTCGTTTTCCATAGATTTCACCATCTTGCATTTGTCCTTCTTGGCATAAGTCGATGAACCGTTCTACCGAACCCTTTGCCGATTTTGAGTGAAGTGTAGTATTAACGATATGTCCTGTCGTGACGGCTTTTAAAACAAATAAAGCTTCCTCACCACGAGATTCTTGTAGGTTTATATAGTCAGGATTCTGACGCATCGCATTTCGTAAATGATAGCCATATCCGAACTCAGTCTTAATCTCACCTTTTTGTTCCCGATTTTGCCACATCTTTATATTGAACTTGTCATTAGGGTATAACTCGTCAAGGTAAGACTCGGGCGTATCTTCAATCATGATGATGGTTGATCTTGGTTTAGAGTATCTTGTGAAATAACGCATAGCTTCGGTTTTACCGGTTCCTGTTTCGCCACTGATTAAATGAGATTTAATTGGGAACGTCATCTTCAAGATGTCGTAACCCAATTGATTCAAATACTCTGTTTCTGCGATATAGTCTTTATTAATCCGTAGTTCTCTTGATATTAAACGCATTTGTAAGGTAGGTTTTTTGCTTAAATCATGCCCCACCACGTTAATACGGATGCTTGGGAATATGGCATCGAAGCTTGGTGTCCCATACGTGTAAACCTTGTCACTCGCAAATGCTAGTCGAAGCAATAATTCTTCGTATGCTTGTTCACTATCAAATTTTAAATCAAGCTTGTACTGACCTTTGTAAATATCATCGACCCAAATATTGTCGTACCCGTTCACTGATATATCTGTAATCGTTGGACTCTTTCGTAATGACTCAAGAACGTCTAGTCCGACAATCTTATCAATGATGTTCGAGACAATTTGATTCAACTTTCTGTCTTTCAATTCATTCTTATATTCTTCTGTGAAGTCGTTACTTGATACAATTTTCGTCACTTCTTGTCTCAACTTTTCACGTTTTGTATCATCCCCGAAAGCATCACGAATCAATTCTTTATACGGTTCGGTTTTTAATTCTTCCCGTACTCTATCAATGATTTTTGTATCCAACGAGTCTCCGACACGACTTTTCGTTTGGTTATTGAGTTGAGAGTTGTTCAAGAAGAACAAGTTCCCCATATCAAGATGATTCTTTTTTCTACTTTCCAAAGGGGCATGTCTTGGTATGATGTTTCTCATGACTTAACCTCTTCCGTTAAATAGTTTCTTGAACATAGAATTACTGTCATCCATCATCAATGGAATATTGATTCCTAAATCTAAAATCATACGTTCCAGTGACTTGCGGATCACTGGCGAATCTGATTCCATTGAAAATTCACGATCCTGTCGTTCCGTATCAAAAGGAATAAAGTAATTGATTTTCAAAATTTCACGATACTCAGATTCAGATACTTCCTCACTGGTCATATTAAGAACGTCCACCCATTTACTCTCAAGCTCCTTACTTTGTTCAAAGAGAAATTTCTTTCTCTTTTTATGAATCGAATGTCGGGTAATTGAAGGTGTTGTGACAGCAATGACCTGATGGCTATGTTTCATCATCTCGAACGTGAAGACATGATCTACATCTTGGGGTAATTTGCACACGATAAAGTCATACGGTAACAATTTCAAGGCGTCTGTGAATCTTTCCATGTAATCAAGCACATAATCTTCAAGAGTAAGTTCTCCACTGGCTTCATTCATTTCAAATAATTCTACGAGGTTTGGAACATCTTTTTCTTCTAGTTCCATCGGATAAACCAAATACGCTAGTTCTTCCTCAAGCCCCGAATGGATATTTTTTTCTTTACGCTCTGCATTCTCAATAATGTCCTTCTTTGTAAGAATAAACTTCTCAACATCGTTGAATTGCCCTTTTACGGTCTGCTTCAAATAAGAGTTGATATTTTTATCCTTAGTTTGAATTAGCAGCGACTGAGCAATTGCAGGGATTGAGTCGTCCAATTCAACGTACAGAACACTATAATCTTGCTGGGCAAGACGATTTGCAAATGCTAACGAGACTGTACGAAGACCTTGTGAGTCAGCACTTGCATAGAAAGAAATTATCTTTTGTTCATTCATTCTCCATTCTCTCCCTCTTCGTTTTCCTGATAAGTCCCTTCGATGAATTGGAGGACTTCTTCACTTGTTAGTTGCTCTTCATCCGTAGAGACTGAATAAGCTTCGCTCGTTGCGACTGGAACAACATCCCCAACGAGTTTCGCTTTGTTTAATAGCTCGTTTAACTCTTGAGGTACTGCGAAAATATAGATTGAAGCCAAAGACGGTTGGTTGGATGAACTTGCGTTTTCTTCTTCTTTTTTGCCTTCCGTTTGGAAGACGTTTGATGCCTGATTATCTTTTACTGATACAACACGGACATTAGTTGCGAGCTTTCCATAAAGGACTTTTTTATCATCCGTTCCTGAATTTTCTTTTTTAGACCGGAAATATAAATCAACTTTCGCATTTGGTATGATGCTATTTCCTAAAGAAGTTTCGAGGTCTACCAACAAAGGCAACGCAACCTCATTCTTTTGTAGGTTCAAAATAGCACTATCAGGAAGATTTTCTTTTTCAAGGATTTTTTCTTCATACATAAACGAATTTTTCGGTACTCCATAGCCTGTTACCGTCCATTTTCCAATAACCTGACTCGGATCAGTAATGGCATTTGGTGGTACTGCTTTGCTTGAGACTTCTCGTGTTGAAATCATGTCTGCTGTGATTTCAGTGCGAGGAGGGATTTCTTGGTTTGCATAGACAATCTGTACAGGATCAATCTCTGCACTGATTTTTATTTGCGTATAAGAGACAATCCCTAAAATTAAAGCAAAGGCTAACAGTACTGCAATGATCTTTTTTTGCCTTTCTTTTTTGCGTTTCATATTGTTTCTCCTTGTCATCTAGTTAAGTTTTTTGCTTCGATTATATACACGTTCCGACTCCTCGTTATCGTGTCTTCAACATTCGTAAAGTTTGTATGTCCTTCATAAGTCGTGTAAGCGTCACTTGCAATAATAGGCTTCTCGTTAAGGTAGTAAAGGTTGATGTATCTTTCCCCACCCTTAAATCCAACTGAATCAGCATAGTTTCTAACAAAGGACTCTCTGGCAATCTGAGGATCGATTGTAACTTCCTCGTTGACCCTAAGATGCCCGATGTTAACCGATTCATTAAGTGCATTTCGAGTCGCATTGTCGAGCGACACTTTATTGTCGGTTGCAACAATGGTCGCTTCATCGTAAGCAAAGACGAATGTAATGAATAACATTGCGAGCAACATGACGCCACCCGCCATTAGAAATTTAGCCATTATCTCTTCACTTCTTTCTTGGAATCACAACATTGTCGAAAAGGGATTTTCCTTTTCTTAATGGATTATTTTTTGCGTACTGTTGAATCTCTACTATCTTGTCGTGAGTAAGGTAGAACGTATCTCGATAACTACCTGCCATATCAACCGGATTGTTTGACCAGTTGTTATACCAAGTTTTCATAGAGTCGATTTCGTTGACGCTCGACAGCATATTCCAACCTACACCGTTTGGAAATGGTTCATTCGGCGACAATGGACGTTGATAAAATTCATCGTCCCCGTTCAAATCATTGATTGGTGTACCTTCAACGTTTACACCACCTGATACACAAGTTGTCATGTTATTGATTCCTGCACCGGTCGCCACCGTATCAAATCCAAGCGTTCCATTAGGATAATCGAATGGGATATAAAATTTTGTCCCACCATTGATTAGCACATCAGAGAGATTTCGCTGAGGGTGTGACGACGTGTTTGAATCGAATACGTTTCCACTGAATTTCTCAAGATATACCGTTGGAAGTTTGAATGTGGTCGTATTCATGCGGTTAAGATTTGCTTCATATCCACCGACTGAAAAAGCACCAAATCCGATTCCGGTTCGATAAGGATATGGAAGGTAGTTTGATAACGTCGGGAAGTAAGACCTAACTTGTTTTGTACCAGTGCCGTTCGAAAGAGGATCATCATTCTGATAGACAGAAGAAATAGTGTAGTCGAATCCGTAGCCTGCTTTTCGGGTCATGTGGTTGGTAGGGATAGACAAAGACGTGACGACTCGTTCACCATACATTCTTTCGCCCTCTTCACTGTTATTGACAGTCCGAACAACACCTGACATTTCGGATGCTTCACCTAGAGGTGAGCACATTAGAACTGATTCGTTTGAAGCTACATAGATTGGAGTGTCAATCATATTGTTTTCATATGTCTCTTCTGTAACTCCGTGGTATGAGTAACGGTTCGAGTTAATGTTCCCTTCCACAAAACCGTCTCTCGGTAGCGTCCAGTCGATTTCAGCAACACTGAATTCGTCTTCGATTAGTCCGATAGTTTTGAATGCGACGGTTTGACCGTCAAATTTCAAGGTGTAACTCGTGACGACTCGTTCAAGGTTCGTCTCTTTTTGCACAAGGTCATTGTATTCTTGTTGATAATGAGCAATCTCGACTTGAAGTGAGTTAATGCTACATTCGAGGTTTGCCATCCGTTGCAAGACGGGGGTCATTTGGTCGGCATACTGTTGTGCCTTGGCGTTGTCACCTGACTTAACGGCAGCGTCGTATTTTGCATTCAAATCGTTGTACGTGTTTCGTTCTGAAATAAATTGAGCTTGTTGGGTCGATCTCAAGGACTGGCGATAGAGAATATCCTCTCGAATATCTTCCTTAACAGCATTGCGTTTCGTCGCAAAGGATTTGCGATAGAACTTGACGGTCGTTCGGGTCGTCGTGTTTGCTTGAACCGTCTTCCCGTCAATCTCTCGTGCTTCAAAGTCAAACTCATAATTATAGCGAGGTGGTGGCGTGACAGGTGGCTTACACATCCCGTCAGGCTTTGATGGTTTGGTCGGTGGTGGTGGCGGTGCTTGCGTCGGCGTATACTTCAACCTTGCTTGCGTTCCTGCCGTACCAAAGTAGACACTGTTCGCCCATCGAGTCGCATTGTTATCTTCGGGCGTTCTCATTCCTAACCAAATCGTTGTCTGAGTTTCTTCTTGGTTAACCATCTGATAGAGACGGTCTACCGCAAAATATCTTTGACCAACTTGACTTGGCAATTGCCGTGGGAAAGACCTTCGAGTTACGGGATAGTCTAACGTTTTGACCATGTTGGCTTGTCCCCCTGATCTCATACTCAGATTTCCTTTGCCCCATGCTCGATTACCAAATTCGAAAGGTGTCTTCAATTGCGTGTAGACAATCCAGTTGTCAACCTTTTTGACGATGAACAATGCCCATTCTGCGTTTTCGTAATCGTCAGGGAATAGTTCTTTTAACGGGAGATAAGCTGAGAATCCAACGTTGTCGTATCGCATATTACAGGTCAGGTTGTTTCGGTTTATTGCGGAAGCAGCGCATTCGTTCCACACTCCTGCCCCTTGGTTGTTGTACTCAAGGTCTTCCGTTGCAGACAAATTTCCGAATTGATCGGCACTAAAAATTTTGGTCGAGCCGATGTTGTTTTTTCCTGCCACTTTACGAGCGACGATATACGTTCTGTTATTGGTTGAGGTATGTCGTTTGTGACCGAATAAGACCGCATATCCCGTGAAGTTGAAATACTGTAAGTTCCCTTTTCCAAAGTCCCTTGAAGTGATGCGATAACCGTCGTTGATATACTTTTCGTTGTAGACGTCATAGGAGAGCCGTAACCCTTTTTCCATGTCGTGATCGTTCGAACCGTAGTTTTTGTTCCATCCACTTCTTACTGATGAAGGAACGTCATATGGATTGGCATTGACGGAGTTACTACTTATCAAAACGAGAAGCAACATCGTTGTTGCGACAAGTTTTTTCATGTCTTAAAACTTCTTTCTGAACACAAAGTAGAGGACGCCTGCAACGGCAGCACTACCGACGGCCAGTCCGCCGAACAAGAACCCGTTATTGCTTTTCGTTTCTCCTGCCGTTAGATTCGGCGTCTTGATCTCAGACACGACGTTTTCTTTGGCGTCATCCGACTTCTCGTCTGATTCTGTTTTCTTGTCCGATTCCGATTTCTCAACGTCCTCTTTCTTGTCGTCTTTCTTTTCAGCAGTCTCATTCTCTTCTTTTTTGTCTGCTTCTTTTTTGTTATCCGACGCTTTTTCTTTCGTCTCGGCAGTTACTTTTTCGTCTGATTTTGCGTCGTCTTTTTGGCTGTCGTTTTTGGCTGCGACACTACTTGCTTGCTTTTCTTCACTTTTTTGCCCCGTTTGATTGGTTTGTGTACTCGGTTTTGTTTGTGAGGAAACTTTTTCGTCACTTTTGGGAGAGTCACTAGGCTTGCTTGGTTGAGTTGGTGCAGGCTTCGTCGGTGCAGGTGCAGGCTTCGTCGGCGCAGGTGCAGGCTTCGTCGGTGCAGGTGCAGGCTTCGTCGGTGCAGGTGCAGGCTTCGTCGGCGCAGGTGCAGGCTTCGTCGGCGCAGGTGCAGGCTTCGTCGGTGCAGGTGCAGGCTTCGTCGGTGCAGGTGCAGGCTTCGTCGGTGCAGGTGCAGGTTCTTGATAATCATTCACCGTGTAAAACGTGAGATCCGCAAAAAGGTATTTGCCACTAGCAAGGACTAGTTCAACAGTTTGTCCGTTCACGACTTTCCCTGTGTACATCCCTTCGGCTACAAAGTATTTGTCTGTTTTGTTGTAACCACCAGTGACCAACCCTTTACATTCCCCAGTTGCTTGAGCACGAGTACCGCCTTGATGCTTACTTGCATAAATCGTCATCGTACAAGTTGTACGGTCGCCGTCTGCCTTGGCAGTTAGTGGTGATGAAAGCAATCCGACTGAGAGAGCCAAGACCCCAAGGCTCGTTGTAATTTTTTTAATCATGATTTAAAACCCCTTTTTCGTTTTTTTCTTACTAAATCAAGGATTGGAGAATGAGAAGTGCCGTGAAGATGAACGGTGCTTCTGCATGGACTTGCGTACCTTTCCAGTTTCGTTTGACCGTTCTTATCCCGATTTCTCCGATCAAGCTGACAAAGATGTAGACGACGACTGCCGTGAGGAACAAAAACATGGTGTCCCAGTATGAAACGATGTTCAAAAACATGAACACGTTCACGAGCATCTTCACATCCCCTGCCCCAAAGGAAAGTATCGGCAACTTACTAAACAGGATGAAGAAAGTGAGCGTATAGATACCAATAAGTAATGTGCTGATGAACTGCCCTGTGCCGAATGCAATCGCCAACAGAAGAATCGCCATCGGGTAATGCAGGAAATTCTTGGTGATGTGGTATTTCAGGTCGTACACGACGTTCACCATCATATATAGAAGAAAAACAATAGAGAATATATGTTCGGTAGTCATGACTACTCCTTTCGCTAAAAATTAACTTACCGTATTTGGTAAGTTGGGCGCTCTATTTCATAATCCTACCAAGAAATGTTTTTCGCTTACTCGGTAATTCTACTAAATCTTTTGGTAAAAATCTACTGATTATTGATAGTAAATTAGTCTCAAATTGATTTTTCAACGTACTGTTTATATCATATAGAAGTTTTGTCTCCTGTAACGCTTGGATCACCATCGGATATTCGATGTATGGCAGCGTAGCAATGGGACGTTTCAACTGTTCGTAAATCTGATTGAGTGTGCGAGCGTCTTTCTCTTTAAAGTCCTTCATCAGAACAAGTTCGTAATTGTTCCCGACTTGTTCCCTCAGATGCTTCATCGCCGTGTACTCAGGTGTCGGTACGTCGATGCCGTATTCTTCGTAGTTCAGATTGGCATAGTCAAACTTGATTGGATCAGGTTCGACCGCCACCAAGACAAGGCTTGCGAGTCGCATGAGTTTTTGGACTTCGGGATCACGCCACCTGTCGGAAATGTCTAGGATTACGATGTTACTCTCTGTCGCATGAGTCAACATGAGAAGTTGATGATATTCGAATTCAGTCAGGCTCGGCTTGAGCGAATCAATGACGTGCCAATGTACACCGAACTTAGTGAACGGACGTTCTTTGAGGTTTCCCATTTGTTCTTCCCGAACGAATCGACTCAAGTCGAAGTACGAATCGGTTTCCTCATGGATTTGGAGATAGTCGTACATGTATGGCTTAATCAAAGGATGCTCTACATATGAGACGGATAGCCCTCTTTCCCCGACCATTCTAGCGAGATTGGTCGCTAAGATTGTCGAGCCTGCCGAACGATTCAACGAACCGACGACGATGATTTTAAACGGGATGCTCTCATAAATCCGTTCGATTTTTTCTCGCTCAATGATTTTCTCTTGGTAGACGATACGTTCTTTCCTCAAGCTTTCGTCCAGTTCATCTTGCAACTCGTCTTCGATGATTTCTTCATCGACCCCGAAGTGCTCGATCAGATAGGACTCTAACGCCTGCAAGTTTTGTTCGAACAAGAAGAAACGGACGCTTTTCTCACGTAACATTTGAATGTAGGTTTCGCTTCCCTCCATCGTCTCGTGCAAGATGTAGAGGTCGGGATTCGTGAACTCAAGGCTGTCTTCCAAAGCTTTCATCGAAGAACAGAGTGTCATTTCGAATTCAGGAAGATTCTTGATGGTCGTCATTTTACGATTCAAAAGACTGAATAACGCATCACTCTTAACTACTGCCGTGATCTTCACCTTTATACTCCTCCCTTCCGTTTCTCAGATTCATCTTCTAGGAAGAGGTTGAACACTTCCATGAACAATGCGTCTTTCTTTTCCTTCGAGATTGAGTTCATGAACATATCCAAATCTGAGAAGTGGATCGGTGCATCCCCGTCGTTCTTTACGACGACCTGTTCTTTCGTGTTCAAAAATGAATCGACTAGAATCTTTTGCATTTCTCCAACATCACCACCTGTCAATTCTGCATTCGATTCAGCGACATTCAAAAGATGCTGCTGCACGACTTTCATTTCATCTTGGATTCGTTTGAAAACCAATTTTTCAAAGACCTTTTCGGTCTTCCCTGCGACCAATTTCTGATAGTCGATCGTTGCCATATCCTCACTCCTTACATAAGATGAATACTGTTTTTTCCTTACTTTCATTATACTATATTTTTTAAAATTAAAATAGTTTATTGTTAAAAATCACATCAATGATTCACAGTCTTCCTTGCCGAAGCAAACAGCATAGGTGTCGATTTCCGTGATTGGATTTTTTCAAAGAAGCGTTCGAGGTATTGGTCAGTGATTCGTGCAGGAACCGTGTCCATCCGTTCAGCCAAGATGTTTTCGATGACCCACATCTTCCGAGTCACGAACGCATAGTCTTCGACGACTCCTTCAAGCGTTTCTTCTAATGATTTCGTCGTAACCTCGTCCTTCTCGTCCTTCGCCTTTTGAAGAAGGGTCTTTACTTGGATCATGTTATCGTATGACGATGATCGATCCTTTCGCACCAGTTGTAACAAGGCGAGTAGTTCATACGTGCTCATCATCATCAGTTCCTTTGTTGATTTCATCATGTTGCTCAAATCAACGAGTGGTTTGACCACGTTCTTTTTACGCCCACCGTTCTCCATGACTTCCGACGCTGCCAACTCCATCTGACAAAAATCACAATGTGCGACCGTCCCGTTTACCGTTACTTCTGTTCCACAATACATGCAAGTTTTCATAATATGTACCTCCTGATTTTTATATTGTGAGAGTGGTTTCCCACCCTCACCGCCGATTAGTTTGATTGAAATTGTTCGAGTGCCTTGATTGCGTTATCGACGAGCCATTCATGGCTCGGTTGCTTCCCGTCAAACGGGCAAATCAGGATGACTGTTCGGTTTGCAGGGACGAATGCTCGGTACTTGTCGTCCTTCACCGCAAAATGCACGACTCCTGAACGTGTGCTCACCATCGCATAAACATCGCCGTCCAACAGCTTAGTGATTTGTGAGAATTTGGTTTGTTCGTTTGTGTGTTTCATCTTGGTTTGTCTCCTTTTGTTTTCCCTCGGGCGAAATCGCCCCCTGAGGGTGAATTTTTGCCGTTTTGACACGTTCGACGAACAGCCATCGCAAGGGAGACGTCAAGGGTCTCAGCCAGTCTACTTTTTTTCGGAACGTTCTATCCACGAAAAAAATCGACTGCCCCTTGATGTTGACCGCCGTGACGTGTGCGAGTGACAGGGGAAGAAGCGAAGCCGTTCCTTGCCCTGTCAGAGTCCGTCACGTTCGATAGGATGTATCGTCCGAGGGGA
>Ga0334892_1002589_pt1 | contig 12676 bp, 14 predicted proteins | sample GraSluR3_MG_4_FD_207213 | JGI IMG/M metagenome (GOLD analysis project Ga0334892, IMG submission 207213) | Sludge microbial communities from methane-producing bioreactor in Wageningen University, Netherlands - Granular Sludge_15_04-R3 | ecosystem: Engineered > Bioreactor > Anaerobic >... | reverse complement strand
CTCACGACAGTGTTCATGAATTGCCACAAGTTCCTCGAACGTCGGCAATTCCCCACCGATTTCTCGTTGTGGCAGTTCGAGCAACAGACACGCGATGTCCGGTAACGCTTGAATCTCTTCGAGCGTCATCAATCGGTTTTCGTCCCCCACTAAAATCGGTTCGATGTGATGCAACTCTTTTAAACCATCCTGCTCATGAATTTCAAGGTGGCACAGCGGGTGATATGCGACCTTTTTCTTCCCTGTCTCATCACACCAAATGCGTAGCGCAATCTGCTGTGCCATCGTACCGCTTGGAAAGAATACTGCCGACTCTTTCCCAAGAACCTGTGCCATCTTCTCTTCGAACTGTCGAATCGTTTTCCCCTGTCCATACTGGTCACTCGGCTCATCTTCACGCACATGCTCAAATGCGCGTTTCAATACCCTGGCTTCCCGTTTGCCGTGACCGCTCAATTGAACGTTCGTCTGACGATACGTGTCTGCCAATCGCTCCATTCTTTCCCCTCCTCGACAAATAAGCTCCCTGTCAGTATAACAGGGAGTCCTCTCTTCAGTCGCGAATGCGGACGATGAGTTTACCGCGCACTTTTCGCGTTTGTAGTTTTTCGAGACCTTCTTTCAATTGGTCGAACGACAACACTTCTGTGACGAGATCGTTCAGTTCACCTGCATCGAGCAAGTTCATCATCTCTTCGGCCATATACGCCAAGTTGCGAATCGCATGTTCGTCCTCGCTCGCATGCGCCGCCCCGAGTGCCACTTCGTGAATCGAAGGAGATAACGTGAAGCCTTTCATGTTCGTCATGTCTGGTGGCCCGGCGATGTAGGCGAGGTGTCCGCTGAATGCGAGACGATCTAAGTCTGCTGTCGCAACGTCTCGTCCGACTGTATTCAAAATCAGGTCGACACCACGTCCATCTGTTTCTTCTATGATCCGTGCCGTCACGTCCTCGACATTATAATCAATCACCACGTCCGCCCCGAGTGATTCTACCCACTCAACGTTCTCAGGAGATGCCGTCGTGAATACCTTCAGACCGAGCCGTTTTGCGAGCTGAATCGCAAATCCACCGACACCGCCCGCTCCTGCGTGTACGAGAATCGTCTCCTTATCTCGCGTGTTCAGCTTCTGCATGACCGCTTCATATGCTGTCATCCCCGCACACAGGATAGAAGCCGCCGCCTCATCGCTTACACCTTGCGGAACGACCGCACACGCCCGGGCATCGACGACCGTATACTCGGCGAATCCCCCATATTTCGAAAGATCCGTATGAACAGCCACACGCGAACCCGTAATGATGTTGGCGATACTCGAACCGACCTCAACGACTTCTCCGACGAGGTCGACACCGAGAATGTGTGGATATGACCAATTCGGGTTTCCGTTTGATCCGACTTTATAATCGACCGGATTCAAGGCGACCGCTTCGACACGAATCAACAGTTCTCCCGCTCCTGGTGTCGGTCGGTCGATTTCTCCAATATGCAGATGATCAAGACCAGGTTGATCGAGTAGCCATGCTTTCATGTTTAGTAAGCTCCTTCCGAATACGTGAGTTCGTATGAGTGTGAATAAATTTCAACGAGGTTGCCGAATGGATCTTCGCAGTACACCATGCGGTACGGTTTTTCACCTGGGTAGTATTCACGAATCGGTATCCGTTGTCTCCCGCCATGAGCGACAATCTTCTCGACGAGCCCTTCGATGTCAGGGTCTTGTACACAGTAGTGGAAGATCCCTGTCTTCCAAAACTCGAAGTTGTCTTCTGGTGTTTCGTTGTTCGGGAATTCGAACAACTCAATCCCGATTCCGTCTCCCGTTGACATATGAGCGATTCGGAATTTGCCCCAGCCCGGTCCGAAGACGTCAGTACACATCACACCGATTGGCGAATCATCCTCGACGACGTCTGATGGTGTCATAATCGTATACCACCCCATCACGTCCTCATAAAATTTTACGGCCTCAGCGACGCTCGGTACAGAAAGACCGATGTGTGAAAACGTTCTTGGATATGTCATGTTTCATCTACTCCTTTTTGTTTGCTCAATTTAGCGGATAACGATAAGATACTGTCATTGAAGCAAGAAAAAAAGTACGCACATTGAAGTAACTACCCGAAAGTGAGGCTCCTTGAACATGACCACATCGTTCCCCGTCAACCGCGCACTCGAGATTATCGGCGGCAAATGGCGCCCTCAAGTGTACTGCACGCTTCAAGATGGACCGCTTCGTTTTTCTGATATTCAACGAGCGATTCCGGACATCAGCCGAAAAGTGTTGACCGACCAATTGCGCGAGCTCGAGCAGCTCGGTATGGTTCGCCGTGTCGACTATTCGACCGAGAAGCACCTGCACGTCGAGTATTCATTAACTGAGGATGCCCTCGGACTGCAACCAGCCATGAATGCCCTTTGTTCATGGGGAGAGTGCCACGACAACAAATAATCCCGAGCCATATGGCCCGGGATTATTTTCATGACGCGAACAAGCTGATCAGATTCCCATCCGCATCGTACAGGATGGCGTAACGTTGTCCCCAAAACGCATCCCATGGGGCTTTATGTGACGCATAACCTTGTTCAAGGATTGAGTCATACAAAGCATTCAATGACTCACGACTGTCACATAAAAAGGCAAGCTCGATTCGATGCCCGTCTGCCTGTTTCCATTCCCCGTATACCGATTCGGCCACTTCTACCGTATCGAACGCGAGACGCACGCCTCCTTCGTCAATCTCTACATGTGCTTCCCCGTTCATCGTTTCTGGAATCTCAAACCCGAGTGCGCGATAAAAGTCGAGCGACCGCTTCATATCCGTCACGACGATCCCGACCATGTCCAACTTGACTGCCATCACGTTCCCTCCCCTTATTTTCATGATACGATTTGAGTGTAGCACGACCACTTACATCAGAGACGAGGAATTTTTATGAGCCATACGTTTCATCCGCTCACCCAAGAGCAAGCCGAATTGATCGCTTTCAAATGGCGCTATGAAGGCGACTACGCATTTTACAACATGGACGCCGACGAGGAAGACCTCGCCTTATTTTTAGATGCAGATGAGCGAGGTGATACAACGTTCGCCATTCTTGACGACGAACTCATCGGTTTCGTCACGTTGCAATTCGAATCAGTAGACGCTGTTTTTATCGGTCTCGGCATGCGCCCTGATTTGACGGGGAGCGGCAACGGACATCGATTCCTCACGTCAATCCTAAATTGGATTGAGGCAACATATGGGACTCGCACAGTGCGTCTTGCCGTCGCTACGTTTAACAAACGGGCGATCCGATTATACGAGTCTCTAGGTTTCATCCCACAAGACACGTTCATGCAGGAGACGAATGGTGGTGTGTATCCGTTTCTTTCAATGACACGTGAACAAAGCGAACCCCCGAACAACTGATGTCCGGGGGTTTTGTCATGTCCGCTGTTTCTTCTGAATATAAGAAAGACCGAGCGCTCCAATTAAAATCGTCCCTTTGACGATGTCTTGCGCATAATACGGCACGTCCCACATCGTCAGTCCGTTCAAGAGAATTCCAATCAAAATAGCTCCAATCAATGTCCCGATCACGTTCGGGCGCCCTGTCCCAAAGACGGCGTAGCCGATGTAGGCAGCCGCGACAGCGTCCATCAAAAGAGGTGCTCCAGCCGAGACTTGTCCCGTACCAATCCGAGATGCAAGAATGATTCCGCCGATGGCTGCAAACAATCCGCTGAGTACGTAGGCGTACAACTTGATGCGATTCACGGCGATCCCGGAACGATGGGCCGCTTCGGCGTTCGACCCGACGTAATAAAATTCACGCCCGGTCCGCGTATAAGTCAAGAATAGATGCGCTCCGATAAAGAACACCAGCATGAGCAGGGCGACGAACGGAATCGGACCGATCGTCCCTTGACCGATGAATAGAAATGACGGGATGAAACGCCCTGGCGCCGTCCCCCCTTCAATCGGCATGTTGTCATAAATCGAGAATCCTTTCGTATACGTCAACTGAATCCCGTTAATGACGTACATGATGGCGAGTGTCGCTAGTAAATCCGGTAATCGGAATTTGATTGTGACGAGCGCGTTCAACAGCCCGACGAGAATCCCGAGTGCAAGTGGAATCAGCAGGGCGACGAGAAGCTCTTGTCGATGAAGGACGAGACTTGCCGCTGCCCCGATTGTCGCAAGACTCGCCGTCGAGCCGACCGACAAGTCGAATCCTCCGACGATGAGCGAAAACGTGACGCCGAGGGCAAGTAGCGAAACGATTGAAACCGATTTGATGATGTCACTAAAGTTTGCGTATGTCAGAAATTGATCGTTCGTCACGGTAAAGACCGCAATCAAACCAAGGATTGCGAGTAACGTTCCATACTGACCGATATGACCGCTGATTCGTTTTCGTTCTTTGACTACTAACTGCGCCATGTCATGCGCCTCCTTTCTCTGCAAGTTGTCCACGGTCGAGCCAAAGAATTCGATTGGCGACCCGTTCGAGCTCGTGTCGCTCACTCGAGGTGAACAACACGGTCTTCCCTTGTTTCGCGAGTGCGATGACGCGTTCATATACGTCTTGTTTCGCTGCGATATCAATTCCTTTTGTCGGTTCGTCGAGCAGATAAATGTCTCGGTCTTCGAGTAACCATTTGCTAAAGACGACCTTCTGTTGATTTCCACCACTCAGCTCACGAACCGGTTGTTTCACGTTCGCATAACGGACGCGAAGCGATGCCAATACGTCCGAAACGCGAGTTGCCTTTCCTGCGACAGCAATCACGTTCCGCTCAATCGTCTCGTCTAGAAATAATCCATGACGACGTCTCTCCTCTGGAACGAGTGCAAACCCTTCACGTACGGCATCGGTCGGTTCTTTGATCACATGTTCTTTTCCATCGATTGTGATGGATTGACGAATCCCAGAAAGACCGAACAAAGCTTCCATCAGTTCCGTCTTCCCACTCCCCGTCAATCCTCCAATCCCGAGCACTTCTCCGCGATACGCTTCAATCGAAATCTCGGATTGGAACGCCGGAAGGGTCAACTGCGCGGATAAACAAATCTTGTCTTCCGGCACCGCCTTTTCTAACGCCGCATCAAATGTTGTCCCACTTAAAAATGTCTGTACTGCTTCTGAGGAGAGCAATTGGTACGGTCCATCGTACACGACACGTCCGTCCCGAAGAAACGTAGAGGTCGACGTGACCCGTGTGAGCTCGTTTGAACGATGCGTGACCAATACAATCCCGACTCCTTCTGCCGCAAGCTTCTGTAACAATTCAAGTAAGGCGTCGGCATCCGTTTCCGATAAGGCAGCGGTCGGTTCGTCGAGGAGCAAATACTTAGCATCGCTCTCGAGTGCCCGAGCGATGAGAAGGCGCTGTTTCACGCTTAGCGGGAAATGACCGGCTGGACGCGTTGGATCGACCTCTAAACCGACTCGGGACAACACACGTTTCGCTCGCTCTTTCAAACGTTGCGGACGAATCCGTTTCACCGTCTGCCATGGAAGGACGTTCTCATATACAGGCAAGTCCAAATAGAGCGCATCATCGACTTCTTGTGACACCGTGATGATGCCATGACGAATCGCTTCCGCTGGTGTGAGGCGGATTGATTTTCCATCAATGGACAACTCGCCGGACGTCGGTTCAGCCGTTCCGTTTAGCAGTTTGATGAGCGTACTCTTACCGGCCCCGTTCAGACCGAGAAGTCCATGAATGTCTCCCGGCTTTAAACTGAAGGATAGTTGATCGAGCACCGTGACGTCACCATACTGTTTCGTGATTCGTTCCAAGCGAATCATCAGTCTGTCTCCTTCATCCAATCCGACCATGCCGCATTCGATTCGCCCCAACCTGGCACGTACTGTCCAAGGTCATCCATCGTGACAGGCTCATTCGGCAAGACATCACGGTCCACTAGATATGGGTCGACCGAGTGAATCGATGGGGTTTCTTCCCCGACTACTTTTTGGTAGGCGTATCGGACTTGAATGCGGCCGATTTCGGCTGGATCTGTGGCAGCTGTCACTTTCCACGGACTCCCCTCTTCTTGCATGAGTTGCAAGTCTTCGTCACTCAAATCAATCCCGTAAACGGCAATCTCGTCACGGCCTGCTTGCTTGATGGCACGGCTCGCCCCTTTGGCGAACTCGTCCCACATCGCAAACACCGCATCGATTTCGCCTTCCGGATACTTCTTCAAAATCGCCTCCATCTGGCTTTGCGTATCGAGCGCCGTGTTGTTCGTCGCTGAACCGAACTTCGCGACTTCCTGGATTCCCGGATACCGTTTCAAGAATGCATCATAAATCGTATGACGGCGTTCCATCGGTGTGAATCCACCGACCCAAATCGTGACGATGTTCCCTTCCCCGTCTAAATCTTCCGCGAGTGCTTTGAGCGAGCGCCATGCGAGTGAATAATCGTCTTGGTCGATGACCGTCACGCCTTCATTCGTCAAATCGTTATCGAATGCGACGACTTTGATGCCTTTGTCGAGCGCCCGTTGAACAGGTTCTTTCAAGGCATCGGCACGTCCGTGGTCAATCAAGATCACATCGACTCCTTGCGTCGTCGCCGTATCGACATAACTCGCCATTTTCGACAAATCATTTTCGGCGTTATACACTTTCACGTTGCCACCGAACGCTTCGACTTGCTCGGTCACCCCTTCGATATATTGCGAAGAGAACGTCCCAATCGACATTTGCATGACGAGGGCGACTTCTAAATCTTTCGGAAGTGTCTCATTTGAGACGTTGACGGTTTTCGTTTCCGTTTTACTTGTTGTCGTAGTCGTTTTCGGTTGCGCCTGTTCGTTCGTGCATCCGGCAAGTGCTAAGATGACGGTCAACAGGAAGAAGATGATTTTTTTAGACATATGTGTTTCCTCCTACATGTTCTACAATGACCGACTCAGTCGGTTCGAGCACACCTGTCTCTGTGATCAGACCGGTGATCAGTTCGGGTGGGGTCACATCAAACGCCGGATTGAAGACGGTGATGCCGACGAGTGCCGTCGGATGTCCTCCGATATGGGTCACTTCATGGGCGTCCCGTTCCTCGATTTGAATCGTGTCGTCCGCCTCTAAATCGAACGTCGAATGTGGGGCTGCCACATAGAATGGGATACCGTAATGCTTCGCCAAAATCGCAAGCTGGAGTGTTCCAATCTTGTTGGCCGTATGACCGGTACGGGTGATGCGGTCCGCCCCGACGATGATGGCATCGATTTGTTTCGTCTGGATCGTCCACGCCGCCATATTATCCGTGATCAATGTGACGTCGATGTCCGCCCGGTCGAGCTCCCATACCGTCAATCGTGCCCCTTGAAGCAGCGGTCGCGTTTCCGATGCGAACACACGAAACGGGATGCCTCGCTCTTTTCCGACATAAAACGGCGCGAGCGCGGTACCGTACCGTGACGTCGCAATGGCACCGGCGTTACAAATCGTCAATACGTTCCCTCCAGCGGGCAACACGGTGAGCGCATGCTCCCCAATCGTGCGATACGTGGCCACGTCTTGTTCATAGATTTCAATCGCGCGCTGCTTGATGGCTTTTGCAATCTGTTCAAAGTCCTCTCCCACATTCAGTCGAAGGAGTGATTCGATGACATGCTGTAAGTTGACCGCGGTCGGTCTTGTCGCAATCAACCGTTGACCGACTTGATTCAATTGGAGATGAAAATAGGGATTGTCTTGCAGACGTGACGCTTCTTTCGCAAGGACAAACGCCCCGAAATAAGCGATGGCCGGTGCACCGCGAACTTGAAGAGACTTGATTGCCTGCTCGGCTTGTTCGAGCGTCAACACTTCGACATAGCGCTCTTCTTGCGGCAACAGCGTCTGATCTAAAATCGTCAACACTTCCGTGTCGGCATCGAAATGAATACTTTGCACACTCATGCGCGCACCTCCGACAAGACCGGGATCAGCTGATCGATCGATTGTATCTGATGACGCTGTTTGATGAGACGCGTACCAAGTTCTAGGGCGTGACGTTTCCGCTCGATGCGAAGGTCATCCGGCAATGTCTCTAAGTCGGCGACACCAGCTAGACCGACCGTCCGCCGAATCAATTCGCAACCCGCGTAGCCGATCGCATCGCTCAAAATGGATGGCAACAGTTCGTCCACGAATCCTACTGTGTTGAACGGCTCGACCGCCTGTGTAAAGCGGGTACGGAACGTTTTTTCGAACGTCTCCCAGACCGTGAGCACTTCTGTGAAGCGTTCGAATCGTTTCAACGGATGCGCATACGTTGAGAACACCAAATGGGCAATGATTTGACCGATGTCAAAGCCAAACGGACCGTAAAAGGCAAACTCAGGATCGATGATTTTCGTTTCCTGTCGGGTCGCAAAAATGCTTCCTGTATGTAAATCTCCATGTAGCAACGCTTCGTGTTTGGTCACGAACCCAACCTTCAATTTCGTCACTTCAATTTTCAAGGCGAGGTCTGACCACAGTCGCTCCACATCCGGACGAAGGGACGCTTCGATTTGATTCGAATCTGCATCGCGATACGGGTCGGTGAAAATCAGCTTTTCCGTGATATCGCATAGCTCTGGATTGTAATACTCTTTTTCGATTTGTTTCTTCACGAGCGGTCCGTTCGCGTAGTCAGACGTCGCAAACAACGTTTCCCCAAGGAATGTACCGACGTGACGCGCCAAATTCGGATAGCTCTCTCCTTTTAGGAAGCCCGTCCGAACGATTTCGAACGATGATAAATCTTCTAAAATCGTATAGGCGAGTTCACGGTCGCTACCGAGTACATCCGGTACGAACTGAGGAACGACCTTAGAAAATTCACGGAGTGCTAGTTGTTCGATCCACGACCGGTCAAGCGTGAGCGGCCAGCTCTCCCCCACGACTTTTGCGTACGGCAACGCCTGTTTCACGATCAACGACGTCTCTCCTTGACGAATGCGAAAGACGAGATTTAAATTGCCATCCCCAATTTCCTCACATTCTGCAATCCCCTCTTCTAGTAACCCCAATTGTCGAACGTGTTCGACGACACTCTGTTCTGTAAACGCCTCATAAGCCATGATATTTTTCCCCTTTCTTAACTCTATGCATGAAAAAAGCCCCTTTCTCCGCGAGAAAGAGGCACACCCAAATTGGTTGTTCCTCTCATCTTTCAGACATGTGTCTGGTGGATGTAGCACCGTGCCAAATGGTCGGTTGCTGCGGCGTCTTAGGGCCAATTCCCTCTGCCAACTCGCGATAAGAGTAAATGATGTAATTGTGTTTGACGTGTTGAGACGAATATTACGGACTAGGCATGCTAGTTGTCAATCCTCTATTTTCAGTCGCCCACTTATTTTCGACACGCATATATAGAAACATTGTTTTTAAACTTTTTTTCTCAAAAAAAGGAATTGACGAGTGAGCGATTCTATGTAAAAATTCAATTAAATTTCACAACTTCACAACTATTCTTATCAAGAGCAGACGGAGGGACAAGCCCGATGATGTCGCAGCAACCGACCAGAAATGGCACGGTGCTAATTCTTGCAGCTATCGCTGAGAGATAAGAGTTCATTGTTTTCGAATGACCTCTTGCCTTGGCATGAGGTCATTTTTTGTTTGACCTGAAAGGAGGAACTTATGGGAATCATCGCGACTTATGAAGTCAAACATACCAATCACGTCGAGCGTGTAGCTGAGAAGATTGCACATGAGCTGACCGTCGGCACATGGACCGAGCTGAACCATCTCGAACAGCATCAACTACAGGCGTTCCGGGGTGAGGTCATCGATACGTCCCAACAGGAAACGACGAGTCGTTTCTCGATTCGTTACCCGCTACATAACGTGACACCGGACTTCTCGTCCATTCTGACGACGACATTCGGTAAGCTCTCCCTCGACCCGGGGGTTCAACTCGTCGACCTCTCGCTTCCAGAGGAACTCGCACCGGACTTTCCGGGTGCCGCATTCGGAGTTGAAGGGGTCCGTGACATCCTTCGTGTACACGATCGACCACTCGCCATGAGCATCTTCAAAGGCGTCATTGGAAGGGACCTTGATTTTTTGGTCACACAACTCCGAGACCAGTTCGCAGGCGGCATCGACCTCGTCAAAGACGATGAAATTCTATATGACAATCCGCTCACCCCGTCGCTCGAACGGGCACGGGTCGGGGCATCGGTCATCCGGGAGCATCAAGAAACGACCGGTCGCTCCGTTCTATACGCAGTGACGTTGAGCGGACCCGTTTTCACCTTACGCGACCAGGCGAAGCGATTGATCGAGGCAGGCGCGACCGCATTGTTGTTCAACGTGTATACGTACGGGCTCGACGCATTGCGAGAGCTCGCCAAAGATTCTGAGATTCACGTCCCGATTTTGGCACATCCCGCTTTTGCAGGAGCGTTGACCGGATCGATTCGTCATTCCCTACTCTTCGGGAAACTGATTCGACTCGCCGGGGCGGACTTGACGCTCTTCCCTTCGCCATACGGTTCACTGTCGACACCGAAAGACGAAACACAACAGATTCAAACGTATGCGACGGAATCCCATTGGACGAAACCGATTCTGGCGGTCCCGTCTGCCGGGATTCACCCAGGACTCGTCCCGGATTTGATTCGTGACTTCGGAACGGATGTCGTCATCAATGCCGGCGGCGGGATTCACGGACACCCAGACGGTGCGGCTGCCGGAGCGAGGGCGTTCCGCCAAGCGATTGATCAGGCAATCGGTAAGACGAGCGAGACTGATGCACTAACGACTGCATTAGATGCGTGGGGTGCGCGATGAGTACGCACGTCATCTGTGATTTCGACGGGACCATCACGGAAGAAGATAACATCATCGCGTTGATGCGACGGTTCGCCCCACCTGAATGGGTCGAACTCAAAGATGGTGTGTTGAACCAAACGCTTTCCATTCGCGAAGGCGTCGGTCAGATGTTCAGCTTGCTCCCAAGTAACCAGCAAGAGCGGTATCGTGAGTTTCTTCAGTCGACCATCACGCTTCGAGCGGGGTTTGTCGAGTTTTTGCAAGAGACCCAGTCGCACGGCTTTCGATTTGATGTCGTCAGTGGGGGCATGGACTTTTTCGTCCATCCGATTTTAGAAGGTCACGTCGCACCGGAACACATCTTCTGCAATCACGTTGATTTTTCAAGAGAGACAGCGCGCGTCACATGGCCTTATGCATGTGATGCCCATTGTTCGAACGACTGCGGATGCTGCAAGCCGACGATTGCTCGACAGATCGTCTCACCTACCGACACGTTGATTGTCATCGGGGACTCTGTCACTGATTTTGAAATCGCCAAACGTGCCGATGTCGTGTATGCACGAGGTCAACTGATTTCGCTTTGTGAGGCGGAAGGAATTCGACATGTTCCGTTCGAGACATTCTATGACATTTCAGCTCACATGAAAGGAGTGAACGTATGACCGTACAAGAACGATGGGTCGAACTTGCCGACATTAAAGACGAGCTCGCCGCACGAGATTGGTTCCCCGGGACGAGCGGGAACCTGGCGATCCGCGTATCGGACGACCCGTTGACGTTCCTCGTGACGGCAAGCGGTCGTGATAAACGAAAGCGTACCAATGAAGACTTCGTCCTCGTCGATGCGACCGGTCAATTGATTGGAGAACAGTCAGGCAAACCGTCCGCGGAAACGTTGCTACATGTCGATATCTTTAACAACTCGAACGCAACCTGTTCGCTTCATGTGCATACGGTCGACAATAACGTCATCTCGGAACTGTATGCAGCACAAGGCCATGTGACGTTCACAGGTCAAGAAATCATCAAGGCGCTCGGCTATTGGGAAGAGACGGCAAGTGTCCGGATCCCCATTATCGAAAATCACGCGGATATCCCGACGCTCGCCCGTATATTTGCGCCACATGTCACAGGCGATGCCGGTGCCGTCCTCATCCGGAACCACGGGATCACCGTTTGGGGCGAAACGCCTGCTGCGGCAAAACGTTATTTAGAGGCATATGAATTTTTGTTTAGCTATTCATTAAAATTACGCGCCTTAGGCGTCCATTCATAAGGAGGAATTCAACATGGCAACGATTTATTTTCAACAAACCGAAGAACGTGTCAGCGACCAACAAGAGGTACGTGACTTTTTAGAATCACGAGACATTCTTTACGAAGCGTGGGACATCACGAAATTACCGGCTTCCCTTCAAGAAAACTATCAACTGACAGACGAGGACAAAGAAGCCATCTTGGCGACGTTCCGTGACGAGATTCAAGATGTGTCGGCACGACGCGGCTACAAGACGGCTGACGTCATCTCACTATCCGATTCGACACCGAATTTAGATGAACTGCTCGTCAACTTCCAAAAAGAGCATCACCATACGGATGACGAAGTTCGCTTCATCGTCAGTGGTCACGGCATTTTTGCCATCGACGATGCAGAGCGGGGATACTTCAATATCGAGCTCAATCCGGGTGACCTCATCTCGGTACCGGTCAACACACGTCATTACTTCACGTTGCAAGAGGACCGTCAAGTCGTCGCCGTTCGTATTTTCGTGACGACTGAAGGTTGGGTGCCGATTTACGACAAAGAGAATGTAACTGCATAAGAAAAGGTCTCTCGCTTAAAAACGAGAGACCACTTTTTATTGTTTGACCGCTGTCGGTTTCGATGAGAACCAGCCCCATGTCGCAA
>Ga0334892_1002588_pt1 | contig 12682 bp, 11 predicted proteins | sample GraSluR3_MG_4_FD_207213 | JGI IMG/M metagenome (GOLD analysis project Ga0334892, IMG submission 207213) | Sludge microbial communities from methane-producing bioreactor in Wageningen University, Netherlands - Granular Sludge_15_04-R3 | ecosystem: Engineered > Bioreactor > Anaerobic >... | reverse complement strand
CAACCTAACCAATCCGGCTGCCAGATCCTCACGGCTAAAGTCTTCTCCATCGATCAGCTTGCCTAGGTTAACGGCGTTGGCATCCGCTGGCAGCCGACCAACTTGCCCGCCCACTGCCTCGCTGAGCATGATATCAACCCCTGATGCATCCCCTTCCAGTGCCAGCTGGTCGATTTCATCCACATCAGCTGTACCAAGAATCAACTTTGACAAGCCTAATAAAGTGCCCCCACCGACCGCAGAACCGGTCACATGAAAGACTTCATTTCCTCGAGCTGCGACCATGGCCGTGCCCGTTCCAGCGCTGACCACCAGCCCGGCTTCGCGGTTAGCAGCCGCCAGGCCGCCCCAGCCCAGGGCACACATTTCATCTACCTTGTGCAAATGGTATCCATCCACAACCTCGGGTAATTCACGGTAAAGCCCACCCGTCACGCCAATTTGTGGATCAATCCCTAAAGCATCTCCCACGGCCGCCAGTGCATGCTGCACCTGCTTTTGTACCCCCTGAAATCGATTCTCGAGTTTTTGCATCCGTAACCCCATCGGCCCCTCCCAAACGAGGTCAATATTAGACATACCGATATCCACCGCAATACGCGCTGCTTCCATGGTGTACTCCTCGTGTTATCTTTTCTATGATTCGATTTTACCGCGATCTGCACGCTGCGTGCGTTGGTGCTTAAATTGAATTTTAAGCAACTGCTCTGAAGGGTGGGGGTGAGATGTGGTGGCGGAGCCATCACACCTCACCCCCCAATTCTCTCGCATGCCGAGCAGTTACGGTTTTAATTAATCGGCACATCCAGCTCGTTATGCGTTACAATACTAAAATAAGGAGTCACCATGAAGCATAGCGCACAACCTTTTCTGAGAACCTTTTTGCCCCTCTCACTCATATTTACTTTAATCGGTTGGGTTGGACTTGTGATCGTCATTCGGGGCATGCTGCCAACCCTGGGGCCACGCTGGTTGTTCTTCTTCTTGGGCGTGCTTGCCTTTACTGGCCCGGCTCTACCAATCACTTATTACCTTAATCTGCGCTTCCCCAGCAATCCAGCGGTGGAAGGTTTGGTAATCGTGCGCCAGGCACTGTGGGTGGGTGTGTTTGGCAGCACCGTAGCATGGCTGCAGCTCGGCCGTGTTTTAACCCCCGCCTTAGCCCTGATCCTGGCTGGCGTGTTCATGTTACTTGAATTTTTATTACGCTTATTTGAGCGCAGCCGCTGGAATCCCAATAGAGATGATTAAATCACAATTGAGACAAAATGATGTCCGAATTAAGCTTATTACCTGCCATTGACCACCTGTTGGGTGCCCCAAGGACGTTAAAACTAATCGGATTTTACGGCCGCCCACTAACCCTTGAGGCAGCTCGGGCAGTTCTGGATCATATCCGCAGTGCCTACATCGATAGCAAAACACCCATCCCAGACCAGGATGAGATCATCGCCCGGATCAAGCGCCAATTGGAGGCCTGGATCAAACCCTCGTTGACGTCGGTGATCAACGCTACGGGGGTCATCCTGCATACCAATCTCGGGCGAGCGCCACTCAGCTTGGCAACTCGTGCGGCCATCTCGGAGGCGGGTGAGGGGTATACCAACCTGGAGTTCAACCTAGACTCAGGTAAACGCGGGAAGCGCGCCGTGCATGCCAGCCACCTGCTTGCTCAATTATTAAAGGTCGAAGCTGGATACGTGGTCAACAATAACGCAGGTGCTGTGCTACTGACCCTCTCTGCCCTGGCCGGTGGTAAAAAAGTCGTTGTGTCTCGTTCTCAACTGGTGGAGATCGGCGGGGGTTTCCGCATCCCGGATGTGATGCGCCAATCCGGTGCCAAGCTGGTTGAAATTGGAACGACCAATCGTGTACATATTTACGATTATGAAGAGGCACTTGAAAAAGAAGAGGTCGCTCTGGTGATGGTCGCCCATCATTCCAACTTTAAGCTAATCGGCTTCCACAGCGAACCTGACCTGGCTGAGATTGTACAAACCGCCCACCAGCACAGCGTGCCGGTCGTGCATGATCTCGGATCAGGCGCACTGCTCGATACTGCCCAATACGGTCTGACCCATGAACCCATGGTTCAGGAATCCATTAAAGCCGGCTGCGACCTGGTGTGTTTCTCGGGTGATAAACTTTTAGGCGGACCACAAGCGGGGATCATCGTTGGTAAAAAGGAGCTCATCAAACGCATCCGCGTCCACCCTTTGGCCCGAGCGCTGCGCTCTGACAAATTAACCCTGGCCGGTCTCAGCGCCACCTTGACTCATTACATCAAAGATGAATCCGAACGCGAGGTGCCGATCTGGATGATGATTGCCAAACCCGTTGAGACCATCAAATCCACAGCGGAAAATTGGCAGCAATTCTTAGGCACCGGCGATGTCATTCAGGGATGTTCAACTGTGGGCGGCGGCAGTCTGCCAACTGAAGAGATGCCCACCTACCTTTTGGCGCTTAATCCACCTAAACCTGATGCGTTTTTACAAGGATTGCGCAATGCACACCCACCTGTGATTGCCAGGATTGAGGAGGATCGGGTTCTGCTGGACCCACGCACTGTCTTTCCTGAGCAGGAGGCCTCTCTTCTACGCAATATTATTGAAACCCTATCAACTGCTCAAAATTGACACCCACATGAGCAAAAACGCAACCCTGGCACAGAAACGACAATAAAACCATGAAATCAGATCTCCCCCAATACCTCACAGACAACCAGGCAGATGCTATTTGGGTCAGCGGCCCAGCGCAGCACAACCCCTTTATGGTCTATCTGACTGGCGGTGGACACATGACCCAGGCGGATGTCATCCTGCTTGCCGGTCAAGACCCTGTGTTATGCCATGCACCCATGGAGCGCGATGAGGCTGCAAAAACCGGATTGATAACATTGAATTACAGCAATTACCCGCTTAAAGAACGGTTGCAATTGGCTCAGGGAGATCGGTTGGTTGCCCAGGCTCTGCTGTACAAGAACATCTTCGAAGAAATCGGTTTAACGAAAGGAAAAGTCATCCTGTATGGAAGGACCGATGCCGGTAAAATGCTCTCGATCGTCAATAAACTCCATGAGATGCTGCCCAGATTATCCTTCCAGGGGGATTTTGACGATGCTATTTTGCTCCAGGCAATGGCCACCAAGGAACCCGAGGAGATCGAACGCATCCGTGCTATGGGAGAGGTTGTCACTGAGGTTGTCTCTCGCGTGGCGAATTATCTCACCAACCACGCAGTACACAGAGAAGTCCTCATTAAACCGGATGGAACACCGCTAATGATCGGCGATGTCAAAGCTCAAATCAACCTCTGGCTGGCAGAACTCGGTGCAGAGAATCCTGAAAATACCATCTTTGCCATCGGGCGCGACGCAGGCGTTCCGCACAGCGGCGGCACACCCACCGACTCCCTTAGATTGGGGCAAACGATTGTCTTTGATATCTTCCCTTGTGAACAGGGCGGTGGGTATTTTTATGATTTCACCCGCACCTGGTGCCTGGGGTATGCACCTGACGAAGTTCAAGTGCTTTATGACCAGGTCAAATCCGTCTACAAACAGGTCGTCTCAGAGCTGCAAACCGGTCTGAATGCGGCTTATTTCCAAAATCGAACCTGTGAACTTTTTGAAACCATGGGTCATGCCACTGTCCGCCAGGATCCAGCGATCGAGTCCGGTTACGTCCATTCCCTTGGGCATGGACTCGGGTTAAACATCCATGAAAAACCTTGGTTCAGCCAAAAGGACGACCCCACAAATACACTCATTCCCGGTTCTGTATTCACCATCGAACCGGGCTTGTATTACCCCGAAAAAGGCATGGGGGTCCGCCTGGAAGATTCTTATTACGTTACCCCCGCAGGCACGTTTGAAAAGTTTGTGGACTATCCCATGGAACTTTGTCTGCCTATGCATGGAAAGAAGAGGTAAGCTGACATGTCCCTTCCCACAGCACGCATTCTTGGTATTGAGACCTCCTGCGATGAAACTGCAGCAGCCATCGTGAGTGACGGTCGAGTGATCCATTCCAGCGTTGTTGCCAGCCAGGTTGACCTGCATGCCGAATACGGTGGGGTCTTCCCAGAGTTGGCCTCCCGTGAACACGTCAAAACGATCTATCCCATTGTCAACGCAGCACTCCACCAAGCATACCTGGACATCACCGAGATTGATGCCATCGCGGTCACCCAGGGTCCAGGTTTAGCTGGTTCGCTGGTAGTGGGTGCCAATATGGCCAAGGGTATTGCTCTAGCAACAGGTAAACCTTTAATTGGCGTCAACCACATGGAAGGGCACATTTACTCAGCCTGGTTATACCAGGCAAATGCCGCCCCCCACCAAGCACCCCGCTTCCCCCTGCTGGCTTTGTTGGTCTCGGGTGGGCATAGCGAACTGGTCTTGATGACCGATCATTTAGATTACGAACGACTGGGCGGGACCCTAGACGATGCGGCCGGTGAAGCCTTTGACAAAATCGCCCGCTTGCTTGAGCTACCGTATCCGGGCGGTCCCTCAATCCAAAAAGCAAGTGCCTCAGGAAAAGAAACAGCCTTCACCTTCCCCAAAGCGATGTTGGAGGATACTTGGGACTTCTCCTTCAGCGGTGTCAAAACTGCTGTCCTGAGAACAGTGGAAGCCTTGCAAGCCGAGGGTCGTTCCCTTCCGGTAGAGGACCTGGCAGCCAGTTTCCAGGCAGCTGTTGCCGATGTGCTGGTTGAAAAGACTTTACTTGCAGCGGATCAATACAAAGTTCGTGAGATCATTGTGGCTGGGGGAGTCTCAGCGAATAAACGTTTGCGGGAGCGGATTCTTTCCGAGAGCACGCGCCCGGTGCACATCCCACCACTTTCGCTATGCACCGATAACGCTGCCATGATTGCCGGGGCAGCTTACTATCATTTCATTCAAGAAGACATCAGTCCCTTTGATTTCGATGTTCAACCCAATTGGCCGCTCTCATAACCAGCCAATGTAACGATTGCGATCTCAATATCATCTAATGGAAAAAAACGAAGCACAATCAGCGATCGAGATTAATGAGCTTAAGCACAAAGATAAACATGCCTTTGCCAACATCGTCGATGAACACTCAGACAAAATTTATCGTTTGGCTTTGAAGATGCTCGGGAATGAGCAGGATGCAGAAGATATCCTCCAGGAAACCTTTATCAAAGCCTTCAATAATATCGAATCCTTTGAAGGTCGCTCAAAAATATCTACCTGGCTCTATCGAATTGCTGTCAATGAATCATTGATGCTCCTGCGAAAACGCAAAGGTTCCCTAATCGATATTGATGCTGGGATTGAGAAAGACGACGGGGAGGTCATACCACAGCAGATCGTGGATTGGTGCTGCTTACCTGAAAAGGAACTGATGAGCAACGAAAGCCGCCAAGTGATCAACCAAGCTATCAACACCTTATCGGACGCAAATCGAGCCGCCTTCCTCTTACGGGACGTGGAAGGGCTCTCAACTAGCGAGGCCGCGGAAGTGCTTGACATCAGCGAATCCGCCCTTAAGGTGCGTCTGATGCGGGCGCGCCTTCAGCTGCGAGAAACACTAACCCACTATTTCTCAGATAAAATGCTGAGTGTCATCCCATGACTCATCAACACGAAACTCATTGCCAGGATATCTTAGGATATTTGAATGCCTATATCGACGGCGAATTAAATCCTGAATTGTGCTCCCTCCTCGAAACCCACATGGAAACCTGTTCAAATTGCCAGATTGTGTACAATACCTTGAAGAAAACCATCGAGATTTGCCAAATGGATAGCGAAAGGATCACTTTGCCCACGGATGCTCGCCGCCGTTTGTTTACCAGCTTAAACCTGGAAGATCATGTCAACCCCAAATCAAAATGAGAATCTCTCTGTTCCTTCAACGCAACCAGGGAATGATGATAAAGATATCTGTAACCGATCGCCCAACCAACCACGCACCGGGAAAACCTGTCCTCGCTGCGGATCAGGTGGACTGGATTACAACGGTTTACTCCAACTCGTTTGTTCCAACTGCGGCGTGATTGAAGCCGGGACGAATACTTGATAGGTGCATGATTACCTCCGGTGGAGGTTAGAAAGGGAATTTTCTTATGGAAAGTAAAGTCGTATGGAAAGGCGGAATGGCCTTCATTGGAAGTGCGGGTTCCGGGTATTTAATCCCTCTGGATGCGCATAAAGCAGCCGGTGGGAAGGAATTAGGCTTTCAGCCTTTACAACTGATAGCTATTGGTTTAGTAGGCTGCACTGGCATGGATGTGATTTCAATTCTTAAAAAGAAACGCCAGGAGGTCACAGATTTTGAAGTTTCAGCAGAAATAGAGAGAGCTGCAGAGCATCCAAAAGTCTTTACAAACATTCTCATCACCTATAAACTCACCGGGGTGAACCTTGATCGTGACGCGGTAGAGCGCGCTGTAGAACTCTCCGAGACGCGTTACTGCCCCGCCCAGGCCATGCTGGAGAAAGCAGCGAAGATCAGCCATAAGATCATTGTCCGTGAAGCCCACTGACCGAAAGTTCAGGCTGAGGACAGTAAACCATAACGCTGTCATTAGCAATATGCTGGTTTGATTAAGTCTGATCGTGATCGGGGATCAGCGTTTCAACGTATCGCACGGATTTAATGCGAAAAGCCAGGAGGCCGACACTCGCCACCAAGAAGCCGCTTAATAAAATCATCAGAGACATGCCCCCACCAGGGCTGGATCCAAAGATCGAACTTAGAAATAATGTGAACCCGTTATCTGGCGATGCCAAAGCGGGTTCAAAAATTTTATCTGCCATCGGTCCGGCGACTGCCATCGAGATTGGCGCGGTGATTTGAGCGATAAATCGCCGCACGGAGAAGACTCGCCCCTGAACTTCTGGCGCTACTTTTGACTGCCAGATAGCCTGGCTGGAGCCGTTTAATAACGGCATAACCAACATCATCATGAAGTGGGCAAGCAGCCAAAAAGGCAATGTTGGCCCCACACCCATCAACCCCAATCCAAACAGGCCAGATACAATCCAACCACCTAAGATCCCGTAAATTTTCGTCTTCGGCCCGCCCCAAGCCGTTAAAATCAATCCCCCCACCAACCCGCCAATCGCGCCGGCGGATTGTACTGAACCAAGGATAGTCGCATCGCCCTGAGTGCTGGCCAAAACCATCGGTGTCAACAAGGTATATCCCACCGAAAAGAACAAGTTTCCTGCAAAAAAAGTCAATTGCAGATAAAAGAGACCCTTCCGGTCGAGAAGGTAGCGGAACCCATAGATCAGCTCGCGCATGAAGGCACCCTGGGTCCGATCGACTTGCTTTCCCTTCGGCTCTGGGATGAAAACGATCATCAAGAAGACCAATGCAATCCCTAACGTCACCAGGTCAATGGCGATGATGCCCACATACCCGATCATCGGCAGCAGAAACCCGGCCAATATCGGGGCGATAATACCCACGCCTGACCCAGCCATAGAGATCATCCCACTGGTGCGAGCATAGTGCTTTTTTGGCACCATCAAACTGATGGCGGCAGAATAGGCCGGCCATTGAAAAGCTCCAAAAATCCCCCCCACTGCGCCAGTCAGGTAAAGATGCCAAATTTCCAGTTTTCCGGTCAACATCAATAGAAAGATTGTGACCGTCACAAGGCCTGCTCCAATATCGCTGAACGCCATCACCAGCTTGCGATTCCAGCGATCCACCAACACCCCTGCAATTGGAGAAAACACAATCAGTGGGGCAAACGAGAAGAAGCCCACCAAGGCCAGTGGTGTTGCCTGACCGGTCTTTTCCCAAGCCCAGATGCCCATGGCAAAATGTGTCATCTGGGAACCTACCATTGAGAACACCTGCCCGATCCAGATCAAAACAAAGCCGCGCAGCCCAGATGGTTTAGAAGTCATTGGAACCGTCTCCGTTCTGAACCAGGTTGATCATCTTGCTACTTTTTAAATATGCCTGGTTGATCTTCATTTTTATCCGATTTGTGTAATTTTTCCGATACAGGGTAAAATCAGGGTCTGTTTTGAGGTCAAAACATAATAAATATGAAACCTATACGAATTATTATTGCATTGATCTTTTGCTTAACAAGCCTGCTGGGGGCATGTGCGCCTGCCAGTCCACTCGACCCTATACCAACTGCGAGTGTAACGCCTGCACCAACTGCCACACCAACAGCGACAGCGACCATGGCACCATCACCGACACCCACGCCGCTGCCCTTGCATGGTCAACAGACCCAATATTTTATTGATGCCACGATCAACTATTATAATCGCTTTGTCTCAGCCACCAGCCGCGTTATTTACACTAATAAAACCGACGTTACGCTCAATGAGATCGTGTTCATTGTCTATCCCACCATCTTCCAGGATGCAGTCTTCATCCGCGCCATCTCCTATGAAGATGGCACACCTATTTCAGTTTTTAATTGGGAGAGTCACCGTATGGTGATCCCCTTAGATACCCCCCTATTGCCGGGTGAACAGGTCGAAATAGTTCACGATTATGAGTTGTATATGCCAGACAGAGCCGGCGTTTTTGGCCAGACAGGTCGTCAACTACTCCTATCTTACTGGTATCCCACCATTCCCCCCTACGATGAGGAACAAGGCTGGCTGGCCTACGATTTCTCATTAGTTAACAGCATGTTTGTGGGTGAGCACCAGGTCTTTGAGTCAGCGGATTTTCATGTAAATGTCTCATTTACAGACCGACAAGAAAATATGGAAATTGCAGCCGGTACAACGCCTATCATTGAAGACGGCACCTACCAATATTTTCTGCCACTGGCACGTACATTCGTAATGGCTATCAGTGACTCCTATGAAGTCATTGAACGTGAAGTGGATCAGGTGATCATTAAAGGTTATTCGCTACCTGAGGTGATGGACGCATCTCAGGTTGCCGTTGATTTAACCGAGAAAGCATTGACACTTTTCACTGAAATTTATGGGCCTTACGAACGTGATGTGTTGAGCGTGGTGCAAGCTGACATGGATATCAACATGGAATTTGACGGTTTGATCCTGATTCAAAGTAGTTTTTATTGGCTGTATCGCGACCCACCAAGATCTGACTTACACATTATTGTCCCCCATGAGGTTTTACACCAATGGTTTTTTAGCTTGGTTGGCAATAATCAAGCTATGGAACCCTGGTTGGACGAATCGATTGCCACCTACTCTGAATCCCTTTTTTACGAAAGATATTTTCCTGATGATTTGGAGTGGTGGTGGCAGACCCGGGTTCACTCACATTTGCCCTCTGGTACTATCGATACTTCCATTTATATAACAGGTGGCGTTCCAGAATACTTTAATCGTGCCTATCGGCGCGGCGCGTTGTTTTTCAGGGATCTACGTGAGACCATCGGGGATGATGCGTTTTTCAGTTTTCTAAAGGACTATGCCCAATCACACCGCTATCAGATCGTAGCAGGTGAGGATTTTTGGCGGACCCTGGGTAAACACACCAACGTAGATCTAACCCAAGTCTTTGAGGATTATTTTTCGACACCAATCAACATCCCTTGAGATTGTAAGTGCAGTTTGGTGGCAAGGTACATGCGCTCGGTGATGAAGAGGCGCGCTTGACAATCAACTTTTTAATGATATGATGCCCTAAGAGAGTTATTATGAACGAACAACAAGAATCCATTAATAATAATGAAGAACAACCCTCTGTTGAAGCGGAAATAACAGTGACCAGTTCTGAATTGGAAGACTCAGCATCCACGCCAGAGGTTAAAACCCGGTTTCTCCAAAACCCCGCTCTACCAAAGATCGCCATGTACGCGGTCACCTTGATCGTCTTGGCTCTGGCTGTGTGGGGTGTCGGCTCCTTGATTGTCCATGCAACCATGACACCTCCCGAGCCGACAATGGTACCAACAGCAACGGCCGTTTCACTGCCCGAAAGTGTGGCAACACCGGTCTTTTCAGCGGGTGGTCAGGTCACCGGATTGATGCGCGCTTCAGAACTTCAAATGACACCAGTGGTCCCGGTCGAAACCCGCGATGAGGTCACCAGATACACGGTTGAAACTGGAGATACAATCTTTGGAATTGCCGAAAAATTCGGCTTGAAACCAGAGACAGTGCTGTGGTCAAACCGCTATATCATTGGCGACATCCCTGACGGGCTGAGCATCGGCGTGGAACTGTTCATCCTGCCCATGGACGGCGTATACCATCGTTGGTCAGAGGGTGAGGGCTTAAACGGCGTGGCCTCTTTTTATGGCGTCAGCCCAGATGAGATCGTCAATTATCCTGGCAATAATCTAGACCCGCAAGTCGTCGGCGATTATTCTAACCCCAACATCGCACCGGGCACCATGCTGGTTGTCCCAGGCGGTGAACGCCCAACGGTAGCCTGGATCGTCCCACGTGACAATCCTGCCTCTGGGAACACCTATCTCGGACCAGGTGCTTGCGGCGGCATTCTCTACGGCGATGTCGGCACGGGGACCTTTACCTGGCCAACCACTGAGAAGTGGCTCTCAGGTTATGATTACAACCCGCCGGTTCACAACGGCTTAGATTTTGCCGGTCGGTCTGGTTTCCCAATCTATGCCTCTGACTCAGGTGTAATTGTCTATTCCGGCTGGTCTGACCGTGGTTACGGTAACCTGATCGTCATCGATCATGACCGCGGCTGGCAGTCCTTTTATGCCCACCTCCTAGATGGCACCTTTCTCCCCTGTGGTTCAAATGTCCAAAAAGGCCAGTTAATTGGTTCAATGGGTAGCACGGGCATGTCAACGGGCCCCCACCTGCACTTTGAATTGCGCCTAAACGGTTATCCCGTCAACCCATGGCAGTTTTTGAATTAGTGCTGGATTGATAATCAGTACCAAACAACCCCCGGAATGGATATTGGAAAACATCCTGGTCGGGGGTTGTTTTATTCCACTGTGTATTTTGATGCGGGTGAAAACAAGCACACTGACAATACCGTAAAAAAGAAGGATTACGGGGAAATTGCCTCAAGTTCAACCGGGATCATGCTACGATTATCCGGGTTTTCACTGGCTAAGATAATCACATCATCCTTCACCAGCCAACCTTGATAGGGTCTATCGCCGCGCATCGCACGCCAACCCGACAGCACAAAGGGTACAATCCCATCGGCATCCATCCATTCACCGTTGTATTTTCTGGCGATATGAATATGTGTGCCCGTTGACCGCCCCCCTTCGCAAGAAGGGAACCCTAGAGGATCACCCGCTTCAACATAGGTACCAACTGGGACACGACCATCATTGGCAATGTGCAAGTAAAACACTGCCCACCCGGTCCGCTCATCACCATCGTCATCCAGATCTAACACCAGCATGCCAGTCCCATCCCGTACCACCCATCCATCTGCCACTGCAGCGGTTGGCACATTAGATGGGAAACATCCCGTCACCTCGGAAGGTGGGGCAAAGTCTAAAGCCGCCCAGGGTGCCAAACTCCCCCAGCCGGTATGCGGTCCGCCGGTAAAAGCCCATACTTTATCCGTTTTATACGGCAATTGCATTTCAGGCTGGGTCAGGGAACCAGGTACATGCGGTTCAGTCTCCCAGGGATCACCAAATAAAGTAGCAAATGTACGGCTGAACCCATCCGGGCCAATGGCTAGATGATAATCAGCCACTCCCATCGTTTGGGAGAACAGGTACTGCAAGGCAACCGTGGCTGCGTTTTGCCAGGGGTCGGGTCTCACCAAGGAGCCATCAGCCAGCTCAAATTCAAGCAGGTCACCGTTACGCCAGCGGTAATACCCATCATTGAGGATATTTGAGGCATACGATAACTGCAAGTAAATCCCAGTCCAGTAGTTAGAATCGAGTTGTAGAAGATTTCGCTCATCTATGGGGTTAAGACTCGGCTCTGAAAAGGCGCTACCGTGAAAGTCAAGTAAAGCTAAGAGCAACTTGGGACTGATCGAATAAGTAATGCCCACATAATCAACAATTTCCGCTGCCGTGCGTGTGCCGCTGAAAGCCCAGGCGCTATAAGTTAGGATCCATCCTTGGGATTGGGCAATAAAATCTGAAGAATTAAATCCAGCTGCATCAGGACCATTCACAAAAACCGCATCCGGGATCATTTGGAATGGCGTTCCCCACAAAGGGCGATAGTAGATTGGAATTTGCATCGGCATGCCGGGCGGCATGGTGGTTGCATCATCCGGGATGATTGGGTTTGCTTTGCGGATTTCTTCCACTGTCGTATTAAAACGTGCCGCAAGCATAGGCAGGCTGTCCCCGGTTTGGGCGGTGTAATCGACCAATTCACCCGGTTCAAAAGCTGGACGTGTAGGGAAGGGCGTGATGTCTAAAACCACTTCCGACTCAACTTCTTCACCAGGTGTTGGAAGGATCATCCTCGCCGGCATCGATGGGGCACAAGCCGACAGTATCAATAAAAGCATCACAAAGATGTAAACAGTCTTACGAATCATCATATCAAGGGGTTTTTTCCTGTCCGAGATCGTTCGTTTTTTATTTGCGCTCGGAAGGTAATCCAGTACTATTGAGTTAAAAGCATACTCCGAACAGGGCAATTTGTCCAATCACAGTTTTGTTGATCCCGTTCGCAGGTTCTTAGAAGATTTGTTCACTGCTGATTTGATCACTCCTCGCGACTGATATGGGTTTCAAAGGTAGCAGCGGTATTGGCATACTTGATCTCTGT
>Ga0334892_1002587_pt1 | contig 12685 bp, 17 predicted proteins | sample GraSluR3_MG_4_FD_207213 | JGI IMG/M metagenome (GOLD analysis project Ga0334892, IMG submission 207213) | Sludge microbial communities from methane-producing bioreactor in Wageningen University, Netherlands - Granular Sludge_15_04-R3 | ecosystem: Engineered > Bioreactor > Anaerobic >... | reverse complement strand
CGAAACTGTTACTGTTTTATTCCAATTGTATTCCGGTTGTTTTGATCCTGTTTGTGAATTTGAAATCACCGTAGATGTCTATGACGAAGTTGATGAATCAAATGAGCTTAACAATACTCAAAACGGGAAATGTTCATAAAACCTTAGTATCACACTAGAGGTTTCTTATATTAGTCTTATGCACATTTATAAAGCTTAACACCAAACAGCTTTTACCAAAATATCTTGCTAGTATTCAGCCATCATTGCCCCTCAGCATACAACCGAGGGGCTTTTTTATTGTTTCTATATTTAAGTTTTGATATAATTTGTATTATAGATTTTATTAAACCCCTTTCAGGGGTTCTTAAAGCCACCTGCTATGCGGGTGCGATATTTACTTAATCTAATAGTAATATTACTAAAATAACAGGAGTAAAAAATGAGCCAGACTTACGGGAAAGCATTTGCCAGAGTATATAATCAGATGTTTGGAAGTTTTTCCTTAAAGGTAGCATCTCGCATCATGAATTACTACCGGGAAAAGGAGATTTATAAATCAAACAAAAATGTGTTAGATGTCTGTTGCGGTACTGGCCAGCTAGCCCTGGAATTTTTAAAAAATGATTACAGGGTTACCGGAATTGATCTATCTCCTTATATGATTTCTTATGCACGGGAAAATACCAGAGATTATGAAAATAAAAGTGCAATTAATTTTATAGAAGAAGACGCAACTAACTTTAACCTGAAAAGGGAGTACGGCTTAGCAGTATCCATATATGATGCCATAAACCATCTGGAAAATATAAAAGCACTAAAAGGGTGTTTTAAGTCTGTTTACAACTGCGTTGTTAGGGGCGGATATTTTATTTTCGATATAAACACCAGGATAGGTTTACAAAATTGGAATGGTACTCGTATTACAGATAAAGAAGATATTTTATTAATTTTAAAGGGAATTTTTGATAGGGATAGGAATGAGGCAATTACCAGGATTTCAGGGTTTATTAAAGAGAAAGATAATTATTACAGTCGTTTTGAAGAAATAGTCTACAATTATGCTTATCCACTAGCTGAAGTTAAAAAAATATTACAGGAAACAGGCTGGAGGCATGTTAATTTTTCCCTTATAGAAGATTTAAATAAGAATATTGAAGAACCTGAAAAAGAAGAAAGAATATTTATTATTGCCCAAAAATGAGAGAATCTCTAGCTTTACTAGAAAATAAGAGAGGCAAAATATTAGCTTAGATAAAAAATTATAATAAAACAAGAAAATTGGTAGATAGGTCTGTTGTAGCTGTCAAAAATTCAGAAATATACAGGTAAAAACCTACTATAGCAGAAATAACTATTAAACTGACTAAAATAATAATTATAAGTTTAATCATACTTTATTATACCATATTTACATTATTTTTATGGTTAAATAAAGAAGAATTGTCGCAATTTATTTCTTTTGTCTGGAAAATATACCAGAAGTCCCCTTATTGGATTCCACCATTGAAAAATGATCTATTAAATTCTTTATTTTAGATCAAGATGCTAACCGGAAGATCGAATATCTGCTTATTTCTTATTTTCCTATTAGGTTGTATAATAACTATAAGGATACAAGCAACCCGAGAAGCAAAAAATAGTTGCTAACCACATAAAATAGTCAAAATTTAAAGAATTATAAAATACATTTAAAATAGAAAGGAGAGTATTTGTAGATTAATATAATATTAATAACTGCATAAAAAAATATAATTAGTTATATATTTTTCTTATTTGGAGGTAAGTAATAATGAAAAGAAAGCCTTTTATTGAAAGGATGAGCAAAATGAATCAGAAAAAATACTTTTTCATTCCTATCTTGATACTTATGTTATTTCTTTTATGTGTCTCGGCAAATGCTCAACAATTAAGATACGGAACCCTTTCGGTTAACTCCAATCCAAAAGGTGCCAAGGTTTATCTGGACAATGATTACAAAGGTGAGACTCCTTTAGATTTAAAGAATATTGCAACCGGACAATACAGTCTTAAAATGACTTTGGCTGGTTACGAGGATTGGACCTCCACTGTTGTTATACTGCCGGTGTTGACTGTAAGAATATCTGCTGATCTAACCCCGAAGGAAAATGAGTTTGGCTCAATTTCAGTTAACTCTAATCCACAAGGTGCCAGGGTTTACCTGGATAATGCCTATAAAGGCAATACCCCTCTAAATATCAGAGATGTCGCTACAGGTAGACATAAAATTCGAATAATGCTTTCAGGGTATGAAGAATGGACAAGCGATATTACTGTTTCCTCGTCCCGGGTAGCCAGAGTCACTGCTGACTTAAAACCACAAGCAGAATATGGCTCGATTTCTATTAATTCTGAACCACAAGGTGCAGATATCTATTTAAACGATAAATATGAAGGGCTGACACCTCTTAATTTGCAGGATATTCCTGCTGGTAATTATATGGTGAAAATTACCCTACCAGGTTATAAAGAATGGGTTGATGATGTAACGGTTTCACCTGCGAGAACTGCCAGGGTATATATTGATTTGGAAAGCCGTCCTGAGTTTGGCTCTATATCAATTTATTGTGACCAAAAAGATGTCAAAGTATTTCTAAACGGAACTTACAAAAAAGACATTACCGAAACTCCTACAATATTGGAGGACATAGCAAGTGGAGAATATGAAATTATCCTGATTAAGGATGGTTATCGGGCATGGGTTGAGGATATTGAAGTATTTATCGATGAAACAACCTCAGTTGATGTCAGAATGACCAGGATAGAATGATCAGGATAGTTAGCTAGTTGTTTATAGCCGGGGGCTTTTGTGATTTTTGATTTTTTAAAACTTACCCCCGGTTTTTATTTTACATTAACTGGATTCATCGATATCAGGTTAGCTTCTAGCTTCTATTCAATAAACAATTGAAGAAGGAGAATTCGAATGAAAAAACAAAAAGAAAGGATGCTTTCAGGGAAACCTTATCTTGCTTTTGATGATGAGTTGCTGCAGGAAAGACAATACGCTAAAGGACTGGTTTTTAAATTTAACGCACTTCATCCTGATGAAATTGATAAAAGAAATGAAATAATAAGAAACCTGCTTGGCAAAACAAATGGAACATTTTTTATTGAGCCCCCTTTTCGCTGTGATTATGGATACAATATAGAAATCGGTGAAAACTTTTATTCCAATTACAATCTGATAATACTGGATTGTGCCAGCGTAAAAATTGGGGATAATGCCATGCTGGGACCGAATGTTGGCATTTATACTGCCGGGCACCCCTTGCATTATGAAACCAGAAATACGCTCTATGAATTCGCCTTGCCAATAAGCATTGGAGATAATGTCTGGATAGGTGGCAATGTAGTAATAAATCCCAATATTAATATTGGCAATAATACAGTTATTGGCTCAGGAAGTGTACTAACAAAGGATATTCCGGATAATGTCATTGCAGCAGGGAATCCCTGTAAGGTATTACGAGAAATTAATGAAGACGATAAAATATATTATTACAAAAAAATGAGAATTGAAAAATAAAAAGACCCTTCATCTTTTATTTAGAAAATATATGTTCAGGTGGTGATTAAATGATTGAAGATACTTTAGTTTTAATTAAACCGGATGCCTTCAAGAGAGGACTAAGTGGTGAGATTATTTCCAGATTTGAAAGGACAGGCTTAACTTTAAAAGAAATGAAGTTGACAAAACCTGCCAGAGAGCTTGTTGAAAAACATTATTCCGATGATGAAGAATGGTTAAAATCAATCGGGGAAAAGACCATAAAAACATATGAGAAATATAGTTTAAACCTGAAAGATGATTTAGGAACAGAAAATGCTCTGGAAATTGGTAAAACAATCAGGAAATGGCTCATACAATATGTTACCTCAGGTCCGGTAATTGCTATTGTTTTCAGCGGTAATCATGCTATTGAAGTAGTCAGAAAATTAGTTGGAAATACTGTTCCTATTTTCGCTGAACTGGGAACTATTAGAGGTGATTATTCCATTGATTCGCCGGATTTGGCTGACAGGGAAAAACGCTCTATTCAAAACTTAGTGCATGCATCCGGAAATATAGAGGAAGCCAAAAAGGAGATAGCCCTCTGGTTTGATTAGTGTTTTGGTGAAAAGATAAAAAGTAAAGATAATGCTTAAAAAAGATGTTTTCGTATTTTTGGTTTGTCTTGAAATGGTAATTATTGTATAATTTCTTACAGATTGGCTATAAGAATTATTTACTAAATAAAATGATTTTACCATAAAGTTAAATAGCTTTTAGAGTTTTCTAAGGCCACCCGCTATGCAGGCGTTATATTTACTAAAACAGTATTTAGATATTAAAAGTGAACACATTAAAATTGAATAAAAAAATAAAAAAGGAGAGTAAAAAATTATGCCAGAATTTGGAAGCTCATTTTCCGGTTTAAAAAATGACCGTAAATTAACAGAGGAAGAATTAATCCGTGCCATAAGATTTATGATTGCCGCTGAGTATGAAGCAATTCAGCTTTACATGCAGCTGGCTGAGTCAACTGACAACAAATTAGCGCAGGAAGTTCTAAAGGATATTGCTGATGAAGAGCGTGTACATGCAGGAGAATTCTTGAGACTTTTAAAAGAGCTTGCCCCGGATGAAGAGAAGTTTTATAAAGAGGGCGAAGAAGAAGTAGAAGAAGAAATCGAAAAAATGGATAAATAATATAAATCCGTCGCGTTAAGAATCTGTAATAGTAAATATTTATAAGTAATATATGCAAAAAAGAAAATACAATGGATGAAAATATTAAAAAAGAAGTTTATAAAAAAAATTTGTCTGTTGGCAGTAAAAACCCTAAAGAGTAATGGGTTTAAAAATTCCCTGTTCAGCAACAGGTAAATGTATGGATTGCGATTCACCCCAGACATGTGTAAGGTATCTGTTGTTATAGATAGACAACCACAGTGTTTTGCTATTAAAGCATTTCAGCTAACTATTTTGATATAAAAAAGTGTAATATTTTAAAAACTTCAAGAAAAGACCTAAAGGAATAAACAAATGAAAATATCTATTATTGGTTCTGGCTATGTTGGCCTGGTAACAGGCGCATGTCTGGCAAATTTTGGATTATCTGTTACTTGTGTTGACAATGACGAGCACAAAATTAATTTATTAAACAACGAGAAAATACCTATTTATGAACCTAATCTAGAAGATTTAATTGTAAAAAATGTAAAAGAAAACCGTTTAAAATTTACCACAGACACTAAAAAAACAATTCAAGAATCACAGGTTATTTATATTGCAGTTGGCACTCCACCCAATAATGATGGTTCTGCCAGATTGCACCAGGTAGAAGGGGTAGCTAAGGATATTGGCAAATATATTAATGACTATAAAGTCATTGTAAATAAATGTACTGTACCAGTCGGCACTGCCCGCAAAATAAAGCAAATTATAAATTCTTATTCCTCCTCTCCCTTGAAGGAGGATCCTTCACATACCCCCTCTAACTCGAGAAGAGATTCTTCACATAACCCCACTAACTCGAGAAGAGATTCTTCAAATATTTCCTCTCCCTTGAGGGGAGAGGGCAGGGTGAGGGTGAACCATCCTTTCGACATCATCTCAAACCCGGAATTTCTCCGGGAAGGCTCAGCAGTCTATGATTTTACCCATCCGGATAAAATCGTCATTGGCTATGAGTCAGAGAAGGCAAAGAAAATAATGCAGGAAATATATCGCCCACTGTATCTTTTGGACACACCCTTTTTATTTACAAACCTGGAAACTGCCGAGATGATTAAATATGCCTGTAATGCTTTTTTAGCAACTAAGATTACCTTTATCAATGAAATAGCAAATTTATGTGACAGGGTAGATGCAGATGTGCATCATATTGCCAAAGCTATGGGGATGGATGGACGAATCAGCCCAAAATTCTTACATCCGGGACCTGGCTATGGTGGGTCCTGTTTTCCAAAAGATACCAGGGCACTTCATGCTATTGCCAATAATTATAACTATGATTTCAAACTGCTCAAAGCAGTCATTGAAGTGAATTCACGTCAGCGACAGATGGTTGTTGATAAAATGACGCAAGAAATGAGGACATTAAAAAATAAAAAGATTGGTGTTCTAGGGCTTGCCTTTAAGCAAAATACTGATGACGTTCGTGAATCAGCTGCTATCGATGTAATTAAGATCCTTTTACAAAAAGGTGCTATAATTCAATGTTTTGACCCGATGGCTATGGAAAACGCTAAAAAGATATTACCGGAAATAATATATTGCCAGGATGAGTATGAAACAGCTAAGGACGCAGATGCTTTGCTTATATTGACAGAATGGGATCAATTTAGAAACTTAGAACTTAATAAAGTAAAAAAACAAATGAAATGGCATGAATATGGATTAATATTTACTCCCTTTATCTTTGACATGAAAAACCTTTATGAACCGGAAAAAGTTAAAGAATATGGTTATAAGTATTACGGTATCGGAAGAAATTAGATGATTATTATCTTTTGAACATTATTTTATTTAATCATAAAAAGATTAAAATAAAATAGATAATAATTTTACACCTGAAGTACAAAGTTAGAAATACTATTGCTTAAGAAAGATTATGGATAAAAGTATAAATAAAAAATCGAAAGAAAAAGAGCAAAAAAGTTAAACCCCTTTTAGATTTTAGAGGTTCCGAAAGCCACCCGCTATAGGGTGCGATATTTTCTTGGAATTTAGGTAAGAAAAGAAGATAAGGTAAAAAGCAATCTGGTTACTTATATAATTTAAAGAGGAAAATAAGGAAGAAAATATGAATAAACAATCACCAACTATTAAACAATGGGAAGACTTATACACAGCTGCAATAAAGTTTCAGGAAATGGGATGCTGGAACTGGATGTGGGATAATGATTTATTCGGCGTTCAGAACCCTGAAAATGGAGAGGTAGGATATTGTTGTGTCATGGGAGGAGCAGGGGAACACTTTGCCCTGGGGGTGTATTTAGGAAGCGAAGGCCTGTATAGCTATTTAGAGCTGCAATCGAAAAAAGGCTATCCATCTCTTGAAGAAATACTCAGTCATCAGAACTTATTAATGGCCTCATTTGAGGAAAAAGATTTTTTACAGAAAGAAGATTTTAAAATCATTAAAAAAGTTGGTCTGAAATTAAATAATCCCCGATTATGGCCATTATTCCGGAGTTATCTGCCCGGATATCACCCGTGGTTTTTAACTGTTGCGGAGGCAAAGTATTTAACCTTATGCCTTTATCAGGCAATGGAAGTAGCAATCCGCTTTAAGCAAAATCCAAACCTTCTCACCCCACGTACCAACAATCATTACCTGGTTCGAGTCCCAAAAAAAGAAGCGACAGGTTTTTCCTGGAAAGACCTATGGATAGAACCATTACCCCTGGCAAAAGACGAGATTATTTTAAAATCCCTTGATAAGGAGCTACTAAACAAAATAAACAGGAGACATTTGCCCCATCAAGGTACCTGGGAAGCCGATTTCTTTTATTATCCAAGGGCAGTTCAGGACAAAGGAGAGAGACCATATTTTCCTTATGTGTTTTTTTGGGTAGACCATCATTCGGGCTTTATTTTAGATCATCATTTAGCAAAACCTGAGCAGTGTTTTAGAGAATTTCAACAACAATTCTATAAAATTATCATGAATATGGAAATTCTACCTCAGGAAATACGAGTAAAAAAAGAAGACACGTTCAGACTTATTAAGCCCATTGCTTCAGAATTAAAAATCAATCTTCGCAAGGTAAAAAACTTAAAAATGCTGGATTCAGCCAAATCCAGTATGTATAGGTTTATCAATGACGATGAAGATTAGGGTATAAAATATACCAGGGAGTTATATAAAGAAAGGACCGATACCAAATGGCTCAACTAACAAAATACATCATAGCACTGACAAATCTTTATGGCTTCGTCCATAAAGATAAAGTTGTTGAGATTTATAATAGACAGAATAATGAGAAGATTATTAATGAAGATATTGAGACTTTTTTTCAAAATCCATCCCAAACCCTGGAAGATAATTTTATTGAGACTTACGAAGATTTTTTTGTCGAAGAATCTATTATTGAAAATGATAGAATTGATGAATTAATGACAAAAAAAGCGAATAAACCATACTATATCCCGGAACAAGAAGAACTATTAAAATATGCGGATGAATTTTATTTTGAAAAATCACCGGCATACAATAAGTTATATGATTATATAAAGAAAAACTTTAATGCCGGAGATGATTACAAAACAAAAATATTAACTGAAGACCTTCAGGTAATCTGTCAGTTTGCATTTGATATGAAGCTTATTTCAGAATGTTTTAATTGCCGAAATATTGTATTTGATAGCCAAAACCAGATTAAAGAAGTGCTACAGCTGGTGATGGATCTTTCAAACAATGTCAGGTTATGGGAAAATAACGGCCATACTCCTGCTGAAATGCATGAACTTTCTGAAAAACCAAATCTGAGACCATTGCCGGAGGTGCCATTCGGGTTTACTGAATCCAACGTGATTGATTTTATACCAAAAAAGAAAGTAGGCAGAAATGATCCATGCCCTTGTGGCAGCGGGAAGAAGTACAAGAATTGTTGCCTTAATAAAGACGAGAGACAATAAAATACGATAAAATGTAGATGTCGAAAATTATAAACTAAATTTCTTTTTTCGAATTACTAAAAGCATTTTAAAACAATCAGGATACGCTTTTAATTGACAGAAGTATTAGAATGTTTTATTCTATAGTAATGAAAAAACATTACTATTGGAGTGGATAATATGAGAAAGACAAAAATTATAAATATGTCTTTAAATGAAGATTTATATAAGGAAATTGATAATCTAGCAAAAGAAAGACAAACTTCCAGAAGCCAAATATTTAAGGAATCCCTTATATCCTATCTTGATGAAATAAATCGCTGGAAAGAGATAAGAAAATGGGGAGAAATGACAGCCAAGAAATATGCTATTAAGGATAATAAGGATATTGAAAAAATAAGAGAAGAATATGAAAGTTATAACAAAAGTTAAATAATGCCTACAATAAAAGTAGTGTTAGATACCAATATATGCATCTCTGCGATATTATTTGGAGGAAAACCTGAATTATTAATACGCTTAGCCAGAGAAAGGGCGTTTAATATATTTATTTCTGATAAAATTATAAATGAATTGAACAAAATTTTTAAAAATAAATTTGGCTGGAATAATGAGCAAATATATTTTTTGAATGAATCACTAAATAAAATTACTCACTTTGTTGTACCTACGGAAAAAGTAAATATAATAAAAGCTCACCAGGCAGATAACATTATACTGGAATGTGCTATTGAAGCAAATGCCGATTATATTATATCTGGTGACAAACATCATATACTACCTTTAACAAATTACCAGGGTATTAAGATATTAAGTGTATCACAATTTTTAAATAAGTATTTAAACTAAAATCTGTAATCCCCCTCACCCTAACCCTCTCCCTCCAAGGGGAGAGGGAAAGTGTTAAATGCCCTTCATTTCTAGAGAATATGTTAAATATCGTCCATTGGGAGAAACAACGTTTTGTAAGCCTCCCTCTGATGAGAGAGGGATATGCTAAAAAACATGTTTCTGGTTTATCATTTTTTTTGTTTTTCGTGAAGAGCATAATCGGTTTTTTTGGTTTTCAAGGAAGGAATAATGAAAGATTATCGTATTTATATTTAACTTGAATCTTGCATCTCGCACCTTGCACCTGTATTTGTATTCACCTCGCACCTCGCACCTTGCACCTGTATTTGTATTCAACTTGAATCTTGTACCTCGCACCTTGCAACTTGCACCTTATTTTAACTCGCACCACCCAATACTCCCAGATCGACACTGATTTAATCTGTAGGCCAAGTCAGTGATAAATCTATAAAACTACGGAATCCTAATACTAGAATAATTGTGATATGATATAATTTATAAAAATCTAATTAAGCTATGTGGAGGTAAGTGATGAAAATAAAAGAAATTGTCTTTGTAGTTGAAGAAGATCCGGAACAAGGATATTCAGCAAAAGCATTAGGTTATTCTATATTCACTGAAGGGGATAGCTTAACAGAACTCAAAGATAATATCAAAGATGCAATAAAATACCATTTTGATAAAGACGATATGCCTCTTTATGTTCGCTTACATATTATAACGGAGGAAAAATTCGCTTGTGCATAAGGTACCAAGAGATATAAGTTTTCCTCTCCCCCAAATCATGATCCGATAAAGATTGGAACTCTGAATAATATAAGAAGTGATTTGGCTGATAATTTAAAAATTGAGAAAAAAGAATTAGTAGAAAAACTATTCCACCACTAAACGATATGAAAAATGATATGGTTAAACAAATATTTATTTATTTGATACAAACATTACATTAATCTATAATTACTATAAACACTAAATGTTTTAATATATTAAAACAAATAGAATTTTACAATATAAGAAAGGAGATGACTGTTTTGGACAAACCGACATTTGTATTTACAGGAACTATTATTAGCGAAAAAGATGGTTATAGTTCCTTATGTATAGATATTGATGTAGCTTCTCAGGGTGATACCATAGAGGAGGCTAAACAGAATCTTATGGAGGCAGTTACTCTTTATCTAGAAACTGCAATAGATAATAATTTGCCATTAATACGTCCTGTTTTGAAAAATGATAATCCAATAAACACAAGACCCGACGATATTGTTGAGATTTTCAAAATGAATATTAGCTTTCAAGTTCAAGCCTATGCCTAAATTGCCTATAATAAAACCAAGAAAAATATTGAAAATATTGTATAGAATAGGTTTTATCGAAGTTAGAAGTAAAGGAAGTCATTTGCAGCTTTAAAAAGGTAATTTATTAGTAACTATCCCAATGCATAAAAAAGATTTAAAACAAGAAACTTTAAAATCTATTTTAAGACAAGCCAGGATAAGCATTGAAGAATTTGAAAAATATTTATAAAAGAATTTATAATATTAATTTACAATATATATTTATTGCATCTTATTAACCGTTAAATTGGTAAACTATATATCTTGTTTTATGTTATTAAAGTTAGATATTTTTATATTTTGCATTAATCTGGTATTTAAAATCTTGATATTTGTTTTTGTATTTAACTTGCATCTTGCATCTCGCACCTTGCAACTTGCAACTGTATTTGTATCTAACTCGCACCTTGCACCTCGCACCTTGCAACTTTTTTTATCTTGCACCTAGTCCATTGACTTTATACTCCAATTGCAGTAATATTAATCTGAGGTGATAATATGAGAAGACAAACAAGTATAAGAGTAGAAGATAGGTTTTATAAAGAATCAAAAAAAGTATTTGATTTATTAGGATTGAACTTTGGTGATGCAGTGAACTTGTTTCTTGCAAAGGTAGCATTAGAGAAGAAAATACCATTTGAACTTGGAATTCCTTCAGATAAACTCATAGAGAGAATGCATAATATTGAGAATAATAAAGACGTAGATATTTACGATACAGCAGAGGACCTCTTTAAAGAACTGGGGATTTGACATTGTTAAGGATAAAAGTCGAGAGAAGGTTCAAGAAGGATGTTCAAAGGGATAGGAAAAGTGGTAAATACTCGCAATTGGATTTTGAAATATTAAAGTATATCATTACTACATTGCAAGAAGAAAAAATAGTTGACCCTATTTATAAAAAGCATTCTTTACTTGGGACATCAAAGGGGTATGAGGCAATACATATTAAAAGCGATTGGATTTTGATATTTAAAGTTGAAAAACCTTTCCTAATACTTGCTATGATTGGTTCTCATCCCCAGGTGTACAAAAAAATGAAATAATTTAATTTTTTTATATTTTGCATTTATCTGAAATTCAAAATCTTAATATTTGTATTCACCTTGCACCTTGCAACTGTTATATTTAACTCGCACCTTTCATTATCTAAGAACAGAAAACAATTTTTAGTATTAATTCTAAGGGGGTAAAAATAAAATGAAAATTAAAGTAGTAATCCACCAAGCCGAAGAAGGTGGTTATTGGGCTGAAGTTCCTGCAATTCCTGGTTGTTTTACTCAAGGTGATAGTTGGGAAGAATTAATCAAAAATATATATGAAGCAGTAGAAGCATGCTTAAGTGTTGATGTAGACAAGGTTAAAATAAGCCCATCTGATAAAATTATGGATGTAGCTATATGAAGGACTTTTCTGGGAAAGAATTGTGTAAAATATTAAAAAATAATGACTGGAAACTGAAAACGATAAAAGGAAGTCATCACGTTTTTATGAAGGAAGGGAGAAAAGAGAGAATAAGTATCCCGGTTCATGGGAATAAAAGTCTTAAAAGAGGCCTAGTAAAAGCTATTATAAAGCTAGCTGATATTAAAATCTAAGCAACTTAATAAAAAAATCATAAATTATAGATTAATAACTTGAATCTTATATTCTGATCTTTCTTATAGTTACTATTTAACTCTTAACTTGCACCTTGTATCTCGCACCTTGCAACTGTATTTATATTTAACTTGAATCTCGCACCTTGCATCTTGCAACTTTTTTTATCTTGCACCTTTTTTATCTCTAATTCTTGCGACTGAAAGGAGTTTAAATGTCTGATTATACACAACTGAAAGTCTGGGAAGATGCCCATAGGTTTACTATTGATATTTACAATATTACAAAA